>Ga0070734_10001787_pt1 | contig 29188 bp, 24 predicted proteins | sample Coa_R1_8_FD_66444 | JGI IMG/M metagenome (GOLD analysis project Ga0070734, IMG submission 66444) | Surface soil microbial communities from Centralia Pennsylvania, which are recovering from an underground coalmine fire - Coalmine... | ecosystem: Environmental > Terrestrial > Soil > Unclassified ... | reverse complement strand
TGAGCAACCCGTTCCAGTTCAACGCCTACGGCGACCTGACCGCAAGCTACTTCAAGGGCAAGGCGCTGGAGGGCGAGCCGGTGAAGAGCCAGACCGAGACGAGGATCAACCACGTGTGGACCCCGCGCCGGCCGAGCCCGGCCGGGATGGAGAACTTTTCGGCCCGCTGGGTCGGCCACGTGCATTACGACGTGGCCGGCGAGTATCTCGCCATCACCCGCAGCGACGACGGGATTCGCGTGTTCATCGATGGCAAGAAGGTGATCGACCACTGGGACGATCACGGCGACACCACCGACATCAGCCGGATTCGCCTGGATGCCGGAAAGCACGAAGTGAAGGTCGAGTACTACCAAGCGACGGGTGAAGCGATTGCGGCCTTCGGTCTGGTGGAGCTCAGCAAAATCGAGCACAACCCGGCCCTAAATGCCGCCCTCGCGAAGGCCGATGCGGTCGTGGTTCAAGTGGGCTTCAACCCCGCGCTGGAGGGCGAAGGGCACGACCGCCCGTTCGACCTGCCGTACGAGCAACAGCTGCTGCTTAACGCGGTCACGGCACACAGCAAGAAGGTCATCCTGGTGCTTAATTCGGGAGCTGGCGTGAACATTGCGCCTTGGGTCGGAAAGGTCGCCGCGATCCTCGAGGCTTGGTATCCGGGACAGGAGGGCGCCCTCGCCCTGACCAACATCATCAGCGGCGATGTGAACCCAAGCGGAAAGCTGCCGACCACGTTTCCCGAGAAGCTGGCGGGCACCTACTACGCCGACGCGTACCCGCCCGTGAACCACCATGTGGCCTACACGGAAGGGCTGTTGACCGGCTATCGCTGGTTCGACACAATGCACCAAAAGCCGCTCTTCCCGTTCGGGTTTGGTCTCTCCTACACGACGTTCGCCTTGACCGACACGAGGGTGTCGATGGTCGGCGACGAGATTCGGGTTTCCACCGGGGTTAAGAACACAGGCAAATCCTACGGCGGAGCTGAGGTGGTGCAGATCTACGTCGGCCCCAAGCGGCCTGGCCCCGGCGAGCCGGTCAAGCGGTTGAAAGCGTTCTCGCGGATCTCGCTGGCGACAGGTGAGGCCGGGCATGTGAGCGCGATGATTCCGCTGAGCGAACTGGCGACGTGGGACTCGGCGGGGCATCACTGGCTGGTGACGCCGGGGCGTTATATCGTGTATGTCGGCACTTCGAGCGCCGACGTGAAGCCATTCGAGCTGACGGTCGCGAACGCTGCCGCGTTCGGGCCGTAACTACGCGGGAAGGTCAGGGTGTCAGGGCGCCTGCGGCGCGGTCAGGGAGTCAGGGCGCCTGCGGCGCGGTCAGGACCGTTAGGAAGTCAGGGAGTCCGGCTCGTTGACAAGCCACTAGTCTCTAGCCACTAGCAACTAAAAACTGAAAACTAGAACCCACTATCTGCTGCCCGGGCTTAAGCGCGACATCGAGATGGTCGCCCGATTGCGGGCCGGCCGGCGTCGTCCAGGTTAAGGTCGTGTCGCACTTCAGGCGAAGCTCTCCGCCGTGCAGCGCCGTCACGGTCACCCGCACGGTCTTTCCGGCTCGGCGCTCCGCGGAAATTGTGAAGCCACCTTCGGCCCGCAAGTCTGAGAACGAGACATCCTGCCAGGCCGAAGGCACGGAGGGGAAAACCCGCACCTTCCCGCCCCAGCTTTGGAGAAGCATCTCGTGAACCGCTTGGGCGGCGGCGAAGTTTCCCTCGAGCGTGACCGGGCGATAGGTGAAGCCCGAGTAGCCCTTGCCGGATTGATCCCCGTTGGCGTGGAAGCCGTTTCGAAGCACGAAGGCGTCCGCGTAGATCGAGAGGTTCTTCAGTGCCTCGCCGGCGCGGCCGCAGCGGGCCTGAATGCAGGCCATCCACGCGAAGCTGTAGCCACACCAGCCCTGAGTTCCGAGCTTTTCGAGCCTCGCGAGCGACGCCTCGATCACCTTCCGATCCGCCTCGCCGCTCTCGACGTTCACCAACCCGAACGGATGAATCGCCACCACGTGCGAGAAGTGCCGGTGCGACTCCTGTAAGTCTTGAGTCGCGTCGATCGCGAGGCCGCCGTCCTCGCGGCTCAGGTGAAACGGCTCCAACTTCGCCGACAAGCCCTTCCAGCCGACGACGTCGTTCGGCAGCTTCAGCGCAGCCGCCATCTCAGAAAGCGCGTCGAAAAAGGTCTTCAGAACACCCAGATCGAAGTTCGAGTTGGGCCTGAGCCAGGCATCCAGCGAATTGTCGTGAATCTCCGGCGAGGAGGATGTCGGCAAGCGAAGCTTCCCGTCGTCTCCTGGCTCGAGTAACGCCTGGGCGCAGGCCGCCAACGCTTTGCAAAATGGGTAGGCGCGAGACTTCAGAAACTTGGCGTCGCCGGTGTAGCGCCAGTAGTCGACAAACGCGAGTGCGATCCAGAGACCCATTGTCGGGGAAAGTGAATACATCGCCCAGCCGCCCAGCGGGCTGCCGTCCAGCGCCGCGACGCCCGGAATCGCCAGTCCGGGCGACTCGTAAAACTCGCGCGCAAACTCCTCGAATCGCGGCCGCTCGTGCCACAGGAAGTCAAGCAGGGCCCGCCCCTCGTCCCAGTGGCCGGACGCCAGGTACGGCCAATACGTGAGCTGGGTGTTCAGGTCGTGGTGGAAGTCGCCTTTCCATGGGGGTAGGCCACCGTTATCGGCGGTCCACAGCCCTTGTAACGCAATCGGTGGTGCTCCGCCTCGGGCCCCCGCGCCGTAGAGGTACATCGCGAGGTCGTATTGAGCTTGGATCTTCATGTCGGGCACCCGGACGCTTGACGCCGACCAAAAGCCGTGCCACCACTTGCCGACAGACTCCTCAATACTCACGTAGCCGCGGCGGAGCGCCTCGGTCGCCATTCGTCGGGCTTCACGGAGCGAATCCGCATTGTGAGCGTTCGTCGCGAACGCGACCGCAATTTCCGTGGCATCCTTGACGTTGCGGGAGGCCGCGAACGCCGTGTACTCCAGCCCCTTGGATGCCACCTGCGTCACCCACGTCCCCGTCTTGTCCGACCCAAAGGTCGGCGAGGCCAAGCCGAGCTTGGCGACGGCGGCCGAACCCGCCAGCCTCAGCTTGTCGACCGGCGCCGAGACGCGTCCGATCAGCACCGGGTTGGCGCGGTCGATGACGAACGAGCCCTCGCCGTGGTCGACCTCGATCCGGCTCAAGCCCCGCGCGAGGTCGAGCGAGAACCGCTGGGCCGTGTATCTTGGATCGAGCGTCACCTCCAGGCGGATTCCGGGCAGCTTCGTGGGGTTCGGCTTGTCGTAAGGGGAGTCGAAGAGGTGGACGATTTCAGCCTGATCGCCGGCCCGGATCAGCTCCTGTAGGTGCTTGTACGTCCATGCCGGGCTCACCGTAAGCCCCTGTTCGCGCAGGTCCCAAATGTCTCCTCGATCGAGCGAAACCTTGATCTGGTTGCCCTCGCCCCAAAGAAGGGCGCCCATGATGCCGTTGCCCAAGGGCACGGCCTCATCCCAGGTCTTGATCGGCGCGCTCAGGCTCAGGTTGGAAGTCGGCGACGGGCCTGTCACGGTGGGGAGTGAGGCGATTGTGGCCATGAACGCGAGCACGACCCAGAGTCTATTCCCGAACGGAAATCGGCAGCCGGCAACTTAACCGGGCCGCAGCCCCGTCGTAATCAATTGAGCCGGTCAGGGCGGGCCGGAATCGAATGCGATCGGGAAGGAAGACACTCCTCTGGATTGGGCTCGGGCTTTCGCTTCTGTGTTGCCTGGGCGTCGGCGTGCCGATTTGGGGGCTCATCAACGGGCGCGACGGTCTCGATCATCAGCTCGTCGAGTATCGGAAGCGCGGGCTTCCTTGGACCGCAGGCGAGGTGTCCCAAGACCGAGGCTTGCCGGAAAGTTTGAATGCGGGACCGCTCATCTCCCGCCTGAGCTACGACCTTTCCTTCACCAAATCCCAAACGGACACGACCACGGCGTGGAAGGATGCCATGAACGGAGAGTTCGCCTCGTCGGCGGTCGTCAAGAAGTACGCCGGAATCCTCGCCCTCGCGAAGCGCGCCGCCGGGATGTCCTTCGCCGACTTCCATCGCGATTGGGACATGGGACCCGAGATCCTCTTCCCCGAGATGGCGCGGGCCAAGACGCTCGTGCGGCTACTGCTTCTCCGAGCGATGCTCGAAGCGCATAGCGGAAACCCACGCGCCTGCAACGACGATCTGGCCACGTCTTGGCGCCTGGGCACGCTCGTAGGCCAGGAGCCCACCCTCATCGCCATGCTGGTGGAGATCTCGATCCGGGCACTTGTGATGACGGCCGCCGAGCACGTCATCTACATCGAGCGCTCCCAGCCGGCTTCCCTCGAGAGCCTCCGGGAAACGCTTCGGAAGATGACCGACGAGCCGGATTTCGCCCTGTCAATGCGGGGTGAGGCCTACATGGGGCTCACGATCCTTCGCAACGGGTCGATCTTTCGAAGCCGCGTCATGCAGCAAAGCAGCGGAGGCGGGGCTTCGCTTCCGCCGGTCGATCCCAGAAGGCTTCAGCGCGATGGGCGGCCGACCGGCCTCTTCGAACGGGTTATGGGCGGCAAGGTGATACAGACGTGCGTTGAACGGAGCGATATCGCGATGCGGGACGGCAAGGACTTCCGGAAGCTCGATGCCGACCTGAAGGAGCTCGAGCGAAAGGTCGAGCGCGACAAGAGCATCACGAGCGCCTACCGCGGAATGATCGCCCCGGTGTTCACCCACATCGGCGAGCAGATGCTACGGGATCGTGCGAACCGGATCACGGTGGCGGCCCTCCTCGAGGCGGTCTTGCTAAAGGCGCGGACCGGCCGATACCCGAAGAAGATCTCCGACCTCAAGGGCGTATGGATCGACCCGTTCGACGGCGAAAAACTCCGGATGACGCAGGATGAAACCGAGATTCGGTTCTACTCGGTTGGAGCGGACCTGAAGGACGACGGCGGACGAAGTCAGTCGGAAACCCGTGGAATGAGCACCAGTTTTGACATCCCTGCGGCGTGCCCTCCGGTTTCTCGCGTCACCAAGTGAGACCTCAACCTTTGCGCGCCAGGGTCACGGAGCGAAGGTTCATGAGCGCAAAGCTGCCCAGCTTGATCGGCTTGACGACCAAGATGTAATCGCCGCCCGCCGGAAGCGTCACGTCCGGCAAATCCAAGCGAACAAACGTGCCCCAATCCTTGGTCGCCGGAACCGTCCCCGAAAGCGTTTGTCCGCCGATCGAAACCGCGAAGGTCCCGCCTGAGGTGCTCGGATCGCACGCCACCAGCATGCTCAGCCGGAACTGACCCCCGGACGCCATCCGGAAGTGCCAGCTCACCGAGTCGCCTGCGTTGGTCCAGAACCCCAGCGCACGCTTGGACGCTTCGTACGCCAGCGTATCGCCGTGAATCTCGCCGTCGAGGCAGTCGAGCCGGATGTTGCCGTTCGCGTCCGAGACCTGCATCACCGGCTCGACCTGGGGGGGGCCCTGGATCTCGGCTACGAGCACCGTGTCGATCTTGTCGGGCAGGATCGTGCCGCCCAAATCCACCACCGGCCCGAGGTCGGAACCCTTCACCGAGAACGCCACTTTCGGGTTCGCCAACTCGTAGACCCGTCCAACCGGATTCTTGAGGCCGGCAAGCAGGATCGGTTGGCTCGCGTCGAACACGTGCAGGTAGAGCTTGCCCGGCCGCTGCGTTACCCGGCCCCAGTGGAGCTGCTTCGGAAAGGGCCCGGCGGAAGTGCCGTAGAGTGAGTCGCCGTTCACCTGGGTCCATTTCCCCATCTGAGCCAACCGGTCCACGCTGCCGGGGGGAATCTCGCCGAGCGATGTCGGGCCCACGTTGAGCAGGTAGTTGCCGCCCTTGCTGGCAATGTCGACGAGGTTGCGAATCAGCGTCTCCGGCGATTTCCAGTTGTGGTCGGTCGAGTGGAAGCCCCACGTGTCGTTCATCGTCATGCAGGTCTCCCAATCCTTGCCGGGAATCCCGTTGGCGGGGATCGTCTGCTCGGGCGTCCCGTAGTCGCCGACGTTCTCGGGAGGGGCGCCGCCGCTCATGCCGGAGCGGCCGGTGTCGACCCGGTTGTTGACGATGATGTTCGGCTGCAACCCGCGACTGTAGTTGTACAGCTCCACGCCGCGCTCATGGGTCCAGGTGTCCTCCCACTCGCCGTCGAACCAGAGGATGCCGATTGGCCCGTACTCGGTGAGCAGCTCTTTGAGCTGCGCCTTCATGTACGCTTCGTAGCTGTCCAGGTTCGGTACCGTGACCGGCCGGTCATCCCATGGGCGTCGCGGAATGTAATCCGGATGGTGCCAATCCATGATCGAGTGGTAGAAGCAGAGCTTCAGACCCTCCTTCTTGCAGGCCGCGGCGAGCTCCTTCAGCGGGTCGCGGTGGAACTGGGTGTGGCCGATATTCCAGGTCCCCTGCTTGCTCGGCCACATGCCGAAGCCCTCATGGTGCTTGCTGGTGATGACGATGTACTTCATCCCCGCGCTTTTGGCGATCCGCACCCACTTCGTCGCGTCGAAATTCACCGGATTGAACTTCTGCTGCAGCGGCTCGTAGTCGGCAGGCTTGATCTTCGCGCTGTACTGAAGCCACTCGGCGGCGTTGTTGTAATCCTTCCCTTGCCACTGCCCGGCGGGAACCGAGTACAGGCCCCAGTGGATGAACATCCCAAACCGCGCCTCGCGGAACCATGCCATGCGTGCGTCCCTCTGCTCCTTCGTTTCGTGGAGCACGGCCGGGGCGGGAGGTCGGTGCGAGACGGCGGAAGCGAGGCCAAGGAGCGCAGACAGGATCATCACGCGTCAGTCTCCCACATCCGGGTGTGAAGTAGACTTTGCGCCCGGCGCGGTGGCGCCGGCAAGGTTTCTCTCACGTGGCAGGCGCATACACTCCCGGGCTCACCGTCAGCGGTGACATCGTCGTTCGACGCATCCGTCGGCTCCCCATCAAAGGCGAAGTGTTGGTCAAGGACGGGGACCCCGTCCTCCCGAACACACCCGTTGCACGTGCTCTGCTGCCCGGCGCCCTTCAAACCATCAAATTCGCCGAGAAGCTCGGCGTCGAGGCCAAGGATGCCGAATCGCAGTCCCCGCTCAAGCCCGGCGACCCGATCGAGAAGGGTCAAGTAATCGCCGAGAGCAAGGGGTTCCTCGGGCGGTTCAAGCATCAGGTCATTAGCGAGTTCACGGGAACCGTGGACAGCATCTCCACGGTCACCGGCAACATGCTCGTCCGCGAGCCTCCGATCCCAGTCGAGATCGATGCCTACATCGAAGGCAAGATCGTCGACATCCTCCCCGCCGAGGGCGCGATCGTGGAGACGCGCTGCGCGATGGTCCAGGGCATCTTCGGCGTCGGCGGCGAGCGGACCGGCGTCATCCGGGTCGCGGTTTCGGGCGCCGACAAGCCGTTGGATGCGGCCGACATTCAGCCGACCGATGCCGGCAAATTTCTGGTCGGAGGCAGCGGCGTTACCGCGGACGCGCTTACGAAAGCGGGCACCGTCGGCATCGCCGGCATCGTCACCGGCGGAGTACGGGATGCGGATCTCATCAAGTTGCTCGGCTACGACATCGGAGTCGCGATCACCGGTCAGGAGAACCTTCCCTTCACCCTTGTCGTCACCGAGGGATTCGGGTTCCTCGCGATGGCCGCCCGAACCTTCGAGCTCTTAAAGACGCTCGAGGGCCGCCACGCCAGCATCAACGGCGCCACTCAGATTAGGGCCGGCGTCATTCGGCCGGAGGTCATCGCTCCCCTCGCTGCCGACGCCCCCAAGTCGGCCGTTTCACGTCAAAGCTTCGAGCTCACGATCGGCACCCCGATCCGAGTCATCCGGGAGCCCTACTTTGGCCAGCTAGGCACCGTGACCGAGCTGCCCTCCCAACTCGTCGTGGTCGATTCCGGGACCGAGGTGCGCGTCCTGAAAGCCAAGCTCGCGGACGCGCGGGACGTCGTCGTGCCGCGGGCGAATGTGGAGATCATCGCCAATTAGCGCTTTACACAACGTTAACGTTCGACGTCTAAAACAATGACGGCGGAGGGTCGGAGCCCGCTGCCGAGTCCAAGATGGCGTTAATCGACACGTTTACAACGGCTGTGCCCAGCACCAGGCAGATGAAGGTTCTCGTCATCGACGATGAACCCGCGATCGTCGAAACGATCGAAACCAAGCTCCGTAAGGAAGGCTTCACCGTCTTCACCGCCGAATCGGCTGAGGACGGGATGCGCTTGGTCCGGCGGGTCAAGCCGGACTTGCTCGTCCTGGACATCATGCTCCCTCAGCGCTCCGGCCTCGAACTTTGCCGGGCCATCCGGCGCGAATCCTCCACTCCTATCATCTTCCTGTCCGCCAAGGCAGCCGAGTCGGACCGCGTTCGCGGGTTGGAGCTTGGCGGCGACGATTACATCGTCAAGCCGTTCAACTTGAACGAGCTGGTCGCGCGGGTTCGAGCCGTTCTGCGTCGGGCCTCGGGTGACCAGCTTCCCGAGATCGTCGAGCGAGGCAATCTCAAGGTCGATCCCCGGCGTCATGAAGCTTGGATCGACGGAAAGCTTCTGGAGCTCTCACCGCGTGAGTTCGCGCTCCTCCACTTTCTCATGCGCAATGCCGGCCAAGTCTTTTCGCGTGAGATTCTCCTGGACCGGGTCTGGGGCAAGGACGCATTCGTCTCCTCGCGGACCGTCGACGTCCACGTACGGTGGCTGCGCACCCGCGTTGAAACCGATCCGAATGAGCCGGAACGGATTCTCACTGTCCGCGGCATCGGCTACAAGTTCGTCGGCTAATTACGCCTTGGTATACTAGACGGGTGTCGGGTATCGAGCCCGCGTTGGCCGCGTTATACCTCCGGGGCCTCCCGCGCCCGGTTGAGCCGCACGTTCGCGCTTGGCCCGCGGTGCTGTCCATTCTCCGTCGCGCTGCCGTCGTAGGCCCCGCCGACACCGCCGACGCCTTGCGCGGCGCCGGGTTTTCCACCGAGGCCGCCTCCCTCAACGGGAAGGCGTGGGAGCACGCCGCCCGCCTCCTCGAATCCGAGCTCGCAATCACGGCGGCGTCGAGCTACTACCCGCGAGGGTGGGTCGAGAAGCTTGGGGCGGCCGCACCTCCCGCCATTTACATTCGCGGCGAGCCCGGCCTCCTCCTCGAACCAACCCTGGCGGTGGTGGGCTCGCGCCGCCCGCCGGCCAGGTCTTTTCGCGCGGCCACGGAAGCCGTTCTCGCCGCCACCGGTTCCGGCCGAGTCGTCGTTTCGGGCGGAGCCCCGGGAATCGATCGCGCGGTCGGAGCCTCGGACGCGTTCATCGAGGTTTGGCCCTGCGGTCTCGGCGTGCGCTGGGGGGCGAGGCGAAGCGCCGACTGCCGCACCCTTCACGTATCGCTTTGGCCGCCGCGGGAGGTTTTCAGCACCGCGGGCGCCATGGAGCGCAACACCCTGATCTATGCGCTCGCCGAGGCCGCGTATGTGGGCCACGCGAGGTTCAAGAAAGGCGGAAGTTGGCACGGCGCCACCGAGGCCCTACGCCGCCGCTTGGGCCGGGTTCTTGTCAGCGCGGAGCCGTGGCCACGGGCCGATGAACCCGCTCGCCGGGCACTGATCGGTCTGGGCGCCGTGCTTCTTGAAGGGGGCGAGGCCGGCCTCGCCCGGGCGCTCGAGGCCGAGCCGCTACAGCCCTGGCTGCCCGTGTTCCCATCCGAGGCAACCGCCCAGCGCGCGCTTTCGACGTTCTGAGCGCGCCCCACGGTGGCGAATGTAGAATATTGCCCCGTGAAAGCCATCGCAAAGGTGCGATCCGAGCCAGGGGTCGAGATCATCGACGTGCCCGATTCGGAGACCGCGCCGGGGATGGTGAAGATCCGTGTCCAAGCCGCGTCAGTGTGCGGCACCGATCTCCACATCTACAACTGGGATGCCTGGGCGGCCTCCCGGGTGCATCCGCCGCGAATAATCGGACACGAGTTCTGCGGCGAGGTCGTCGAGGTGGGCCCCGGCGTCACCACCCACCAGCCGGGCGACTTCGTGGCCAGCGAATCGCACATCGTCTGCGGGCGATGCAAGCAGTGCCTCAGCGGGCAAGGGCACGTCTGCGTCAACACACAAATACTCGGCGTAGACGTCGACGGCGGCTTCCGTCCCTTCGCGGTGATCCCGGCGACGAACGCCGTCCATACCGACCGTTCGATCCCACCCCGAATCGCCGGGTTTCAGGACGCCCTCGGCAATGCGGTGCACACCGCGACCGCCGGCCCCGTAGAAGGGCAGACCCTTCTCATCACCGGCATGGGCCCGATCGGGCTCTTCGCCGCGAGCGTTTGCAAGGCGCTGGGCGCCGCCAAAGTTATCGCCACCGAAGTCAGCCCATACCGTATCGAGCTGGCTCACCAGATCGGCGTCGATCTGGTTTTGAACCCCAAACGCGATGACGTCCGTGGGATCCTCTCCCGCCAGGCGCCCGGAGGCGTCGACGGCGTTCTCGAGATGTCCGGCCACGCCTCTTCGCTCGATCTTGCCGTCGACACGGTTCGGCCGGGGGGCCGCATCTCCCTACTCGGCGTGTACGCCACGTCCCCGCTCCCGGTCGACGTGAATACCCTGATCTTCCAGGGCGTCGACGTCCAGGGCATCGTTGGCCGGCGGCTATGGGACACGTGGACCACGATGCAGCAGCTTCTCCAGTCGGGCAAGCTCGTTCTGGAGCCGGTCATCACCCACGAAATGCCCTACACGGAGTTCCACGTGGCGATGGAACTGATGAACGCCGGGAAGGCCGGAAAGGTCGTTTTCACCTTCCAGTGAGCCGCGAGGCCTCGCGGGTAACCTTCGCGCAATGAAACTGGTCGTGTTGCCCTTCAACGCAAGCGAAGGGACTTCACCCGCGCTCGGTCGCCAAATATCGAATTTTGCGAGCGATGCGGTACGAACCGCGGGCGACATCGAGGTCAACACGATCAGCCTCCTCACCCAAGTCGAGCAGGAAGGCGTCAACCGGGTCGCCATGGTCAACATCTCCGAGGATCTGCTCGAACCGAAGTGGATTGCGGATCTCTTCACTCAGACCGGCGCCGAACTGGCGATGGACGGCTTGCTCAAGAAGACGGGCGACGAGTCGTTTGAGGCCACGCTTCGATTTCACGAGCCGAACAACGCCGAGCCTATCTTCTCGAAGACTTTCACGTTCACCCCGGACACGCTCTTCGACACCCTTCGCGGCATGATCGTCGAGATCGCCAACCACACCAAGGCGACGCCCAAGGATGGGGTCGATTTCGCGAAGATGGACTTCGGGACGGACAACCCCCGGGTCTTCCTGAAGTTCCTTGAGGCGTACGACGCGCTCATGTACGTCCAACAGGCGAACGGCCCTACCGTCCTCGAATTCTCCGCCGAGCCGGCCATGGATATGCTCCTCGAGGCGGCCAAGGAGGACCCCGAGTTCGACGGCCCCTACCAGGCGCTGATCGGCCTGTGCCGGGCCGCGGTCGCTCGACGCCTAGGCACATTCCAACCCATCGAGCAGCGCCTGTTGGAGCTCGCCGACCTTCATCCGGACGACTTCACCGCGAACTTCGCCCTCGGCGAGGCCTACCAGTCGATCAACGAGCCGGGGCGCGCCGCCGAGCAGTTTGAAAAGGCGGTTGCCAAGCGACCGGACGACCCTGCCCTCTACGTTCGCCTCGGTATGGCCCAGCTCGCCAGCGGCATGCCCGTCAACGCCGAGCGCAACTTCCGCCGGGCGATCGACCTCGAGGATGACGACAAGCCCTCGATGGACTACCTCGCGAACGTTCTCACCCAAACGAATCGCGAGCACGAGGTTCCCGGGCTTTGGAAGGGCGTGATCGACAAGAGCCCTCAGAGCTCCCAGGCCCATGCCAAGTACGCGCTCTCGCTGCTTCAGGCGGGACGGACGGAGGAGGCAGAAAGGGCGTTCGAAGATGCCCTGTCGATTCTGGAGGACAAATCCTTCGTCAAGCGATTCTATGCGCCGCTCCTCGTCCAGAAAGGCGAGCTTGACCGGGCGATGGACTTCTATGAGGACTGCCTCGACGTGGCGCCGAACGACGTACAGGTCCTCCTGGAGTACGCGCAGACACTGCAGCAGGCGAACCGCGAATTTGAGATCCCGCAAGTGCTGCGAAACGTTCTGGCCAGCAATCCCGACCCGAACACCCGCGCCCAGACGCTCGCCTGGCAGATCGAGCTGGAGCAGCCGAAGCGGGTCGAAAACGTTCAGAACGCGGAAGCCAAGATGGAGAGCGGCGACCACGCGGGCGCCATACGCGACCTGAAGCCTCTCCGCAACTGGCTGGCCGACTATTGGAAGCTGTGGGCCCTCCTTGCCGCCGCACACAACCGGCTTGGCGAGAGCACCGAAGCCGAAGCCGCCGCGCGACGCTTGCTCGAGCTCTTCCCGGGCTGCGAGCCGGGGTACGGCGAGCTGCTTTCCGCGCTAAACGGCCAGGGGCGCAACGACGAGGCGTACGACCTGATGCGCTTCGCCTCGCAGAACAACCCACAGTCGCTGCCGATCCACGTCAACCTCGCGCTCGCCGCCGCCCGCGCCGGACACACGGAGGAAGCCCGGGCACTCGCCCGCCACCTCCGGGAGGCGATCGGAGGCAATCCCGAACTCTCCAAGGAGCTCGAACCCGTCTTCATTGAGATAGAGCAGTAGTAGGAACCAGGGGAGGGGTTGGCCGCGCGTCGCGGCACGAAGAGTTGAATGAGCCGCACCATCACCCCCACCAAAAACGCCAAACCGCCGGACTCGGCGGATGCGGCGAGCTTAGGTCCGCCCAGCGACGCACCGAAGCAGATCCGGGTCTCCCCGTGGGTCAAGGCGTTTGTGGCGTTCCACCTTGTCGCGATCACGATTTGGGCGGTTCCAAACCCGCCCGAGGCCTACAAGAACGGCCGGCAGCAGTGGAAGCTCCAAACAGGGAGCTTTCAGGAATTCACCAAGAGCTTGAACGACGGCGTTCGCGTGCTGAACCAGACTAGGCTGCGCACGTCGCTGATCAAGTATTACGACATGCCAACCGGCCTTTGGCAGTATTGGGACATGTTCGCCCCGAATCCGGCGAACATCGACTGGTACGGCGACGCCGAGGTGATCTACAAGGACGGCTCGCGGAAGATCTACCAATACCCGCGCATGTTCGACCTCGGGATCGGCCAGAAGTATTTCATGGAGCGGTTTCGCAAGTTCTACGAGCGGGCCCACGACGATGCCAACGCCTACGTTTGGCCGGCGTTCGCCCAACGGGTCGCGCTCCTGAGCACCACCGACCCGAACAACCCGGTGGTCGAGGTGCACCTTCGCCGTCACTGGCTCGAAATCATGCCGCCGGACAAGCCTCAGCCGACCGATTATAAGAGCTACGAATACTTCCGCTATCCGGTCGACAATGCGAAGCTGCAGCGAGACCTGCGAGGTGAGGAGTAGTGGCCACCCTTCCCGCGGGGGGCGTCAAGGCCCCGTCCTGGCTCGCCGAGACATGGCGCGACATCGACCGCTACTGGTTTGCGACCGGCTCGGCGACGACGATCGGCGTCTTCCGAATCCTCCTCGGCTTCGCCAACCTCGCCAACCTGCTCCTGATCCTGCCCTTCTTCGATGCTTGGTTCACGGAGCGCGGCTTTACGCCGATGGCGGTCAACGACCGCTACTTCGGCCCGATCGCCCGGGACTTCTACTTTTTCAATCAGGTCTACATCCTGAAGTTTCAAGTACCGCGGATCGACGTGATGGCAAACGTGACGAGCACAAACGTGTTCCTGACGTTCTACATCGTGCTGATCCTGTGCGCGTTTCTCACCACGCTCGGGCTCTGGACGCGCGTGAGTTCGATCCTGCTCGCGATCGGGGTTGTCACGCTCCAGCATCGGAATGCGATCATCCTTCACGGCGGCGACAACGTCCTTCGCATCGGTGCGATCTACATGGCGATCGCGCCCTCCGGAAAGGCCTGCTCGCTCGACCGGCTCATAGGCCTCTGGAGGGGCCGCTTCAAGCCCGGCCCGGTGCTCATTTCCGTCTGGCCTCAACGCGTGATCGCGTTCAACCTCGCCCTCATCTACTTCACCACCTGGTGGGTGAAGATGGACGGCGATCGCTGGCGGAGTGGGACCGCGACCTGGTTCCCAGCCCACCTAAACGAGTTTCATCGCTTCTGGGTGCCGCCGTTCCTCCAGTCTCGGCTGTTCGTACCCGTGCTGACCTACGGAACGCTCCTCACCGAGCTGGCGCTGGGAACGATCGTGTTCTGGCGGCCGGCCCGAAAGTGGGTTCTCCTGGCCGGACTCCTGATGCACGGCTACATCGAGTACGCGATGAACATTCCGCTCTTCGCCCTGTCCATCTGCTCGTTCTACATCGCCTTTTACGAAGGCGACGAGATCGCCCGATGGGCGACGGGGGTGGGTCAGCGCCTCAAGCGCCTCTGGATCACGGTACGGGTGCCAAAGCAAGTCGACCTCCAGAGCGGTCCGGTGACGGCGCTTCGCGCCGTCGACGTCTTTGGGCTCGTCGCCTATGAGGCGGCAAAGGTGGACCACCTCGAAGCCGATGGGGTGCGCGACCCGGTTCGGGCGGTTTGGCTGAGGAGCCCTGGCGCCTGGCCCCTGGGTCTCGTTCCCGGCCTTTGGGGGCGGCTGGCCCGCAAGGCCCTTCTTCCCCGGACGAGTAGCTGACGTGCTTCGCTTTTCCAAGCCAAAGAACCCGGGCTTCGGGATCGACAAGGACTACTATCTATCCGTTCTCGCCTCGAGCTCGGTGTTGCCGCCCATCCTCGCGGTGGTCAACCCCGGCGGCGACGGGGGTGCGGTGCCCGGCTTTGGTGCGCCGCTCGCTACTGAGGCGACCAAGCAAGAGCTCAGCGAGCCCCTCCACAAAGGGGCCTACGCGGTAACGACGAAGGACCGGAAGACCGTGCTCCAGATGCTCGTGGTGAGCAAGGAGGAGGCCGGCTACGATCCCGAGGCGTTTGCCCGCAGCGATCTTGCCGCCGGCGCCGATCCCGAGCTACTGGCGCGCCTCCGCGGAACATGGAACCTCGTCCAGTTCCGTTTCAAGTCCCACGACCCGGCGGTGTTTCCCGCGCTCCAGTTTCTGCTCTCGGTCTGCGTGCGGCTGGCATCGCTCTCCGAAGGGGTGGTTGCCGACCCGATTTCGCAACGATACATGTTGCCTCAGGACGCTCTGCATCCCACGCTCGGCGATCCGGCATTTGACGTTCGGGACCTCGTCGCCGTCAAGGTCGCCGGCGACGATGCAGGCCTCTCCGTGTACACGCTCGGCATGCAAAAACTCACGTTGCCGGAGTTCGAGATTCTCGGTGTTTCGGAAGTGGCCGAGGAGAATGCCATCCGCTTCTTACTGGGCCTGTGCCAGTGGGTTCTGCGGGGCAACTTGGTTCAGCCGGGAGCCAAGCTCGGAGATCCTCAAGCACCGATGCAGGCCGCGGTCGGTGGGTTCGATCGCGCCCGATGGGAGGGGACGCCGTGTCTCGAGCTTCTACCCCCAACTCGAATGACCGCCGACGAAGCTTTAGCGGTTTGGCGCCAGAACTCGCGCGTCGGCTTCTAGCCGGGGTTGTGGTTGCTGGTACGGTTCATTCGCAGCCAGTAGAGCCCAAGCTGGTGGACGACTTCGATGAATTCGTCGAAATCGACCGGCTTTCTTATATAACTATTGGCCCCTAAGTTATAACTTTCGACGATGTCGCGATCCTCGTCCGACGACGTGAGCACGACCACCGGAAGGGTCTTTGTTCTTTCCTCGGACCGAATCCTCGAAAGCACTTCCAGGCCGCTCAGCTTGGGAAGTTTCAGATCGAGCAGCACGAGATCGGGCAGTTGGGCCGGCGCACTGCTGCCGTGAAGCGCTTCGATCGCCTCCACGCCGTCTCGAGCCACGCGGATGACGTTGGGTACTTCGCTCAAACGCATCGCCCGAAGCGTAAGTTGCTCGTCGTCGGGATTATCCTCGACGAGCAATATGTGTTTGGGTTCGAATACCACTCCTTTTAGTCCCGGCGCTCCGCACGACACTGTACCTCGCGAACCTAGACCCTGCAGTTCGGACACTCGCTAACGCGATACAGGTTCTTGGCGTACTCCACAATAAGCGAAACGAGCTATGGAGAACGTCTACCCGCTTCTTTCCGCCCTCGCCACCCCCGCCGACCTGTGCAAGATGTCGGAAAAGGAATTGGTGGAGATCGCCGCCGAAGTGCGGAGCGCCATCCTCCAGGAGGTCAGCAAGACCGGCGGCCACTTCAGTTCGAATCTCGGCACCGTGGAGCTCACGGTGGCACTTTACGCCACCTTCGAGCTGCCCAAGGATAAGGTCGTTTGGGATACCGGCCACCAGGCCTATCCGCACAAGCTGCTCACCGGCCGCCTCGGTCGCTTTCCTTCGCTGCGCAAGTACGGCGGGATGAGCGGCTTTTTGCGGCGCGCGGAGAGCGACTACGACTTCTTCGGCGCCGGCCATGCCGGCACCGCCATCTCCGCGGCCCTTGGCTTTGCGCTGGCACGGGATCGACTCGGCGCCGATGAGCGCGTGGTTGCCGTAAGCGGGGATGCCGCCATCGCCAGCGGGATGAGCTGGGAAGCCCTCAACCACGCCGGCTGCCTCAAAACCGACCTCACGGTCGTGCTCAACGACAACCGCATGTCGATCGCTCCCAACGTGGGTGCGCTGACGAACTACCTGGCCAAGCTCCGGTCGCGCCCGACGCTCCAGGACCTCGCACGACGCGCCAAGGATGTGGTTGATCGCATTCCGGGGCCGCTCCCGCGCATGGCCGCCGGCTTCCGGCACGGCATCACCCACTACCTGGCGCCGGAACCGACTGGCACGATCTTCGAGGAGATCGGGTTTGAGTACATCGGCCCCGTCGACGGGCACGACCTGCCGACCCTCATCGAAGTCTTTCGAAACGTGCGCGAGCTGCACGGCCCCGTGTTCGTCCACGCCATCACGGTGAAGGGCAAAGGGTACGAGGTCAGCGAGGAGGACTCCCGCAAATGGCATGCCGTCGTGCCGTTCGATCTATCCCAACACGACATGGCCAAGGCGGCCGGTCCGGTCACCTACACCCAGGCGTTCGGGGCGGCCGCGATCGCTTGCGCCGAGGCGGACGAGAGGGTGGTCGCGATAACCGCCGCAATGCCGGACGGCACCGGCCTTACCGGCTTCTCGAAGGAGCTCCCGGATCGATATTTCGATGTCGGCATCGCCGAGCAGCACGCAGTGACCTTGGCGGCGGGAATGGCGGCGGGCGGACTGCGGCCGTTCTGCGCCATCTACTCAACCTTCCTGCAGCGCGGCTTCGACCAGGTGCTTCACGACGTGGCGATTCAGAACTTGCCGGTGCGCTTCTTCATGGACCGCGCCGGGCTCGTAGGCGACGACGGCCCTACTCACCACGGCGCCTTCGACATCGCCTACCTGTCGTGCATTCCGAACATCGTCCTCATGGCCCCGCGCGATACGACCGAGTTGGTCGAGATGACCCACTGGATGGCCCGCTACGACGACTCGCCGAGCGCGGTGCGCTACCCGCGCGGCGCCGGCGACGACCGGCTTCCGGAGGGCCGCACGCCCATCGCGCTCGGGACCGCCGAGTGGTTGAGCCGCGGCAAGGCAGCGACGATCGTGGCGGCCGGCTCGATGGTTTCGGTGGCTTGGGAAGCGGCCCAACGATTGGCCGAGGACGGGCTCGACGTGGGCGTGCTAAACGCCCGGTTCCTCAAACCTTTCGACGCCGCCGCGATCCTGGATGCCGCGGATTCGTCGCGGGCCTTGCTGACGATCGAAGAGGGGTGCTTGTCCGGCGGCTTCGGGGAGCGGGTCCGGGTGTTCCTCGACGCAAGCGGCCGGCAAACACCGATTAAGTGCCTGGGGATACCGGACGCATTCGTCGAGCACGGGACGCAGGCACTCATTCGGGCGGACTGCGGGCTCAGCGCGGACGCGGTGATCGATGCGGTCCAGGAGTTGGCCCGCTCGGGGCCAAGGGCCACCGACAGGTAAAATCCGGCTTCATGGCAACGAAGTGGAAAGAGGGCGACCGCGTTCGCGTCATTACGCGACCGGTGACCGAAGAAGACCGCAAGAAGAACCGCTACTTCCCCCACATGGCCGGCCTGGTCGGCACCGTGCAGAACGTGTACGACGGCGGCGTGATTGCGGTTCGGATCGATGAAAAGACCCTTTCGGCGGTGACGATGGACGTCCACAAGCGCTCGACCGAGCGAATGCGCGAGCGCTTTATGAGCGACGCCAGCGAAGAGGCGAAGAAGGCCATGACGAAGGAAGAGCTCGAGTTCAGCGCCCACTTCATGCAGCTCGTCGAAGCCGCCGATCTCGAGAAGGCGTCCTAGTGCCCGACTTTTCGTTCGACATCGTGTCGCGGGTGGACGCGATGGAGGTCAAAAACGGCGTCGACCAGGCTCAGCGCGAGCTCGCCAACCGCTACGACTTCAAGGGCTCCAACGCGGAGATCACCCACAACAAGGACGACATCGGCCTCATAGCCGAGGACGAGTTCCGCATGGAGCAGCTCAAGGACATCCTCGTGAGCAAACTCCTAAAGCGGGGGATCGACATGCGCCAGATCGACTGGACCAAGCTCGAACCGGGGGCGGGGATCAGCGTGAAGACCAAGCTGATCTTCAAAACCGGGATCGCCCAGGACAAGGCGAAGTCGCTGATCAAGCAGATCAAGGACAAGGGGCTCAAGGTCAACGCCCAGATCCAGGGCGAAGAGGTCCGGGTGAGCGCAAAGTCGAAAGACGATCTTCAGAAGACGATCCAGTTCGTGAAAGGGCTCGACCTCGAATACCCGGTTAACTTCGTCAATTACCGGTAGCGCGCCCCAACAACTCCCGAGCATTCACCAACGCAGCATCCGTTACCCTCTCGCCGGCTAGCATCCGCGCGATCTCACGCTCCCGCTCGGTCGGCGACAGCTCGACCACTTCGGTGACGGCTCGTCCGCTCTTTTCCCGCTTCTCAATCCGGAAGTGGCGGCTGGCCCGGCTCGCAATCTGCGGCAGGTGGCTGATCACCAGGACCTGATAGTGCTCGGCCAACCCTTCCAGCTTCCGCGCGACCGCCGCTGCGGCGCGACCGCTGAGGCCGGCGTCGACCTCGTCGAAAATAAGCGTCGGAACCCCCGCCTTGCCCGCGTACACCGATTTGATCGCCAACATCACCCGACTGAGCTCGCCCCCCGAGGCGATCTTGGCAAGCGGTCGCGGCGGCTCGCCCGCGTTGGCGCTGAAGAAGAACTCGACGCGATCGGCCCCGCTCGCGTCGATCGCCGCCGTGGTGAAATCGACCTCGAAAACCGACCTATCCATCGCGAGGTCGCGAAGAGCCTCCTGGACGAGCCGGGAAAACGATGTCGCCTGTTCCCTTCGGAGCCGGGTCAGGGCAGACGCTTCGGCGTCCAGCCTGGATTCGCGCTCCGAGAGTTGGTCGGCAAGCGCCTCCTCGTCGTCCGCGCCGAACGTCAGGCTTTCCAATTCGGTCCGAGCCTCAACCGCGAACGCCAGCACCGCCGCCTCGTCATCGCCGTACTTGCGGCGAAGGCGCCGAAGCACTTCGAGGCGCTCCTCAGCGGCATCGAGTCGCTTCGGGTCTGAGTCGAGGCCTTCCGCGTAGCCCCGAAGCGTGTGGGCCGCTTCCTGGAGCTGTAGAACCGCATCCCGTAGCTCGTCGAGCGGCGGTTCCAACTCGGGGTCATGCTTCACGACCGCATCGAGACCCTTGACGGCGACCGCGGCCCGGTCGTACGCGGAGTTCTCGTCATCGACGAGATGGAGGACGGCATCCGAGGCGGCCGAGGATAACCGCTCCGCGTGCCGAAGTCGCTCGAGTTGGGCTTCAAGATCCTCGGTCTCCCCAAGCTGCGGCGCCGCTTCATCGATCTCGTTGAGCTGGTACCGCAGGAGGTCGATCCGCTGCTCGAGCTCACGCCGCCCGTGCCGCAGCGCGTTGAGCTTGCGGGCAATGGCCTGAACCGCCTCGAACTCGGTGGCGACTGCCTGGACCGCCAGCGCCGCGGGCTCGCCGATCCACCCGTCCAGGTAGCCGATATGGCGCGACGGGTCGAGCAGGCTCTGATGGTCGTGCTGGCCGTGAAGGTCCACCAGGTACGTGCCGAGGGTCTTGAGCGCGGAGACCGGGATCGCTTTCCCTCCCACCCGGCACTGAGACTTCCCTTCCGCAAGCACCTCGCGCCGAATACGGATGACCCCGTCCTCGGCCGGCACGCCGAGCTCCGAACAGCGCCGCAGAAGTTCCGGCCGACTCGACACATCCACCGCTAGCTCGACCACGGCCCGGTGCGCTCCGGAGCGCACCTGGTCGGTATCGGCCCGACCGCCGAGTGCCAATTCGACGGCGTCGATGAGCAGAGACTTCCCGCCTCCCGTCTCGCCCGTCATCGCCGTGAACCCGGGACCCAGCCCGAGCTCGGCACGATCGATGATCGCCAGGTTCTCTACCGACAGTTCGACGATCATCCGGTAAGTTAGACGGTGCGGGCGGCGTCGCCGTCGCCCCTAGCGCGGCTGCAGGTTGACGTTGCGAAAGAGGAACCGCCTCGGCGTCCCCACGCGAACCGTAACCATCCCCACATTAACTGCCGGTGTGCCCAGTTCAAGGTTGCACGAAGCACCGGACGGCGCGTGCATCTTCGCCCCATCCCCGAGCAGTGCCTTTCCCGTCCGATCAGATGCGCACAGCAGAATCCACTTGGGTGATTTGCTGGGCGGGAGCTGAACCCCGAGAACCGCCCCGCCGCGCGCCGACGGAATGAGCTCGGCTTGCTTGACGAGGCCACCGGGGGACCCGGTGGCTCTCAGTCGCCCACCCACGTTCCTGAAGCTGACGACCGGCGACCAACGCCCGGTCAGATCGTCGATGACAACGTCGACCTGCGCGTCCGTGCGCTTGAAGGCCGTGATGGCGCATATCAACCACCGCTTACTGGCGAGGTCGTATTGGGTATTTCCCGTCGTCGTCGAGAATTCGACACCCGGTCCACGCGAGATCGGCTCACCGGTTACCTCCGCGCTGAAGTCTGGCGGCGTCGAACTGGAACCGGGCACGGCAAATGTCACGCCGCGGTAGGGAAGGGTTGCCTCACGGGCAAATCTAACGCCGGTAGCCGCCGCAGTTGAGAACGTGGCCGGCCCGCCATCCGGCCCCCACGTCCGGAGCGTGTCCATGTCGACGACGCCCAGGCATGTCACCGGAGCTCCCGGCGGTGCGAGAAAGTGGGCCCGCACGCCAACGCCCGCCATCACATATCCGCGCTTGCCACAACCACAAACAGCAAGCGCGGCGGCCAACAGCAGCGCACCTACCTTTGCAAATCCGGCACCCACGCCGTGGTTCTCCCCCCGATCGGTTCGCGCCGGATCGGATGGCCGTCGAGCTCGTCGACCCCCTTCTTCCCGCCCCAGCGATGCATGAACAGCCACGACGCCGGGTACTTCGAGGAGTCGGCGCCGCACTCCACCGCGCAGCCGACGATCTCGGCAAGCACCTCCAGCATCCGCCCGATCTCCTTCCTCGTCAGCGTGGAGGCCGCCCTCGAGGGCCGGATCCCTGCCTGGAACAGCGCCTCGTCGGCGATCCAATTGCCGACCCCGGCGAACAGACTCTGGTCCAAGAGCAGCGCCTTGATGGGCGCTTGGCGCTTGCTCAGAACCGCGTGAAGCTCGTCTACCGTCCATGGGTGGTCGAGCACGTCGTGCCCGAGCGCGGCCACGTTCTTGGAAGCGTGCGGTCCCTCCGCAAGCCAGAGGCGGGCGAGGCGTCGGCCGTCGGTCATCACCACCTCGCGGCCGTCGTCCGCCACCAGGCGCATCTTGAGAAACCGGACGTTTCCTTCCGCGTCTTCCCACGGGGCTTTCCCGTGCTCCCGCAGCCGGATGCTCTCCCTCCCGATCTCCCTGATCCAGCCCGCCATCCCCAGGTGTCCGAACAGCCATGGCTTGCGGTCCAGCTCGATCCACCAATACTTCCCCTTTCGGTGCACGTCGAGAACCCGCGCGCCCTCGACGGCCTGCACAAGGGCGGTCGGCGGCAGCTTGCTCTGGACGATGCTGTCCTCGGGAAACTCGGCCCTTCGAACGATCTTGCCCTTCAGGGCGGCGGCCAGGGTTCGGCGGACGGTTTCGACCTCGGGGAGCTCGGGCATTGGGGCCAAGTTTACGTTGATCTGCGCCGAAGCCCGCTGAATCCACGTGATAATGAATAGAGCAATGATGAGTGGGTTAACGGCCCGCGCGATCAGCCGAATCGAGACGCCCGAGGGCGTCGTGGCCGAGGTGATCGTGGTCGAGCCGAACGGCGACGAGTACCGGGTCAACTGCCTTTGCCGAGCCGAAGGGACGACCGTCGACGGCGAAGGCGACGCCCTGCATTACCTTAACGAGCGCTACGGCGATCAGGCGTTTTGTTTCACCGTGCGAACCGCCGCGCTCGGAAGACCCACGATCTAGCGTCGGGACGCGTAAGACCGCGGCTGATGCCGCTTGCCCTGCCCGATCTTGCCGGTACTGGTTCCGAGCATGGCGCGAAGGGCGACGATTTCGTCGCGGACCGAGGCCGCCTTTTCAAACTCCATGAGCTTGGCCAGGTCCTTCATCTCCTTCTCGAGGGCGTCGACCAGCAGCGGGATATCCTCGACCCGCATGGGCGAGCCGTCCTGTCCCAGTCGTTCGCGGGTGCCGGAGTTGTACTGGGCCACGACTTCGGCGACCGCGTCGCTGGCGCGAACGGTCCCGCGCACCTCCTTGACCACGGTCGTCGGCGCGGTCCCGTGATCCTGGTTGTACTGGCGCTGAACCTCCCGGCGCCGGTTCGTCTCATCCATCGCGTACTGCATCGAGTTCGTCACGGTGTCCGCGTAGAGGATCACGATGCCGTCCACGTTTCTGGCCGCGCGGCCGATGGTTTGGACCAGGGAGGTCTCAGACCGCAGGAACCCCTCCTTGTCGGCATCGAGGATCGCGACGAGGGTGACTTCCGGCAAGTCCAGGCCCTCGCGCAAGAGGTTGACGCCGACCACCACGTCGTACACGCCCAACCGAAGGTCGCGGAGAATTTCCGGCCGGTCGAGGGAGTGTACGTTCGAGTGAATGTATTGAACTTTAATGTTCAAATCCTGAAGATAACCGGTTAGGTCCTCGGCCATCTTCTTCGTCAGCGTCGTGACCAGGGTCCGCTGGCCGATTGCCACCCGCTTCTGAATCTCGTTGATGAGGTCGTCGATCTGGCCCTTGGTCGACCGCACCTCGACCTCGGGGTCGAGGATGTAGGTCGGGCGGATGATCTGTTCGACCTGGGTCGCCTGGTGCTCCTTTTCGAACGGCCCCGGCGTCGCCGAAACGAACACGAGCTGCGGGACGCGAAGCAGAAACTCGTCGAACATCAGGGGCCGGTTGTCCAGCGCCGAAGGCAGCCGGAAGCCGTACTCGACGAGCACGGACTTGCGCTGGCGGTCGCCGTTATACATGGCCCGCACCTGGGGAAGCGTCTGGTGGCTCTCGTCGACGAAGACGATCGCGTCTGAGGGCAAAAAGTCGAGCAGCGTGTAGGGGGCAGTGCCGGGTTCGCGGCCATCGAAGTAGCGTGAGTAGTTCTCGATGCCGTTGCAGTAGCCGACCTCTCGCATCATCTCGATGTCGAAGTCGACGCGCTGTCGAAGCCGCTGCGCCTCCAGCAGCTTGCCCTGCGCCTGGAAAAGTGACACTTGCTCCTCGAGTTCGCCCTCGATCTGCACGATCACATCGTCGATCCGCTCCCACGGTGTCACGTAATGCGTGGCAGGGAATATCGAAACCTTGGTCGGCTCGTCGAGCACCTCCTGGGTCAGGGGATCGAACAGCCGAATCCGCTCCACCGTGTCGCCGAAGAACTCGACCCGGGTGACGATCTCCTCGTCCTTGGGCTGAATCTCCAGCGTGTCGCCTCGCACTCGGAAGGTGCCCCGCTCGAGAACCATCTCGTTGCGGGTGAACTGCATCTGCACGAGCTTTTTGAGCGCCTCGCTCAGGTCGAAAGCCATCCCCTTCTCGAAGGTCACAACCGCCTCCGCGTACTCGGATGGCGAGCCAAGGCCGTAGATGCAGCTCACGCTGGCGACGATCACGACGTCGCGCCGCTCCAGTAGGGCATGGGTGGCGGCGTGGCGCAGCCGCTCGATCTCCTCGTTCGTGCTCGAGTCCTTCTCGATGTACACATCCGACTGCGGCATGTACGCCTCGGGCTGGTAGTAGTCGTAGTAGCTGATGAAGTACTGGACCGAGTTCTCCGGGAAGAATGCCCGGAACTCCTGGCAAAGCTGGGCGGCCAGGGTCTTGTTGTGGGCGAGGACGAGCGCCGGCCGCTGGGTTTCGGCGATGATGCTCGCCATCGTGTAGGTCTTGCCGGTGCCGGTCGCTCCAAGCAGAGTCTGGTACCGATTGCCCTCGCTCAGGCTCTCGACAAGGCCGGCGATCGCCGTCGCCTGGTCTCCTTTCGGCTCGAAATCCTTGGCGAGCTTAAGCGGCTCGTCGTAGCGAACAATCGACATTTGTCTATATTATTACGCGCTCAAGTCCCGGACATAGTCAGGTGTGGCACTGGCTTCAGCCAGTGCGCCCGGGCAGTCCATACTCGATCCAATGTTTCTGACCCTGGCTGCATGCGGCTTGCTCGCCCTCTTCGTCGCCCCTCCCGAACCCTTCGGCGCCCTCCCAAGCCACCGCCAGGCCGAGCACGCCAAGCTCGAAACCTACGCCTTCCTGCACTTCACCGTCAACACCTTCACCGACCGTGAGTGGGGCCACGGCGACGAGGACCCCAACGTCTTCGACCCCGATCAGTTCGACCCCGATCAGATCGTGTTGGCGCTGAAGGCGGGCGGGATGAAGGGGGCGATCCTCACCTGCAAGCACCATGACGGCTTCTGCCTCTGGCCGAGCAAGACCACCGACCACACGATCGCCCAAAGCAAGTGGAAGAACGGCAAGGGCGACGTGGTTCGTGCCATCGCCGACGCCTGCCGGCGGCATGGACTCAGGTTCGGCGTCTACCTCTCGCCGTGGGACCGCAACAATGCGCACTACGGCAAGCCCGAGTACGTGTCGACCTACCGGCAGCAGCTCCATGAGTTGCTGAGCCAGTACGGCCCGATCTTCGAGGTGTGGCATGACGGCGCCAACGGCGGCGACGGCTACTACGGCGGCGCGAGGGAGACCCGATCGATCGACCGTCGGACCTACTACGGGTGGCCGGAAACGTGGGAGATGGTGCGCAAGCTCCAGCCGGATGCGTGCATCTTCAGCGACGTCGGCCCCGACCTACGCTGGGTAGGAAACGAGAGCGGGTATGCCGCCGAAACCTCTTGGCAGACCTACGACCCGATCGGCGAGAAGGACGACCAGCCGGCTCCAGGCTACGTGAAGTCGGCGCAAGGCGAAGCGGGAACGCGCCACGGCAAGAACTGGCTGCCCGCCGAGTGCGACGTCTCGATACGGCCCGGGTGGTTCTGGCACGCAAGCGAGGACGGCAAGGTCAAGTCGCTGGCGGCCCTGCTCGATCTGTACTACCGTTCGGTCGGACGCGGCGCTTCGTTCCTCCTGAACGTACCGCCGAACCGGCACGGCCGGATCAGCGATCCGGATGTCGCAAACCTGAAGGCGTTCGGCGACGTGGTACGCGAAACGTTTGCCCACAACCTTGCCGCGGGCGCGCGGGTGAGCGCATCGAACGTGCGCGGTGGGATTTCGGCGAACGCGCTTCTATCAGGCGATGACCGGCGGTACTACACGAGCGACGACTCCGCCCTTACCCCCACGATCGAGTTGGACCTTCGGGGTCAGAAGACCTTCGACGTCATCCGCCTGCGTGAGGCCATCCGGCTTGGCCAGCGGGTGGAACGCCTTGCGGTGGACGTTTCGAAAGATGGCTCGTGGCAAGAGGTTGGCGGCGCCACCAGCGTGGGGAGTTGCCGGCTCATCCGGCTCCCCCATCCCGTCACCTCGGACAAGGTTCGGATTCGGATTCTCGCCTCGGCCGCTTGTCCGGTTCTCTACGACTTCGGCCTCTTCAAGCAGCCGGGCCGGTAACCCAACCTGAACAGAATATGAATAGACCGAGTGTTTCTGCACGCGACACCGGCTCGCGTTGTCACACTCTTGCGAAGCCATGGCGCGGATCGTCTTCGCCCCCATCCCGTTTAGCGGCCACGTAAACCCCGGCCTCCCGATCGTGGAGGCGCTCGTGCGGCAAGGCCACGAGGTGCGCGCCTACGTCACACCCCGTTTCAAGGATAAGGCCGAAAGCGCCGGCGCGGCGTACCTGCCCTACACGAAGGCCACCGTGCTCGACGAGTCCGACCTCGAGCGCCACTTCCCCGAGAGGTCCAAGCTCAAGGGCATTCGGCAACTCAAGTACGACATCAAGCACGTCTTCCTCGATCAAATCCCTACCCTCTTGGCCGACCTCGTCGAGGAACTCGAGCGCAAGCCTGCCGACCTCATCCTGGGCGACAGCCTGAGTGGCGTTTGCCCGCTCGTACGGCAGCGCTGCGGCCCCAAGTGGGTCGCGTATGGCCGTTTCCGTGCTCCCGTTCTCGAGCCGCGACACCGCGCCGTTCGGCCTGGCCAAGCTGCCGCAGCCGGGTGCGCTGGGCCGAATGCGCAACGCGGGCCTCAATTGGATGGTCCCCAACCTCGTGTTCAAGGACTGCTACGCCCACTACGAAGCGATCTCGCGACGACTTGGCTTCCCTCAGCCCGAGTTCGGACTCTTCGACTTCGCCCGCGGGGCAGACCTCTTCCTCCAAGGCTCTGCCCCCTCTTTCGAGTACCCGCGCACCGATCTGCCCGGCAACGTCCGGTTTATCGGCGCAACGATCCCTCCCCCACCGGCGCGCTGGTCGCCGCCGGAGTGGTGGCGAGAACTCGACGGCTCCAAACCGGTGGTCCTGGTCACTCAGGGCACCGTCGCCAACGACTACGACGACGTCCTTCGTCCGGCTCTTCGGGCCATGGCAGGCGAAGACGTCGTTGTAATCGCCACCACCGGGAGCAAGCCGCCCTCGGATCTGGGCATGGAACTGCCCGCGAATGCACGAGCGGCGCAGTTCCTGCCCTACGCGGCGCTGATGCCGAAAGTGGATGTGATGGTCACCAACGGCGGCTATGGCTCGATCCAGATCGCGCTCGCGCACGGAGTGCCGGTGATCTCGTTCGGCGTAAGCGAGGACAAAGCCGAGATCACCAACCGGGTTGGGTGGTCAGGCGTCGGTCTGGGGTTCAAGCAGAAGCGAGCAGCCGAACCCCAGGTCCGGGACGCGGTTCGACGCGTCCTTGGCTCGCCGGCATTCCGTAAGCGCGCCGGGGAGATGCAGCGCGAACTGGGCACCTATCGCGGCCCTGACTTCGCCGCCGAGCTCGTCGGGTCGATTCTTGGCGAACCCGCGGTTCAAAGCGCCGGAGCTGGACGCCCCTAACGCTCGGAAGCGCCAGCCGGCTTCTTCCGGGTGATCACGTACACGCCGTCTTCCAGTTTGAATTCGGCGTGGACGTGGTCCAAGATACTCTGGAGCGTGACGTCGAAGGGAGCGTTGTCCGCGCGGATCGAAACCGTGCCCTGGACCTCTGCCGCTATCTTGAAATTCGCGTTCACCAAGAGGAACATGGCGCGCAAAGCAGCTCGAACATCGATGTCGGTCACCGTGAAGGTGATCGACCGAGCACTCGCGATCTTAGGCACGACGGTCGCCCGCGAAGCGTTGATTTTTGGCTTTTCGATGCCGGGAACAAATCGGTAAACGTCGCCTTTCCCCTCGCGATTGACTTCGATATGGGAGTTCACTTGCGACGCCAGGTTATCGAGGGCGGTCCGAAACATAACGTTACGGAGGGAGATGGTCACCGAGCCGTGAGATTTGGGGTCGACCGCAAAGCTGGCGCCCGTCGCGATGCTCAGCTTCCGGAGCGCCTCGACGATGCTCGCGCCGTCAAATTGGAGTGAAAGTATCGTGTTTGAGATCGAGGAGCTCGAGGCTTCGACCTCGACCCAGTTCCTACCGGTCGGCCGCTGTTGCCCGCAGGCGTTCAAGCAAAGCGCAAAAAGGCTCGCCGCCATCCAAAGCGAGCGCAGCGACAGACGAACCCGATGTGAAGTGCCCATTTGGTGATAGGACGCCCGGGCGCTTCAACAGGTTCGGAGGGTGCGAGTAACTCTCGCGCGACTAATCCATAAAGACGACTTCGGGCGTCGGCATCTGAATCAGCTCGCGCTTGGCTTCGCGAATTGGCTTGACCGCGCGCATGGTGACGATGAGCTCCAGAACCACGTTGCGCAGGTTCTGGACCGCGAAGATCAGATCCTGCGGTGACGACGTGCGCCAGCGCTGACCGCTGACCACCAGCTGAATCGTCTCCGGCTGCCAGTCGCCCCGGTAGCCGTAGTCGGCGCGCCAGTAGGCCGGCTGGCTGAAGTACATGAAGCTGTTCGGGAAGTATTGGCGAAAGTGAGTCGGATCCTCGAAGGCGTCGTCGTTCGCGCCGTGCGGGCACCGGAACGTCGCCTTGGCTCCATCGACGCAAACCCGGTGGAGCTCCTGGAGCATCGGAAGGGGGTTCTTGATGTGTTCGATCAAGTGTGAGGCGTATACCTCGTCGAACATGTCGTCCTCGAACGGCAACGCGGTGGTCGCGCAGGCGTCCAGGTCCGCCACGCAGTCGATGCCGGGCCCCGCGATGCAGTCGAGGTTGACCCAGTCGGCCATGATGTTGCGGCCGCAGCCGATGTGGAGCTTCTTCGTTTGGAGGGCGGGTTGGACCATGGGTGTTCGGAGCCCGTAGAAATGCGGGCCACATTAAATGTCGGTCCAATTCGTCCCGGACCATATAGAGCGCGGCCATCTTGGCCACGTCCGGACCCGCTCCCTATACTTACCGGGTTAGGCGGGACCACGCTTGCGATAGCCGCCGCACGAGCCAAGACTATCAGTAGGGGATTGATGACGCGACATGCCGCATAACCAAAGCCTGTTGCTTCATGCGCCGATCCTGATCGCTGACACCGACGAGACCCACAACTACATCCTGAGCCGCATGCTCGAGTGGGCCGGCTACGACAACG
>Ga0070734_10001786_pt1 | contig 29193 bp, 20 predicted proteins | sample Coa_R1_8_FD_66444 | JGI IMG/M metagenome (GOLD analysis project Ga0070734, IMG submission 66444) | Surface soil microbial communities from Centralia Pennsylvania, which are recovering from an underground coalmine fire - Coalmine... | ecosystem: Environmental > Terrestrial > Soil > Unclassified ... | reverse complement strand
GGTAGGGGACGCCAACGTTGTGGGTAACCATCTTGGTGGCAGCCATCTGGTACTCGGCGGGTAGGTAGGGGACGCCAACGTTGTGGGTAACCATCTTGGTGGCAGCCATCTGGTACTCGGCGGGTAGGTAGGGGACGCCAACGTTGTGAGTGACCATCTTGGTGGCGGCCATCTGATACTCGGCGGGCAAGTAGGGTACGCCGACGTTGTGAGTGACCATCTTGGTGGCGGCCATCTGGTACTCGGCGGGCAGATAGGCTACGCCGACATTGTGAGTGACCATCTTGGTGGCAGCCATCTGGTACTCGGCGGGCAAGTAGGGTACGCCGACGTTGTGGGTAACCATCTTGGTGGCAGCCATCTGGTACTCGGCGGGCAGATAGGCTACGCCGACATTGTGAGTGACCATCTTGGTGGCAGCCATCTGGTACTCGGCGGGTAGGTAGGGGACGCCAACGTTGTGGGTAACCATCTTGGTGGCGGCCATCTGGTACTCGGCGGGCAAGTAGGGGACGCCGACGTTGTGGGTGACCATCTTGGTGGCAGCCATCTGATATTCAGCGGGCAGGTAGGGTACGCCGGCGTTGTGAGTGACCATCTTGGTGGCGGCCATCTGGTATTCAATGGGCGGGAATCCATAGCTCGGCCCGGGCCCGTAATAGTATGGAGAAAAATAAGACGCGTATAAGGGATCGGCGACGGCAAAATAGGGAAAGTTCATAAACAGCGTCAACCCTCAATTTCTCAGGAGATTGTTTTCTAGCGAATCTGGCTCTAAACGCAAATGATGCCGGATTTCTTCAATTACACTGTGATGATTGCGCCACCGGCTCGCATGCCAAGAGGTTAAAAGGCTAAGATCGATTTTAAGTTTTTCCCATGATCTGATGATCGAAGGATCTGAAAGCGACCGCGGGAATTATTTCACGCGACAAGCATTCGTGCCGCGTCTCTTTACAAATCCTTATCTATATATCAGGAGTTGCCGAAGGCTGAAAATGCCGCCCAATAGTAAGGATGAGTCTTTCCCGGCGAATTGCGCAGTGATCCGGATGCCGTTTGCAGCGCACCGGCGACCGTCTGGCCCGACAGGACTGAGCGGTAAAACAACGACATAAAGTCCGACGTGGTGACCGAATCCACGTTCCATAAGCTGGCCACCACACTCGAGGTTCCAGCATGAAGGAACTCGGATACAAGGCTACTTGCCGGCGATCTCTCGCCTGGTTTCGCAGTGCCACACGCCGCGAAGACTGCGAGTTTCACATTGTGCAATCCGTATTGACCGGGCCTCGAGGGCGGTAGTCCAGCCCTATCGCGGGTTGTGCCGGCAAGGGCCAAATTCCCGTCAGCCAGAAGCATCGCGGCTCCGGTGCGATTCAGTGTGGCATGGCCGGCAAAATGGAACACATTGTTTCTAGCCATCTGAGCCCGAACCGTGGCAAGTTTGGCTTTAGCGCCTGCCAGGACTGTCGCATGAGAAAATTGATCGGCGATCTGAGTGGCTTCGCCCGCCGCTCCTGGAGGAGGCGTGAGCGATCCGCTAGGACTTGTGGGAGCCGAGACGATCAACGCCGGATCGTCCTGCTTCACCGGTACGAATGGAACGGAACCGTCGTTAACCGCGAACATCGGGGCCAACGTTAAAGTGTGCTGGTCGCCAAGATAAGCCCCTGAGGGTGTTGCCAATGCTTCCAACGGCAGTGTTCCGATGATCCCGTCCGGCTCGATCACGATGCGCCCCTTAGCAGGCAGCCAACGGTCGACTGGTTGAACGAGCCATGTGTAGAGAGCGTGAGCGTCAGCGCGCAAATTGGCAACATCTGAATCGGGCCGCGAGCATTCCTCTAAAAAATTTTCTGCGGTGCGCTTGAAATCCCCCGGAAGCACCGGAGAAAACACCGAATGCAATGCCTCTTGGCTCCTTACCCAGATCATCACGCCATCCGAGGCGAACGCATAAGTAAGAATCGCGGCATCCGTGGAACCTCCATTCCCGCTAGCGGATGGCTGAGGCCTGTCTTGTTCGTGCAGTTCTGCTTGTCCAGATGGCAGGCTCGATCCGCCGGAGGCGGAGCGGCTCCTTTCCCACAGGTCAAGGGCTTCTTGTTGGCGTCCGGATCGGAACAGCAGTTCGGAGAGAAGCAGATAGGCATCGCGATGCTGTTCCATCCATCCTGCGCGCTCTCTCCAGTTGGTGAGGGAGGCAAGGTGTTTATCCACCACATTGATGGCTTCGTGGAAAAACCGCTCGGCCGCGTCCGATTCTCCTACCGCCATTTTCAGTTCGGCCAGCGTGCTGTAATACTTGAACTCAATCTCGTGATAAGAGAGATTTTTTACCTCTGGTGAGATGGACTGCAACTCATTAAACGCACTGGCGGCCTGGTCTCTTTGAAGCGAGTGGATTTTTGCCATGCCGATCTTCGATTGCAGCTTCCATTGCAGGCCCGATGCTTCCGGAATGTTGGAGATGAGGCGGCCCGCTTCGGCGAATTGCTCTTCCGCCTGTTTGGGCTGGCCCAGTCGCAACGCGGCCTCTGCCAGGCGTGAATGCTCGGCTGCCGCAATGACCTCGCTCTGAATCCCGGGTGTAAGACTCAAGGCTTCCGCGGCCGCGGCGTATTGTACATTCCAGTCGCCTAGCTTCTCGGCGATATCATCAAGCAGCAAATAGAAGCTGTAGGCGCGCACCGGCGGCAGGTTGCCGTTCCAATATTGCTCCAATCCCTCGCGAATCATAGCCAGCGCACCGGCATCGTCGCCGCCGTTCGATTCCAAAAGGGCAAGGATAACCAGACCGCGAAGATAAAAGCTGTGGTAATCGTGCTGTTTGGCAATGAGGATTGCCTTCTTTGCCAGCTCCTTGGCATCGTCGCGGCGGTCCTCCATGTCGGAACAGAGAGCTTGTTCGAGGAGCGATTGAACTTCTAGCCACGCGTAGCCGTGTTTTCGCGCTCCTGCCACCACCTCGGAAGCGGCTGCGGTGCACGGGCGCAGCTCAAGTTGCCGGACAAAAGCCTGTTTGAACCTGGCTGCCAGCGCCCCTGCATCGCTGCCTAGCTCGGTGAATAATCTTGCGGAGTTACCGGCGCTGACGTATGCCTCTTCGTAATGGTCCTTGCTGTTTTCCGATGCTTGCCCCAATAACTGCGCGGCCTTCTGAAAGAGCGGTTTGTTGGCGGATAGGAGCAGGTCGTTCAGGTAGCGATCGCCATGGGCTTCGCTCATGCGTCGCGCGAGAAGGAGGGCAAGCTGCCGATTCTCCTCTCCGGCGCTGGATGAAGAGATATTCGGGATGATCTTGCCTTCCGCATAGGCAAGATACTCTTCTGCTGCGATCGACGCCTCTCCCTGAAGCGACGTTTTGAAGAGTGCGGGTGTAAGGTGTGCTCCGGTATCGAGGGCGCTATGGCGCTGCAACTTGGAACGAAGCTCGCGAAGTCGTTGTTCGGCTTCCTGTTGCCAGCCTTTGTCGCCTTCGATTGTCAGGAGGAGTTCCCAGTCTTCAACCGCACGGTTATAGAGAAAAAGTTGCTCGTACACGATGGCGCGATTAAATAACGCTGCCGGGTCCTTAGGCGAGAGCCTCAAAGCGTCACTCAAATACTGCAACGCGGTCTCATAGTCCGCAGGATCGTCGGTGGATGCGCCGCGCTCGAAATGTGCGGTCGCCAAGTCAACCAGCAGGTTGGCCGATTGTGGCTTGAACCTTAAGGCATGGCCCAGTGTCTCGATGGCCGGCTGATATTTCCACGCAAGTAGATCTGCTTCGGCCTTCGCGCGCAGCAAATCGGGATCGTCCGGCTTTCTCTCAAGTCCGCGTTTGATCTGGTACTGAGCTTCAAGCAGGGAATCCGGACTGTTGAGTTGCGACTGCCTGGGGTCGCGTTGCACCTGGATCGGTCCATAGGACGCGCCCGGCAATCGCAGATCCAGGGTTCGCTGCTGCGCATAGGCTCGCGCTAGCAGCTTTTCCGGGGGAGTTGGCAGCATCAAGAAGAAGACTGTAGTGGCGGACAACAGGACGACGGCCGCCGCTGCGAAGGCCCAGAGTGGTCGAAGCAAAGCCGATCTCGGCTTTCCTACGAGCTTGACCAGCTCGGCGGTCTCCTCTTTGTGGGATTGTTGGCTTCTACCGGCTAACTCTCTGGCAAACTCCTTTTGCCAGATCACAGTTGCGGTCTTCAAGTCCTGTTGAAGCGCGTATCGAGGTGGAGCACTGGGGCCGAGAATCTGGAGCGCATCTTGGAGTTGTACGGAGCAGGAACTACAGGCGGCTGCGTGCCGCGTATAACGAAGGGTATCGTCCGTAGATAGAATGCCTGCTGCAAGCTCAGCCCAGATTTCAGCTCTGGGGCAATCGTCTCGAGATAGTGACTGGCCGGCCCGGTTGAACTCATCGAGTCTAGACATAACGACCTTGTAGCTTTCGAGGGTGCGATCGCACTCGGAACAATTGGCGAGATGCGACTCCAATTCCGTTTGCAAAGCTTTGTGGTCAAATCCGGCTCTGGAGCGGAGGAGTTGGTCGATCTCGGTCCACGTCAGATGTTGATTCGCATCTCTCACCCCATACTCCTAGTGAAAAAAGACAAGCCCATTCTCATTCCTTCGCACTTTCAACCATATATTTGCGAAGCTGGCTGGTGAGCCGATGGAGGCAACTTTCAACCCCTTTCTCAGAGAGTCCCACACTTGGCATTTCGGCGATGGCCTTGGCCGTAAACCCCTGCCGGTAATAGAGCAGGAAGACCAGCTTATCTCTTTCCGTATCAGTAATTTGATCGACCAGCTCCTCAATCTCTTGAAGCAGGATCCGGTCCTCTAGCGTGCTTTCTCGTGAGACGGTCTGCAGGGCCGTTTCAAAATCTGTGTTCCTGAGTGCTTTCACGCCGCGCTTGGTGGCGTACTGGACCTTGAAATAGTCCATGGTTACGTTGTAAGCAACAGTCTTTAGAAAACCGTAGATTGCGTCTTCATAGCGGCTTTCAAAGTCGCGCAGGCGGCGAAATTCTTCAGTACAAAGTTTAAGGTAGGTTTCCTGCACTAAATCGTCGACTAGGCCTGGCGAAACCTCGGTCCATCGCATGGCAGTTCGCGCCACAACCCCTGCAATGAGAGGGTGAAACCTGCGAACAAATTCTTCCCATGCCTCGGCTTCGCCGGTGTTGACACAGCGTTTGACCAGCTCTTCCGAGCTTAACTTGCTGTAGTTCATGAGGAGCGCAGGAGAGGGAATTTTACAATGAAACGGAAGCCAACGTCTTGATTGAGAACAACCTGAGTCAATGTGCGGGCAATGAAGATAAGAAATTTCTAATGAATTGATGCACTGTTTACATTTGGATCTTTGAGTTCATTCCTACGCCCGTTTGATTGGAGATTTGAAGGCCCGCCGCGGAACGGCAGGCCCTTGTTACGGTCGGACGGAGACTAGCCCTTTACCAGACGTGGCAGGCGTTGTCGCTCACCATCTTCTGGCCAGTCTTGCAGCCGAAAGCCTTGGCAAAATCCGGATCGTTCTGGACAGTCCCGTTCACTCGAAAGCGGCCGGGCGAATGAGGATCGGTTTTTACCAGAAGCCTGGCTGATTCTGGTGTGTGGTTCTCGCACCAGATTTGTGCAAAGCCCAGGAAGAATCGTTGGTCGGCGGTAAATCCGTCTTTCTTTGCGTCGGCTTGCTTGCCGCTATCCTTCAGAGCGTTATGCATGGCCGCATAGGCGATGCGGATTCCGCCATTGTCGGCTGTGTTTTCGCCCAAAGTCAGGCGTCCGTTCAAGTGCAGCTCGTCAACGGAAACAAAGGAGCTGTATTCATCGGCGACGCAACTGGTGCGCTTCTCGAATTCTGCTTTGTCGCTGTCACTCCACCAGTTGGTGAAGTTTCCGTTGCCGTCGAACTTGCTGCCCTGGTCGTCAAAGCCGTGGGTAAGCTCATGGCCGATCACCACGCCGATGCCGCCAAAGTTGACAGCATCGTCTTGGGTTTTGTCGAAAAACGGAGGCTGCAGGATGCCCGCGGGAAAGTTGATGTCGTTTTCTGCCGCGTTGTAATAAGCGTTAACCGTAGGCGGCGTCATGCCCCATTCGCTCTTGTCGAGAGGCTTGCCGATCTTTCCAAGCGCCCGTTTCCGATCGAAAGCTGATGCCTGCAATACGTTGCCGAGCAAGTTGTTACGATCGATCTTTACACTGGTGTAATCGCGCCAGTGGTCGGGAAAGCCGATCTTGTTGGTAATCGCCCGGAGTTTTACCTCTGCCTGCTTTTTGGTCTCGGAAGTCATCCACGAAAGTTCCTGGATGTCCGTGGACAAGGCCCCTTCCAGCGCGGAAACCATTTTCAGCATTCTCTGCTTGCCGTCCTCGCCGAAAGTTTGCTGGACGTAAGGTTGTCCCAACGCCTCTCCCAGCAGGCGGTCCGTGGTTTGCTCGCAGCGCTTCCAGCGGGGCTGAATCTGCTGCGTTCCATTTAGATACGCGCTGAAAAAATTGTAATTTTCCTGCACGAAGGGTTCCGAGAGAAAAGGTGCGGCGCCGCGCAGGACGTGCGACCGCAGGTATGACTTCCAATCTTCAACGGAAACCGAGTCAATCGTGCCGTTCACTTTTTGAAAAAAGTCCGGTGGCACCACGTTCACCTCGGAGAAGGCGGGTGCTCCTGTGGCTGCAAAGTAGCGCTCGAATTGAAAATTGGGGGCCAGCGCCGCAAGTTCGGAGACTTTCATTTTGTGATCCCGGTTTTCGGGATTCCGCATCTTGACCCGTTCGAATGCTGCCTGCGCCAGGCTGGTTTCGATTGCCACCACCGCAGCGGCCTCTTTGCGGGCGGCCGCCTCGTCGTCGCCAATCAGCGCGAACATCTTTGCAAGGTGCTCCTGATACTTCTGGCGCGTCTCTTTGGCCTTTCCATCCTGCCCCAGGTAATAATCGCGATCGGGAAGCCCGAGGCCTCCCTGTGCCACGTTGGCGACCTCAATGCTGGCGTTGTGCAAATCGGGGCCTGAGTTAAACCCGAAAAGTATGCCTCCGCCGCGCGCACTGAAATAGGCGACAGCATCGATGAACTGGTCCTTCGTGGAAATAGCTGCAATCCTGTCGAGATCCGGCTTGAGCGGGCTGAATCCCTTGGCATTTACGGTCGACTCATCCATGCAGGAGTGGTAAAAGTCGCCGATCTTCTGCTCGATAGGGCTCCTCGAAGGATTGCTGGCCGTGTCTTTCTCAAGGATTTCATGGAGCGTTTGCCGGTTATATTCTGCGAGCTCATTGAACCGTCCCCAGCGTGCCTGGTCGGACGGAATGGGGTTTTGCTTGCGCCAGTTGCCGCACGAATATTCGTAAAAGTCTTCGCAGGGATTGACGGTTTTGTCCATGGCCTTAAGGTCAAAGGACTTGGGACGCGCCACAGATTTTGCAGCGGAAGAAACGGTTTTATCGGAAAAATCGAAGGACGATTGTGCTGGGTCATCGGAAAAACCCGACGTCTGCGCGGCAGCCGCAGCCACGCCCAGGACGGTTATGGCAAGAGCCTTGCTCCAAAACATAAATACCTCAATGAGGGGAAGTTCAATGAAACCGCCAAGTCTATGCCGAATTGAACGTGGCTGCAAACTTTACCGTTCGGTGTGGGATGCCCAGGCTATTGGTTTTCCCAAGCTATTGGTTTCCATGGAGCAGGTATCCCTGATCCAGCGGTAGCCTTCCATCCACCTTCAGCACGTTGACTTTGTTCGTAATGGAATAAACGTCAATAAGGCCGATAGCGCCTGGAATAGTAACCACCGCCTTGAGCAAAGCTTCTTCAGATTCCACCGTGACCACCGAAGTGCGATGGGAGGAGATGAGAGTCTTCATTTCATCGGGAGACATCTTGTAGAGCTTTTGCAGCGCCAATTGCATTTCCGGCTTGTTGACTTGGTAGAGCACCAGCGTCACACTTCTCCCATCGGGCCACTTGCTCTTGTCGAACTTGAATAATTTAAGAAGTTCGGCCGACGTCACGGCCGTGGTGGTGTTTGCCTTGTCAACGATCACAGCCAGGTTTCTGGCTTCGCAGGTGGCTGCTCCGAAAACAACCAGCGCCAGCAACACCAAGTGTCGGAAATGAGGGCGCTTCGCTTCCATGAGAAAAATCTAAGGGCAAACGAGTTTAACTGAAAATGGATGCCTCCAGCGAAGCTTTTTGAAACCGAATGCTTGTTTTTCTCGAAGAAAGCGCGTGCGTTTCAGCCAAAGGGTAAGCGGGAGTCAAGATCTCTGCACGGCTTTTTCACCTGGTTTTTGATGAATTTGCTTTCGATGACCGGTTTTTCGACTATCAATTATCAATCAAAAGACAAAGCTGTTTGCAAGTCAGCGAGGGGAGAGTCTTCCTATGGAGAGAAATCCGGAACGCGTCTTTTTTGAGAATAGCGCACCCATCCTGCGTGTAGAAAACATGGAGGCCAGCCTGCGCTTCTACGTGCATTCCCTTGGTTTCACCAATGCTGGCTGGGGCGGCCCTGATTTTACAAATGTCTCGCGGGATCGAGCGGGAATTTATCTCTGTCTGAAAGGGCAAGGGTTGGGAAAAGCATGGATTTGGATCGGTGTCGAAGATGTCGAAAGACTTCACGAGGAATTCTCGGCGCGCGGAGTCGCCATCCGTCTCCCGCCGACAAATTATCCGTGGGCATTGGAGATGCACATTGAAGATCCCGATGGAAACGTAATCCGCTTTGGTTCGGAACCGAAAGCGATTGTGGATAAATAGTCGCCGGGCATCCTGGGCTTTATGACGCGGCGTCGTGGCGCCTGGCTTGGCTATCCTCAGCCTTGGAATTGTCGGGTGGGGCCGGACGTGAAGGCATTGCCGCCACCAGCTTTTTCGTAAAGGCATGGGCGGGAGAGAAAAATATTTGCCCCGGTGGACCGCATTCGACGATCTCACCTTCGTGGAGGATTGCGATACGGTGGCAGAGCGAGGAAACCGACAGCAGATCGTGGGAGATGTAGAGGATGCTCATCCCCATCTTTCGGTTCAGCTCGGTAAAGAGTGCCAGAATCTCCGATTGGGTAATGGCATCGAGGGCGCTCGTAGGCTCGTCTGCGATCAGCAGTGACGGCTGATGGAGAATGGCCATGGCGATCAGCACGCGCTGCGCCTGGCCCACGCTGATCTCGCCTGGAAACCGCCGCAAAAACTCATCGTCCGCCGGCAAGCTCACATTTTCGAGTGCCTGCGCTACCGCCTCCTGCCGCCGCCCCTCGTTGCGGCCTTCGTGTAGCTTCCAGGCTTCGGAAAGCTGCGTGCCGATGCGTAGAGAGGGATTCAAGGACGACATTGGGCTCTGTGGAACGAGCGAGATTTGCTTGCCGCGCAGCTTTCTCCACCTGCCCTCGTTGAGCCCCAGCAACTCGTCTCCATTCCATAAGATGGAGCCGGAAGCGTTGCCCCCTTTCCAGCCCAAAAGGCCCAGAATCGAAAACGCCAGCGAGCTTTTTCCGCATCCGCTGTGGCCAACCAGGCCAAGAATTTCGCCGGATTCAATCTGCAGCCGCAAATCGCGGAGCACGATCCTGTCCTTGTAACTGATGGTGAGGCGGGCGGAAAGAAGGGACATCGGGTTTCGGACTTCAGGTTTGGCGATTTCGGGTCAGCGATTTCGTGTCAACGATCTCGGGTTTAGCGATCTGGTTTTACGATCTGTGTCTTACGATCTGGTTTTAAGTTCCTACGATCTTTTGCAACTTCAACTTACGGTAGTCCAGCTTGCCTGAATTTGCCATAGCAATCTTCGGCGTTGGCAGTTCCTCCAGTAATGAAAGAGTTATCAGGGTTCGCATCGCGCATTTCCTGAGTTGCGATGTCCACAAAGATAGTGGAGCTCAACAGTGATATAACTTGTTGATTGTAAAGGATATAAAATTACAGTTGATTATTTCCATATTTTAAGAGTGGCCTTGAAATCAATCCGAAATCAATTAACGAACTGGTAAATAGCGCAGTTCCAGTAATCAATAAGTAACGATCGCCTCAATGTCCCGCGGGCGCAAGAGCCAGTTCTTCCACATTCCAATAGGTCTGTGGATAGAGGGGGCTCGGTCGTGCGTTTTTCACGGTGGGCGCGACTGCCACCAGGGCATCCTTGTTCACAAGGTAGATGAAGGGCTCCTGCTCCCAGGCGATTTCCTGAACGCGGTCCCACAACTCTTTTCGTTGATGGTCGTCAGTGGCCGAAGCTTGTGCGCGCATGAGCCGATCGATCTCTGCTTCCCAAGGCGTGGCGGGCGTTTTCTGTGAGGGATACCACTGGTGATTCGGTTCGGAACTTAACCAGATGTTCATTTGCGAATTGGGATCGAGATCGGCATTCAACATTCCCAGCAGGCAAGCCTCATAGTCGAACGTGTCGCTGATGCGTTCGATAAGCGAATGGAAATCGAGCGTCACCACATTGACCTTGATGCCGATCTTCGCCAGATCCTGTTGCACCATGGCCGCCATGCTTTCGCGGGCATGATTGCCCGCGTTGGTGATGATCGAAAACTCCACTGGATTGCCAAGCTTGTCGAGAAGCTGTCCATTCTCCTGCCGGAAGCCATCGCCTTTCAGGCTGCGCAGCGCTTCCGAGGGATTGTAGGGATGCGGCTTCAGCTTGTTGTTCACCCAGAATTTATTTCCGGCAAAAACGGGACCGATCGCGGGCTGCGCGTGCCCGTGGTAGATGATGCGGGCCATGTCGGCGCGATTGATGGCTTCCGAGACTGCTCTTCGGAAGCTCGTTGAGGTGAACCATGCGTGCTTGTAAGCCGGAATCGATTTGGCCGGAGACTGATTGAACCAAAGCTGCTCGGCATCGCCCGAGACTCCCGCATCACGTACCAGGGAGCTGTTATCCGCGCCGAAACTCTCAAAAATATCTGGCAGCACCACGTTGATGAGGTGGACCTCTCCGCGCTTGTAGCGCAGCGCTTCAATCTCCCGGCTTTGCTGTATCTCGACGCGCACAGCATCGAGGTAGGGAAGCTGTTTTCCTTGCGCATCTTTCTTCCAATAGTACGGATTGCGCTTCAGCAAAATATAAGTACCAGCTTTGTGCTCGGCGATGTAGAACGGCCCGAGCGCCGCCATCTCTTTTTGCGGTGAGTGGGCAGAAAGTATAGGCACGGTGTCAAAGAGGCGCACAAGATTGGCCACCGGTGCCGGGAACGCAATCTCCACGCGCAGAGGCGCAATAACTTTGGTAGTGACCTTTCCCTCACCCGAGCGAAAAGCATCGCCTGTGGGCGAATGGAGATTGGGGTCCATCAACTGCTGCATGGTGTACGCCACGTCTTCGGCGGAGAAGGGAGTGCCGTCGGAAAAATGGGCGCCGCTGCGCAGCGTAAATTGGATCGTGCGATTTTCCTGGGATAGCTTCCATGAGGTGGCCAGTTCAGGCTCAATCTCCTGGGTTGCGCGATTCACGCGCAGGAGCACGCCTCCCGTCAAATAGACGATAGCTCCGGAAGATTCCTCCTCTGCCAGAAGAGGGTGCAAGCTCTTAGGCTCGGAGCGAACGCAGAACCTCAGTTCGCTGCCGCTCTGGGCCATCGCACCAGCCGTAATCAGGACGATCAATGGAAACAGAACAAATCGCTTCACGCGGTAACCTCGAGTTGATTGATCAGGATCTGGAAGCAGCCGACGACAACAAGCAGCACCGCCAGAGGAACAAATTGCCAGGGAGAAGGATGCAGCAGTACGCCGCTTTGAAGTTCGCGCAGCAGGCTGCCAAGAGACGGTAGAGGTTCGGAGACGCCTAAGCCCAGAGCGCCGAGATTGGCCTCGGCGATGATAAACACCGGAATCGAGATTGCGAACTGTGCCAACAATGCCGGGCGAAGGTTGGGAAGCAGATGCAGCCGCACCAGCTTTGCTCCGGAAAAACCGCTGGCACGAGCGAGCCATAGAAAATCCGACGCCATCAGGTTCCTGGCTCCGGCGCAGATAACGCGCGCTGAAGCAGCCCATCCTAGGATTCCAAGAAGCAGGAACGTGGTCAATACAGACGCCTGCGGAGAAATATTGAGTGGCAGGAGTGCCCTCACTGTAATGAGCAGGAAGAGCCATGGAATTGACAGGAACAGGTCCACGACAAAAAGGCAGCAACGCTCCGCTGTTCCGCCGAGGTATCCGGCAAGTCCGCCTACGAGGGCGGCCAGCAAAGTAGAAAGTGCTGCGGCAAGGGGCGCTAGGAATAGCGAGATTCTCATCCCATAGAGCACCCGCGAGAAGCGATCGCGCCCCAGATCGTCGGTGCCTAGCAGGTGGCCGGTCGATGACCGGGCGTTGGTAGCTTCACGAAACTGTGTCTGATAGCCGGAGGGAGCAAGGTATCCAGCGAAGAGCGTGGCGAACAGTGCGGCGGCGAGCAGGCCAACCGCCAGTTTCTGTGTCCATGTTGTTTCACGTCCCGTCATGCGGTTGCCCGTGTAAATGCGCCTCGTGCTATGTCCGAAAGCATGGTGGCGAAGACTGTCATGAAGGTCACCAGAAGCGTGAGATTCACCAGGAGCGGCAAATCCCGTGCCTCTGCGGCTTGCCAGGCAAGCTGTCCGATCCCCGGAACATCGCAGATGACCTCAATGGGAAGGAGCACGCCCAAAACGATACTGAACGAGACTCCAAGGAGCGCCAGCAGTTGCGGCAAGAATGCCGGCAGCGTATGCCAAAGCAGAACGCGCCAGGGCCCCGCTCCTTTGGCTCGCGCCACCAGCACGTAAGGAAGATCGCGGCTTTGGTGAAGGAGAGATGAGCAATATCTGTAAATTCTGGGAAAGACGAGGAGTGCGGCGGCCAGTTCAGGCGGCCAGCGGAGTAGCACAAACAGTAGTGCCAGAACGGCGGCTGGAGTTGAGAGAAAAGCCCCGCTGAGGCCTTCCGCGCCAAAAGCGAGTAGCTGGGAATGGGAAAATTCAATCGCCACCGCTAGAGCTAGGGCTGTGAGCCATGCAAGGGCGAGTGCGATGCAGAGTCCTTGTAACGTGATGGGCAGTCGCTCGCGGATCAGTTCTTTGACCGGTTCCCCTAACGAGCGGGAGGCGCCCAGATCACCGCGAACCAGGGACGAAAGATATTTACCGTAGAAGGCAAGAATATTGGAGTCTGCCGTCCGCGCCTGCCGTAGAGCCAGAATGCTGCTCGCAGAGAGCTTACTGTTCAGCTCTTGCTCGTCTGCGGAGAATCCTGGGGCCAGCCGTATCAGGGTAGCGCCTAGCATCCCCGCAACCAGCATGATTGCCATGAGCCGGGCGAGCCTGATCGAAAGATCAGAGCACATTGGGCGCAAATTCGTCAGAGAGGATGCAGCGCTTTTAATGTTGTTCCCCATCTTGAACCGCCGCAACCGCTGCGATAAAAACACGCCATCTTGGAAATCGTTCGTTCTGGCAAAAACTTTAGTCGGGCCAGCCGCTCCCATTGAGAAAGAACCTGTCGCTCTGCTAGCTCACCATGCTGCCGGCCGCTCCCTGGAAGCCGGTAATCGAGGTGTAGGGTTTGCGGCTGTTGTAATGCTGCTGCTTTTGGCTGTACATGCGGCGATCGGCTTCGGCCAGCAGTTTCTCCGCGTCGGTGCCGTCTTCCGGATAAACGGCGCAGCCCACGCTCAAGGCCAGCAGATCTTCGCCACAGACCTCGCGGCTGGCGGATTTTGCCAACTCGCTCAGGCAGATGCCTCGGGCCAAGGCCGCCGACGGGCTTAAGCCCGGTGCCACGATCACAAATTCGTCTCCGCCCATGCGGGCTACGTAGTCATATTCGCGGCACGAGCCCTGCAAGCTCTTGGCGAACAACCGCAGAATCCGATTTCCTTCCAGGTGGCCAAAGCGATCGTTAATTTGTTTGAACCCGTCGAGGTCGCAAACCATTACGGTTACCGCGCCGTTCAAGCGTTTGCAGCGGGCCAGTTCGCGGTCGAGGTGGAGGAACAACGAGCGGGCATTGGGCAGTTCTGTGAGGTAATCCGTGGTTGCCGAGCTCTCCGCCTGCTGGAAGGCAAGAGCGTTTTCGACCGAGAGCGCAACCTTGGAACTGATGGCCAACAAGATGCGTAAGTGATCGGAAGTATATGTATCGCGTTCGCTGTGATAGAGCGTAAGAACGCCAACCACGCCTTGCAGCCCCTCCAGGGGAACCGAGATTGCCGAACGCAGCGGGCTGAATCTCGTCGGATCTTCCACATATCCTGGTTCCACCGAGGGGTTGCCGTTCATGATCGGCTTGCGATTTTGTGCCACCCATCCGGAAAGGCCTTCTCCAAGAGGAATGCGTAGGGATGCGAACAGCCGAAAATTGTCGCCGCTCACATATTCGGGTGCGAGTTGTGTACCCCGCAAGATATAGGTCGCAATCGCGTCGTAGGGCACAAGCCGCTTCAGGCGGACGCTCAGCACCGAGAGCGTTTCATCCAGGCTCAACGAATTGCCCAGGTCGTGACTTAGCTCAAACAGCGTTTGTGCCTCTTGGCGCGCCGCGGCAATTGAAGAGAGGAAAGTCGCGTGGCTGGTCCGCATTCCGTTGCTGCGCTCAAAGCCAGTGGCCGGTTCTAAGCCCTTTTCTACTCGCAATTGTGTCGAGAGCTTTTGGCGGTCTACGCTGCCTGCCTGGGAGCGGGCAATCTCCTCAAGTTCGATATAGCGTTCCTTGAGAATAGTGACGACTTGCGGATCGAAAGACTTGCCCGATTGTTCAGCCACTCGGCTCATGGCCTCATCCAAAGGCAAAGCCTGCCGGTACTGGCGATTGGAGGCCAGCGCATCCAGGCAGTCCACTGCCGATAGAATGCGGGCGCCGATAGGAATTTCCTGTCCTTTTAAGCCATCCGGATAGCCCGAGCCATCCCATTTTTCATGGTGCGAGCGCACGATCGGGACCACCGGGTAAGGGAACTGCACGCGCTCCAGGATCTCCGCGCCGACGATGGGATGAATCTTCATTTTCTCGAACTCTTCGGGAGTGAGCCGTCCTGGTTTGGAGATGATGTGCTCCGGCACCGCGAGTTTGCCGATGTCGTGCAGCAGCGAGGCAGCCCGCAGAGCCTCCATCTGGTCCGGCGGAAGATTCAGGCTTTTCGCTAATTCGATTGCATAGACGCGGACCCGCCGCAAATGGTCGTGCGTTGTGTGGTCTTTGGCCTCGATGGCTAGTGCCAAAGCTTCGATGGTTCTAAGGTGAAGACCCGCCATTTCGTGTACGTGGCGCTTTTCGTTTTCCAGCTTGCTCAAGTAAAGCCGATAGGATCGGTAGATCACGAACATTGCTGGCAGTGCCAGCAGCGATGTTTGCCAGCTTACTTTCTGGTTCATCCAGCTGACCATCCCGGCGATGGCCGCGCCAACCAGATAGTAGGGAAACGACCAGAAATAGCAATCGGTCCAAACCGAGCGCAGGGATTTGTTTTCCGTGAGCGCAATAATGGTGGCGACCGGAAGCGTATTCAACAGGAAGTAAACGCAGGTCGAGAGCATCAGCAACAGGGATGTGTTCTGATGCATGTGTGTCTGCAAAGGGCCGTGGTAGGTAAAGTATGCGGCCCAGATTGCGAAAGACACGCTGGAGATGTTGAACAGGACCTGCTCGACCCTCGGCCAGTGATGGCGGCTCATATACGATTGCGCCATAATGGCCGCGCAACCGATGAACAGGGTCTCGCTGAAGTTCAGTTCAACGATTCCAATGAGGATGAAGAGAAAGTTGACGGATACGGTGCCGGTGATCTCCGGCAGCGCAACCTTCAGCCGCGACGCAATAATGGCAATGACGAAGTAGGAGAGGAACTTGGGGAAATCGTCGATGGCCGCATTTCGAGCGCCGAAGGCGAGGGTGCAGAATCCAAGCACCAATACCCCGGAGAGAAACAGCAAGGCCCGCTTCGACATAAAAATTTTGGTTTAGAGAAATGCTCCTGCCGCCCCTAGCGGCAACTGGAGAACCAAAACCTCCTGTGGATACGAAGAAATGAAAAATAGCTTTGTAATCATAAATATGCGTTAGAGCTTCCTAATGATCTATAGGAGAAATACCTGCGCTTCAGACAGATTGTCACCTTCTCTTGACGCAATCTTGCGTCACATTGTCACAAACCCCTTCAACCTGAGGCCCGTTCTGGGCATGTGACAGGTTGGCGTGCCCCTGTATACCTCGCTAAACGAGTGATTTTTCAACGGGTCGCAACTATTAATAAGATTTAATGATAAGCCGTTCGTGCGACAAATTGTCCCAGGCTCTCCGAGCCGTGGTTGAGACTAAATCTATAAATATCAATAAATTAGCAATCTCTTGCTGCTTGGTATGTGGGGTGCAATTAGGTAAGGCGCAAGCCAAGTTTCGGCGAAACGCGCCTGGAGATGTGATCTTGTGTCCCTCCACTCCGTCCGTTTCCGAGAATACATAGCGAAAAGGACTGATCCTCATGATGCAGCGCAAGAGAGATGAAAAAGGTGGCCGGTTGAGGCGTGGGCGATGCGCATGGCTGGCCCTGTTGGTGGCCGCGACGGTCTTCGTAGGATCCGCTGTTGGGCAGACAGGTTCTGCCAATGCATGGAAGATTTCGGGCGAGTTGTCTGAAAAGAGCCGTCGTTCATTGGCCATCAACGCCAAAGACGAGCCGGTAGACGTAATCATACAATTCAAGACTTCTCCAGGGTCCCGGCATATCCAAAAGGTTAAGGCGCTAGGAGGCACTCTGACGAAGAAGCTGCTTTCTGTGCAGGGCGGCTCGTTCCACGGACCGCTATCCATGGTCCGGGCGCTGGCGAATGATCCGGACGTGGCTTACATTTCACCGGACCGGCCTATTCAAGCGTCTTCGCTGGATCGTTTTGTTCAGACGATCGGCGCCGACACAGCAAATTCTCTTGGCTGGACGGGGTATGGGGTGACCGTCGCAGTCATCGACAGCGGAATCACCTATCACCAGGATTTGTTGGATAACTTTGGCAACTCACGCGTGGTTTACCGGCAAAGTTTTGTTTCGACAGAAGGCCCGGCAGACTATTACGGCCACGGAACCCATGTTGCGGGCATCATCGCCGGTAGCGGCTATTCTTCCCAACTCGATGGCTACTACGCTGTGCAAGGAATCGCTCCCAATGTGCAGCTGGTTAACTTGAAGGTGCTCGACAAAAATGGCATGAGCTCCGATTCAACCGTGATTGCGGCGATTGAACGGGCGATTGCGCTCAAGAATACCTACAACATCGGGATCATTAATTTGTCGCTGGGACGAGCGGTCCTCGAAAGCTACGGGCAAGATCCCTTGTGCCAGGCTGTAGAAGCCGCCTATCGGGCCGGAATTACGGTCGTGGTTTCGGCGGGAAACGCCGGCCGCGACAACTCCCAGGGGACGATGGGCTACGCCACGATCTCCGCACCGGGGAATGATCCGTATGTGATTACCGTGGGAGCCACCAATACCCGCGATACGGACACGCGCACCGACGATCTGGTTACCACCTACAGCTCAAAAGGGCCAACTCTGCTGGACCAAGTGGTGAAGCCCGACATCGTTGCTCCCGGCAATCAGATCATTTCGTTGATCGATTCTGGCAGTACGCTGTATAACCAGTTTCCGCTCAACAAAGTCTTTACTCAGACCCTCGCGAATTATAGCTATTTCACGCTGAGCGGCACGAGCATGGCGGCCCCGATGGTTTCTGGTGCGGTGGCGCTGATGCTCCAACAGGATCCGACGCTCTCTCCGGACACAATCAAGGCCCGGTTGATGAAGACGGCTACCAAGAGCACGTTCACGCCCTCCTATCAGTGGTATGACCAGTCGGAAGGAGACTATAAGACAGTTCAGCACGACATCTTTACCATTGGAGCAGGGTACCTGAACATTCCTGCTGCCCTGGCGAACACCGATTTTCTCAATGGGACAGCGGCGTCGCCCTTTGCCCGCCGCCGCTCCGATGGGTCGATCATCATCACAGCCAATCGTTTTGCCTATGCTCCTGCCTGGCAATCCGGCATTAGCTATGCCTTAGGCACTCTGGTCATGTTTAACGGGGTGGAGTATTCCTGCCTTCAGGCCCATACCTCACAGTCCACATGGCAGCCTTCGACCACCCCATCGCTCTGGCAGGCAACGAATGCCAGCACGGCGCCCACATCGGTCATCTGGGGAGGCTCGGTGATCTGGGGCAGTTCCGTGATCTGGGGCAGTTCCGTGATCAACAGCAATTCGGTGATTTGGGGCGGAAGCTTGGCGCCTTGGGGAAATACCTGGGTCGGTGGCAGCAGCGTCATCTGGGGTCAGTCGGTCATTTGGGGTTCAGATAGTTGCCAGACCGACGATGCTCAAGTAGCAACAACCACGGCGTGTAATCCGACGCCTGTGCCTACAGGTGGGATCACCGATGATCCGAGCATCTTGCCATAAGCAGCTCGGTGGCCAAGATGAAGGAAGGCACGATCAGAAATTGTTTAAGAAGAGTTCAGTCGCAAGGCAAGATGCAATTGAGGAACGATCCACGGTCTTAGAGGAGAAGGGGGAGTTGCAGTGAAGAAGTCGACAAGAATCCTGGTGGGTTTTGCGGTTTTGATTGGATTGATGATGATCTTGTCTTTAGGCGCGAGCGCTTCGGCTGTATGGGGAAGTTAGCCGTTGTGCAAGCCGCCGTGTGCAGGCCACGGAAGATCGCTGATGTTCTTTGATTTTCTCAGGGGCTGTCGAGGGTGTGTAGATGAATTGCACGAAAGGAATGCTGTGTGCCCGGTGCAATGATTTCGCTGACGCGCTCTTTGCTGCCCCTGCTATTTCCAAATGGATTGGGGAAGGCGTCCCTTCACAAAATACAGCGATTTACATGAGACGATTGCTTCCACGAACGAGAAAAAACGCGGGTATTTGAGCCCATTTTGCCCTGTCTAACTAAAGTAATCCCCTAATTCGGATTTCGCAGTTGCGTTCACCAGCCGTGATGCCCCATCATTAGCCACACTCGGAAAGGGCCGCTCGCGCCCAGAAGCGCCCCTGGATTGCTGAAGGAGATGGTGGTGTCTGCTACGGGTCTGGACTCGTTCGACCTGAACAATCTTATTGCCAGCAGCGATTCCCTTAAACGGGTGATGAAGCTGGTTGAGCAGGTGGCGCGCCATCCCGCTGGGGTCCTCATCATGGGGGAGACCGGTACAGGCAAAGAGATGATTGCCCGTGCCATCCACAACTACTCTCTTCGCTGTAACAATGCCTGGGTTGACGTAAATTGTGCTGCCATTCCCGAACATCTGGTGGAAAGCGAGCTTTTCGGATACGAAAAAGGAGCATTCAGCGGGGCTGACTCTCTGAAGCCAGGCTTTTTCGAGATGGCGGATAAGGGAACGCTTTTTCTGGATGAAATCGGCGATCTGGATCTGAAGATTCAGGTCAAATTGCTGCGTGTTCTCGATGGGGTTCCGTATTACCGCCTTGGGGGCAGCAAGAAGGTCACAGTCGATGTGAGGGTCGTGGCTGCCACCAATCAGGATCTTGAGGAGTTGGTTCGCGCCGGCCGCTTTCGCAGCGATTTGTATCACCGCCTGGCCCAGTTCCTCCTGGAGCTTCCGCCGCTTCGGGAGCGCCCGGAAGACATTTTGAGCATTGCCGAACACGTATTGCGGCAGCACTATCCGGGTTCGCGCTTTACCAGGGATGCGATTGAGGCTCTGCTTTCCTATACATGGCCGGGAAATGTGCGTGAGCTGAAGAACCTGATTTTTCGTGCGGTGATTCAGGCTCCGGACCCGCAAAATGAGATCACCGCGGCCGATCTGCAGCTTCCCGACGAAGCGGGGCGCGGTAACGAGAAGGCGCCGTTGAATGGCGACCTCAATAAAGTTGAGCGCCAAATGATCTTTCAGGCGCTGGAGCGTTTTAGCGGCAACCAGGGCAAAGCCGCGGAAGCCCTGGGTATTTCGCGGCGGACTCTCATTCGGAAGCTCAAAGTGTATCGTGAGGCCGGGGCAGAGGGACATGCCGGCACGCTTCGGCAGGAGCAGCAGCGATATTATCGCGCGCAATTGAATGTCCCGATCAAGATGAAATATGCCCAGGAGCAGTTTCAGGCCACTTTGCTGAATATCAGCCTGGGAGGCGCGGCTGTGGTGGCGCAAAAGCTCCTCAAGTCGGGCGCCCGTACCTCGATCTTTTTCCCGTTCCCGGAGGCCAAGACGGAGGTAGAGCTTAGCGGACGGATTGCGTGGTCCAACAAGCACGGGCAGCATGGCATCCAATTTGCCGAGCTGTCGGCCGGCATCCGTAGCAACCTGCAACGCTGGTTGATCTCGGAAATGGAGAAAGAGGGATGGGATACCAACGCGGCGCGGTAGCGCTTCGGCCCTTGGTGCTGTTAGAAGTCTTTTAAAATCTCGCCGTCAGACCTGCGGTATAATTGCTTGAATATAGGTTCGAGGAGATTTCGAAATGTTTGAAGGCTTGTTTCAGCCAACGCACTTGGTGGCAATACTGGTCATAGCTCTGTTGCTGTTTGGACCGAAGAAGCTTCCGGAATTGGGAAAAGGTCTCGGCGAAGGTATCCGCGGATTCAAGAAGGCGATCAATGGTGAACCGGAAAAGCCGACGGTGGATCCGGCCCCGTCCACGCCCGAGCTGCCCAGCCCCGAAGCAAAATAACCGGTCGAAATAACCTTTGCTTCCAGTCTCGCCTGTGGATCACGAGATTATCTGATTCCAGGCTCTTGCTTGGATCGGACACCAAATGGGACGGATTAACCCTTCCATATCCCAGTGCGGCATTTCTCCAAAGAATCCCGTCCGTTTCTAAATCCCTAAAAATCTTTCGATCCTAAAAATTCAAGGCCCCTGCTGGAAAGCAGGGGCCTTGAATCAAGTGAGCAAGTTACTTCTTACAGCAGGGAATGTACGGTTGCAGTTCCTGAAATATTTCCAAGAGTTGCCGTAATCGTAACGTCTCCCAAATTGAGTCCGGTTGCCAATCCAATACTGTTGAGCAGGTTGCTGATGATGACCAGCAATGGGCTGCTCGAGCTCCAGACAACCTGGGCCGTAATGTCTTGTGTTGAGCCGTCGCTGAAGTGCCCAATGGCGTGGAACTGAATCGTGGGCTGAAGAATGGCGAGGGTTGTGGTTACTGGTGTGACCGTGATCGACTGAAGGGTGGCATTGCTGACAGTAAAGACCGATGTGCCGGTCACTCCGCCGAACGTTGCGGACACGGTAATTGGGCCTCCCGCGAGCAGGCCGGTGATCTGGCCAAGGGCATTGATGATCAGGGTGCTTGGACCGGAAGAACTCCAGGCGACGGATGCGGAAATATCTTGAGTGGAGCCGTCGCTAAAGTGACCGATGGCGCTGAGTTGCAGCGATGTTCCCGCAGCGAGCGTGCTGACCGTGGCGTTGATGGAAATGGACACCAGGGCGTTAGGCACATTAACAACCGTAACGCCGGTAATGCCATTTAAGGTTGCGCTGATCGTTGCGTTGGCTGAACCGATAACAGCGGAGATCAAGCCAGCGGCGGTTACGGTCACGGCATTGATGTTCGAGGAAGCCCATGTGACAGCGGAAGAGATGTCCTGCAAGGTGCCGTCGGAGAAATGTCCGATGGCGGTAAGTGCTTGACTGGTGCCAAGGAGCAGAGAAACAACGGACGGCCCCAGGTCGATCGAAGTAAGGATCGCGGGCGTTACGGTAATGGAGATTGAGCCGACGGTAGTCCCGAGTGTAGCTGTGATGTTGGTGAGTCCGGGGACCAGGGCGGAGACCACGCCGAGGCTATTCAGGGCGTTGCTCACAAGGCCCACAGCGGGGTTCGACGAGGCCCAGTGTACGAGGGCCGTAATATCTTGTGTCGTGGAATCGCTGAAGATGCCTGTGGCCACCAGGTTCGTGACTGTGCCCGCAGCCAGGTTCACAAGGTTCGAGGTAACCACAATCGTATTGAGGACCGCCGCAGTTGCGTTAACTACGATCGATGCGGTGATCGATCCTACGCTGGCCGTGATGGTGGTCGTTCCAACGCTGAGCGCCTTGACTACTCCCAGACTGTCCACGATGCCTACCAATGGAGAGGAAGAGAGCCAGTTAATCTCAGAGTTGATGATCTGCGTGCTTCCATCGCTGAAAACGCCGGTTGCCAGCAGTTGCTGAATCGTCCCGAGAGCAACCGAGAGATTCACAGGACCCAATGTAATGGAGACCAAGCTGGCGGGAGTGACAATCACTGCCGTCGAGGTTGAGGTCGTGTTCAGGGTGGCGGTGATCGTTGCACTGCCGGAGCTTACGGCATGCAGGAGTCCCGAACTGCTGATGGTGGCGCTGGCCGACGACGAACTCCAGGTTACGGACGCGGTCAAATCCTGGGTGGTGCTATCGCTGAACGTGCCCATCGCAGTGAGTTGGTGGGACGTTCCTGCGGCCAGCGAAAGGCTCTGCGGTGTCACGACCACACCCACCAGCGAAGCAGGCGTTATTTTGATCGCGGCTGACCCTTGTACTTGGCCGAGCGTCGCGTTAACCGTTGCGTTTCCTTGCCCTTTAGCGGTCGCCTTTCCCGAATTGTCAACCGATACTACGGCTGAGTTCGAAGAACTCCATGTAATAGAACTGGAGAGGTCTTGCGTGCTCCCATCCGTAAACGCTCCAGTGGCGGTGAATTTCTGAGAAGTGCCCACGGCGATGGATGAGTTGGAGGGGTTGATGCTCACGAATTTAAGCGCTGCGGCTCCAACCGCGAAAGTTACGGAACCGTTGAGCGTACCCAGGCTGGCGGCGATCGTGGTGCTTCCAACCGAGACGCTATGAGCGAGGCCGCTGCCGCTGATGGTTGCAACGCTTGCCGAAGAGGATGACCAGGTAACTGTAGCGCTGACGTCCTTGGTCGAGCCATCGCTGAAATGCTCAGTGGCAACGAACTGCTGGGACGTGCCGAGAGGAATCGATTGATTGCCAGGTGCGACTCCGAGAGAGACCGGCGCCGGCTGTGACGTTGGTGTAGCGCTCGGCGTGGGCGTGGGTGCCGGAGCGGGAGTCTGTACAGTTAACGCCGTCGTGCCCGTGATGGTATTGAAGGTGGCTACGATATTGGCTGATCCTTGGCTCACTGCGGTTGCCACGCCGTTAAGGTTGATGGTTGCAATCCCTGGCGCGGAGCTACTCCAGCTTGCCAGGGCGGTTACATCTTGTGTTGTTCCGTCCTGAAATGTTGCGGTGGCGGTAAATTGCTGCTGGCTGCCCACGATCATGGTGCCGCTCTTGGAGCCGACGGCCACCGTGCTGGTCAGGTTGATCTTCGGCAAGACATTGTTGCCACCACCACCGCAGCCACTGAGGAACCAGATCGTCCCACACAGGAGGGCGGCCTTTACGGAGAACTTGGCACGATGGCGGCTCGGCACAGCGAAGGGCTGCGCCTGCCTTGCATGGGCTAGGATGTTGACGGCGGAAATGCGGGCGAAACGAAGAGATTGCTGCACCAAAGATATGGCCAGGGGCATACGAACTCCTAATACGGAAATTGTTCCAATTGTGAAGTGGGGGAAATTGGGGCCCGGCGCCGCCACCAAGAACCTGGCGGCTGCGCAGATCAGAAAGCTTCAGCGTGGCTGCTGGAGCGTTTTCCGGTCATGCATGATGGTTGCGCGCGGCGCTTGCGTAGTTGCCTCAGCGTAGCCGATAGTGACTTTTAGTACTCAATTCTCGGAGCTATCAAGGTAGGTTTGCGACCACGGCCAGACGCTGCTGCCCCTTACTTTCTACGGCGACATTGCAGGAAAGAAAATCCATGCTGCTAAAATCGATTTTACAAACAGGCTTCGAAAAATGGCAGACACTCTCAGTCATCTCAACAGCAAGACATTCAGTGAGCAGCTCCACACAAAATTCAACCTGTATGCGGACTCAGCTAATGCTCTGGAAATGGAGTTAATTGAGGTCAACGATCGCACGGCGTCACCCAAGGTCGAGCTTTTTTCCATTTTCTTTCGTGGACCGCAAAAGCCGCTGTTGCCGCAACGGATCTACCGGCTTGAGCATGGCAAGTTGGGGAGCTTCGAGATCTTTCTAACCAATGTGGAGGCCGATGAACAAAGCGCCACGTATGAGGCCGTTTTTCATCGAGTCCACAAGAATCAGCCGGGAGAAAAAAAGCAGTGACTGGATCGGAGCGCGTGGTTGGCGATCGCATCGCTCTTCGCGCGGTCTCGGTGAGCGACGAACCGTTCTTGGTTTCAGTGTATGCCAGCACTCGCGCCGCAGAGTTGGCGCAGGTTCCCTGGAGCGCCGAGCAAAAAGACGCTTTCGTGAGGATGCAGTTTGCCGCTCAACAGCAACACTACGCAACGGAATATCCCGAAGCTGCCCATGACATTGTTTGGCTGGATGGCGCAATCCCTGTGGGCCGCCTCTATCTGATGAGGGGAGAAGAGGCTTTCCATATTCTGGATATCACAATCTTGCCGCAGTACCGATCAAGGGGTATTGGATCTTGCCTGCTTCGTTCTCTCCAGGAGGAAGCAGGTAAAAGGGGGAGGCCAATCACGATCTACGTGGAGAGCTTCAATCCTTCGTTGCAGCTATTCCGGCAGCTTGGTTTTGAGCACGTTGCCGAAAAGGGTTTTCATCTCCTTCTGCAGTGGCGGTTAAGCGCCAACGCTGCTTCCGTCCGCTGATCGTGGACTTAGTGAATAATGCTCGGGCTCTCCTTCTCCTTGATCGTCCGCCCAGTGGGAATTGGATGATTGGTTAAGGGGTGATTCAACCGGTTGATGAGCGCCAGGTATTGGTCGCTTCCTTTTTGCGTAGGAACAATGAAAAGGGAAAACGCACCAAGGGCGGCGTGTTCAAACACATAACTGTCCTGGGTCAAAGGTCTGAAGGCCGGGCCTTGAAAAGAGAGCGCGAACCCGCTGGAGACCACAGGATAGGGAGTCTTCAAGGGTACGTCCAGCTTCACAGGAACCTTAGGCTCAAAGGTGGGTAGATCGGTCACCGACATGAGCCGCAGCCAGATGGTTTCGGAATGTGGGGAGCTGAGGCGGATTTTAAAGCCGGAACCGACCGCTCCTTCAAAAGCTTTGCGGTCCAGGCGATCGAGAGCGGCGTCATGATCCTTCGTGACGTTGCCCGTTGCAGTTGTTGTCTTTCCTGAAGGGTTTTGGCCCCATCCATCTGAGGGAATGACGGCGGGAATGGTGACGCAGGCTGCTGCAGCCAAAGCGCTTTGGCGCAGAAATTTCCGTCTGGAAACTGTCACTTTAGACACCTCGAATGTTGATAGAACTCGTAGCTGTGCTTCATCGATTTCCATTTTGGAAATGGATGCCGTGCTATTTCTGTCGTTTGGCTTGGCACCTGAGATTTAGTTCAGGTGTTGTCGGTCCTGGGCTACCCAACTTCGAACTGATCGGCGGACGGGGGGAAAATCTAAAGTCCGCCTCTTTTTCTAAACATTTGGCGCTGGGAAAACGAGCAATGTCCGTCGCGCCTCCGCAAAAAACATTGGCTACTGCGGCAAGTTAGCACCAATGGTACTAGGCAGAGTTGCTTTTTTCCACTATAAATTCCCATTCTGGGAAGATTTCCAAGAAAAATTTGGCGGGATCGAACGATGGCGGGGTTAGACAGTGCATCCTAAGCCTACGATTGAGGGACTCATTCGGGCCTCAGCGCTTGGCGTAAAGGGCGTGAGCAGAGAAAAAATATGCGGCGATCGATGAACCTTTTGTGATACAAGAGAGAACTTTTCTTCTTGACAAAAGGGTCCGCTACGCAGCAGAGTACCTTTATTCGTCCGCAAGTCCCCCAAGCGAATTTTCCCCCGTAAGTGACTGAAAAAACATAACGCCGTCTTGAAGTTCAGGCGAAGGGAATGTTGTGCCCTTAGCGTTTATGTGTTAGCCGTCCAAGCCCAGGTGTAAATCTTGAAGGAGTTTTAAGCGTGAGTAAAAGCCGTTCGTCCGTGCGCGCCCGAGTGATTGCGAAGTCTTCACCCGCAATTCTTTCCCTTTTTGTTCTTTTCCTGGCAAGCCTTACCAGTTCGGCTTTGGCGGCAAAGAAAATGCTCCGGCAGGGAAATTCCCAAAGTGGGCAGCGTATCTGGCTCACCGAAGCCCAGCGAATCTCTGCCGCTCCAGGCGGGACGATGACGAAAGCGGCGTCGCTGCGCGGAAGCGCGTCGAGTGGTGCGGCTCAGCCTCTATCTCTCGCCAAGGGTGATTTCGATCAGGACGGCATTGAAGACCTGGCTGTGGGCGCTGCTGCGCCCGGGGGCGGGTTGATCTCTCTTTATCGCGGCAACCTGGATGCATTCTCGCCGCAGACCACGGCTTCGTTCATCGCCAGTAGTAAAGGCCAATATGCTGCGCCGTTTTTGGCACCGCAGCAAACGTTGAGCGTACCGGTACAGCCGGATTTTCTAGCCAGCGGCAATTTCACTGGAAGAGGTTTTGTTGATCTGATCGCAGCGGCCCGGGGCGATAACACGCTGTACCTCTTTACTGGCCTGGGGAAAGGCAAGTTCGCGGGACCGCAGCCAATCAATGTACCTGGATCGATTACAGCGGTTGCCGCGGGTGATTTTGGCGGTAGCCGGCGTTTCAGCCAATTGTTTGTGGGCACTTCGGGGCCGAATAACGCCTTCGCTTTAAGTCTGTTTGGTGGCTCCGAACAGGGCCTCGCGCCGGTAACAAGTTACTCGATGGACGCAGCGGTTTCCATGGTTGTCTTCGGTCACCTGTTGGGCTCCGCTCCTGACGCAGCCATTCTCTCAGGCGGGCAGGTTTTTGTTCTCAAAGGCGAATCGGGTGAACTGCAAAACCTCGCGCTACCGGTGACGGCTAGCTCGATTGCCCTGGGCTCATTCTTATTCGATCGCAATCCAGGACTGCAGATTGCCTTGCTGGCGAACGATGGAAGCATCCATATCGCGGCGCTCAACGACTTCGATCCTCGTCCGCGCAGTGCCGATGATCAGAAAACCCTTCGGGAAACAAGGTTCAGCAAGAGGCCCGATTTTGCCGGACGCGCTGCTACCGGCTGGAAGATCGTGGAGAGCTTCCCGAGCGTTGCGCCCTTTTCCGGAGCGCCGGTATTTTTCCGGACACGTATTTCGGATGGCGCGGGTGACGACCTGATGATGCTCAATGCGTCCGGCCAGTTGGTGCTGGTATCGCATCCGATCCCGCAGCCTGGTTCTTCCACGTTTGCTGCTGGAGAAGTCTCCGTGCGCCCCTATGCGGGTTCGCCTGTAGCCGCCATAGCCACCAGGACCAATATCGATGGACGCCTGGGAGTGGTTGCGATTCACCAGGGCGATGCGATGCCCTCATTCATGTCGCCGCTCCCCGATCCAAATTTTTTCGTGAACCGCTCCGACGACCCGGCGCCCGGAGCGGTGGCTGCCACTTGCAACAACACGAGTAACGCGGATACCAGCAGCTCGTGCAGCTTGCGCGAAGCTATCCTTAAGGCAAACGCAACTGCGGGCGCCGATAACGTGCACATCGACGCCAGGACGATCACGCTGACTCAGACCGGTTCAATTCCAGTTACCGATGCCATCTCGATCATCGGAGCGGGACCGGCTTCCACCATCATTCAGTCTGGTACCACCGCCACCAACGGCACGCAGGAACTCATCACTTTCAATCCCAACCAGACGACGGCTTTTTCATCCAGCATCTCCGGCGTAACGATGCAGTTTGGCCGGAACCCGAATAGTTTTGCCAGTCAGATCAATTTTGGCGGTGCATTTGATTGGGACGGCAGCGGAGCTACTACCACGGGCGGTACGCTTTCGGTAACGAACTGCGTCATCACCGGCAATTCAACGACGGACGGTGATGGCGGCGGAATTGCATTGAGCAACGCCAACAATAATGGTGGCACGGTTACGATCTCCGGCACAACGATTAGTAATAACGTGGCGACCGAAAGCAGCACGGGAGCCGATGGTTTGGGTGGCGGTATTTTGCTCGGACCTCAACAAGGCCTCACCCTGAGTGGCGTTCAACTCACGAACAATCAGACGAGTAACGCTCACGCGAGTGGTTTGGGTGGTGGATTGGACGTGATTGATCCGAGCGGCGGTCTGCCTCAGCCCGTGATTGGAATTCATGCCAGCACCATCTCCGGGAACACCGCTAGCGCGGATGGCGGCGGTATTCGCACCACGGCGAGCATGACGATTGATCAAGGATCGGTAATCAAGAACAACCACGCCACTGCAGGAAATGGTGGTGGACTGTGGAGTAACGTTCTCACCCTTGGACCGGGAACTTCCAATGCGCAAACGGTCAGCCTTTCCAGCGTTACGATTACAGGAAACACAGCGGCGGGCACAGGCGGAGGCATTGAGGTCGATGCGGTCACGGCCGCCGCAGGCAACAACCTGAGCATCGCCTTCAGTCGTCTCGCGGGTAACACAGCTCCCACAGGAAGCAACCTGAATAATATCGCCGGCGCTGTTACAGCGAACAACAATTGGTGGGGTACCAATACTCCGTTAGCGACGATTCATACAGGGACAGGAACCACATCGGCGGACCCGTTTGTTGTTCTGGCCAACACGGCCAACCCCGGCACGATCCATATCAGTGGAGGAGCGCTCAGCCCCACCAGCACCACATTGACCGGAGATTTGGCCCACGACAATCATGGTACGGCCATTTCCGTGAGCAACTTTACGGCAGTTCTGGCAGGATTGCCGATCACGTTCAACAATGCCATTAAGGGAACAATCCCGGACGCCCAGCCCGAAAGTTTGGACGCAAACTTCCAGGCAACGGCAACTTTCAATGCCGGTACGGTGGGCGGAACAGGCCATGCGGACGCCACGGTCGACCAGGCCACGGTGACCGCCAACATCATCATCTTGCAGCCGCCATCCATCTCCAAGGCATTTAACCCTGCGCAGATAGCGACCAATGCGAACTCAACGCTCTCGTTCAGCGTTACGAACGGAAACTCCATTGCGATCGACTCCAGCTTCACGGACTCATTGCCTTCCGGAGTGGTCGTAGCCTCTACTCCGAACGTTTCAAATGGATGCGGAGGCACTGTTACCGCGACAGCGGGTTCGAACTCGATCAGCTTCAGTAACGCCGCGTTGCCGGTTTCTGCTACTCCGTGCGTGATCTCGGTGGCCGTCACTTGAACTACGGATGGGATCAAGACCAACAGCGTAACGATCAATTCGACCGCTGCT
>Ga0070734_10001785_pt1 | contig 29193 bp, 24 predicted proteins | sample Coa_R1_8_FD_66444 | JGI IMG/M metagenome (GOLD analysis project Ga0070734, IMG submission 66444) | Surface soil microbial communities from Centralia Pennsylvania, which are recovering from an underground coalmine fire - Coalmine... | ecosystem: Environmental > Terrestrial > Soil > Unclassified ... | reverse complement strand
TTTGCATAGTCCGCCAACGCCTGCTTCACCGCCGTATTGATGCAGTCGCGCAGCAGGCTCAGCGCCGCATCGCTCTGGACCCGGGCTACCGTCAGCTCCTGTTCGATGATTTTCAGCGCCTCAGTAGTCCGTTGCGCTCCCTTGGCCGTGCCATCGCTGCTCACCTCCAGGGTCCAGAGCGTCATCACCGCCTGGGCTTGCGGTCGGTCGAACTTCATGATGAGTTCGCGTACGCGATCTACATCCTCCTGATTTCCTCGGATGAAAATCGCCTTACTGTCGGAGAAGCCGGTGAGGAGTACGCGATGGACCGGATCATCGTGCTGTCCGGCATTCGGATCGGGATAGGAGGCCAGGAACGGCGCATTGTCGCGGGCGTGGGCGAACGCCAGATTGGCGGCTTCGGCGGCGAGAATGGAGGCGGTCATCGCCCCATTGACATCGGATGACGCGGTTTTGAGCGCATCCTCCGCCTGCTTTACCTTCGCGGCGAGGCCCGTTTGCTCGTTCTGATCCGCATCCAGTTTCGCCTTCGCGTCGGTTTTGTCGGCCTGAGCCGTGTTATCCTCGGCCTTGGCGGTAGCCAGCTTCGCATTGATGGTGGCGAGACGATCCTTCGATTTGGTAAGAGTCGTTTTGTAGGTTTTGAGGGTGGAATCTGCCTTCGATAGGGTCGCTATTTTATCCTTATTGTTCATATCCGCAGCGAGATCCATCTTCGCCTGGTCGTCATCCTTCTGGGCTTGATCCACATCACTCTGCGCCTTGTCCACATCGTTTTGCGCCAGGGTCTGCTGCTCCGTAAGTTTCAGCACGTTTGTGCTCGTCATCCCCGCCTTGGCGTTCGCCTTGTTCAGGGCATCGGTATCCACTTTGACAGCGTTTTCCAGCATCGCGCGCTTGGTCGCCAATTCGGTCCTGGCGTCGTTCACGGCCTGCCTCTTCGTCGCCAGGTCCTGTGTCGCCTGCAACAACGCCGTCTGCTTGGCCTCCGCATCCTCTTTCAACCCCGTCTGGCCGCCTACCGTCCTGGTATTGGGACTGAGGACCTGCATCAACCGCGGGATGTCGTCAAAATAGTAGAGCGTGACCGAATCCGACACCCAGTGCGAGTAATCTATCGGGGTGCTTGTCGCCCCCTGAGCGAGAGGCATGGGTGCATCTTGGGCGAACAGAGGACAAGCAAACAGCATCGCGACCATTGCAGGAACAGCCCAACAGGAGCCGGACCTGTACCCCAAATAGCGTAATCGAGGCATGTACATCATCCCCCTACATCAGAAGTGGACCGTTACGCTCAAGCCCAGGGTCGTGGGCTGGTCATTACCGGCCGCGACCGTGAGAGAAACATTGACGCCTGGTGCGTTGTACTCCAGATCCCCGGAGTAGGCGCCGTCATTCGCCGTGATCTTGATGGTAAAGTCGCCCGAAGCGAAGGAGATCGTTCCGGAAGGCTTGAGGACGCCGTCCGCAAAGGTGAACGTGACATTCGCCGTTACGTTCTTGTCCGTGAACGTAAGCGTACCGCTCAGGTTGGTCAACTGCCCATCCGTCACCTGTGCGGTCAGCGCCAATTCGTTTCCATTCGCATCGGTCTGACTGATCGGCGTGGACCGAACTCCGGTATCGAACGCGGGCGAGCCGGGAACCCGCACCACCTGCGTCGTATCGCCGCTCTTCACGACGCTCACCATAGGAAGGCGGTCAATGGTGATGCTCGCGCCGTTATTGATGAACGCCCCTGTTTTCAGGACCAGCGCTTCGGGAAGATAGACATCCCCGCTGTCATCAACTACTGCCTGTCCGGTGTCGGCGGTAACGTCGACACCGTTGAGCAGGATGGGTCTTGGATCCAAGGAAAAGGCCATGGTGTGTCTCCTATATCATAATCATGATATCGTGCGATGCCGGTTTTAGAATCCGGAGGTCAATCCAATGCTCCAGCGATTGCTGCGGTCGCCTTGCGCCCAGAAGAGAGCCAGGGAGCCGACATTGGGCAGTTTGAGAAAGTAGGCGCCGACAGCGACATCCGCCTTAACGCCATGGGAGGGAGCCGCACCGCCATCTGCCGCGCCGAAATCGCCACCCAATGCCAATGCGATGCTCTTGGAGGCGAAGTAGCGCAACTCCAGGGTGCTGGAGGCCGCCTGGTGTCCCCGGTAAAAGTCGGGATTGTACGCCCGCAAGAGGCCGGGCGGAGCGTCTCCTCCGATGGATGGCTGCTCCAGAATAGGCGTGGCTCGGCTCGACCACGCGGCTCCCAGGCGCATAGCTGCCAGCCAGCGGGGCGCGAGCGCCACATGGGTACGCACCTCTGCGGCGGCATGAAGGAAGTAGCTGGTCTCGCCGAAGAAATTGGACCCGACGTCCAGGTCCAGTTGGAGCGGCCAGTGGCTCGACCAGACCGGCCCCACCGCACTCTTTCCGAGCAAGTCGGCGGGGTTGGGTGGTTCCGTCCAGTAACCGTGTGTATCCTGCCTCCAACTATACCCGATAACGCCTACCGTCGAACGCAGTGCCGCGCCCCCGCCCTCGGGAGAGAGGTCGTACTCTCCGAACCGCGCCCTGAAGCCGGTCGGTGCGGCCCTAGTAAGAGGTTGGGACCACGCAAGGAACGTGCGGTGTTCCGTATAGTTCCCCGTCGCTACCTTGACTTGCGGAAGGTGGGTGTCTTCGCCAACCAACTGCCACTCCCGGCGATAGAGCAGCCCCACAGGAGCGTCGAGCAGCAGGCTTCCCGTCTCCTGCCCTCCCGTGCTTCCCGACGCCGAGAGCGCCAGGCCGCTACGGAGGAAGTCATCGTATTTCAGAGCTGCCGTGCCCGTGAGCCTACCGGAAGGAACGTCTGTTTTGACACCTAACTGCAGAGAAAAGTCGTTATAAGCGCCCTCCGTAATATCCAGGCGTACCAGACCATACAGGTCGGCTTTGTTCTCCTCATATTGGATGCCGTTCACGGTGGCGTGGGGAAACCCGCTGGCGGCGTAAAACTCCCCGATCCAGCGGGGAACTTCATGCAGCAGATCCTGGCGCTCCAGGGGCTTGTTGTGGATCTTACTTTGCAGATAGGCTTCGAGGCGGCCTCTCCGCTCCCCCCTATTCGGCCCCTTATCCGTCGCCGCATAGTGATAGACCATGAAGGCCGAAACGGAGTGGAGGACGCCGGCCCTCAGGGTCAATACCCTGGTATCTCGATTGTAGAGATATTCCAATCGCGCCAGGGGTTGCTCCCACGTCATGGACTCATCGCGCAGAGCGCTACGCATCTGGGCAAGTTGTTCGAAGTTTGCCAGCCGCGACGTGGCGCTTGGGCTGCCTCCCAGGATCTTTGCGACCGCATCCGGTATGCGCGCTGCGATCTCCGGGGGCAAATCATTTGGCAAGTCGGTGAATGGAACGACGACGATCCTGTCAATGGGGATGGAATTGCTGATCCCGCCGAGAGTGCAGGATAACAGCCCCGTCGCGTCGATTTTCACGACCAACTTATGCAGGCCGGTCACGGTGTAGGCCTTATTATCGAGTAACCACTGATAGAGAGGATACCTCGGGTCTCCCGCTACCAGGGGATCGTTGCCGATAGGGCCGACGATGTCTGTTTCCTGACCGACCTCCAGTTTGAGCAGGGCGAGCATCTGAGGAATATCCTGATGGACCAGGGTTCCCGGTTCGTCTACGCCGAACGACATATCCAACCGGATGGGATGTTTTACCGGTATCTTGGTCTGCGCGGCGCCTATCCGAGGATTCAGGCAGAGGAACGCAACCATCCCTATCCACCCCAATACGCGCGCCCCATATGCCCGCAATCTCATGTCTCTGTACAGTCGCTTCCTCCTTTTGAGATAATCGTTAGGAACCTCTACACTGAGATGCCTCCGCAAAATCCCAATCCTCCTTAAGAGCGTCTCCGCAGGCATTCCGATCTCCTGGGCTTTCCGACCAGTAGGTGTGGACGAGGAAGCCGTCGAGGTGCATGTACGCATCCATGCAGAGGCCGAGATCCTCCTGCGTGTTCAAATCATTGAGATCGGCGACATCGGGGACAGGAACCCCTCCCCGCCCTTCCGGGTCGGCGCAGAGTTCGACCAACTCCCGTGATGCGTGGGTCGTATAGGCATCCCGGAGCGAACGCTGTTCCAGCGCCGTTATGGCGCCTGTGATCCAGGCGTAGCGGAGTGGCATCTCATGCCACAGCAGAATATCGCGCCCCGACGCGCAGTCTCCGGCGGCAGCCGTTCCCGGCGGCGCGAACAGGACATAGAGCGTCCGGTTATCTGCGGGCAGCTTCCCTGCCTCCAGCCCTTCGGTGAGCGTCTGCCAGACGATGGCATCCGTGAAACCCTCCGGCACCTCCGTTTCCGCCACGCAAATCGGAGGCAGTACCTCGGCTCCCTGAAAACCGGGCACGACCTGCCGCACGCCGTCGAGATACTCACTCACGCACATCCGATCCAATGCCTCCGTCACTTCCTGGGCCATGCGGGCCATCTCCGCATTCCAGACGGAGCCGCAAAAAACCGGCTGCACTTGCGGGCAGAGCATGCCCTCCGCCAGAGGCAGACTGCGAAAAACCCGTACATGCTGCCGGCGCACGCGGCTGGCGCAGGACACTCTCACGTTCTGAAACCGCCGTCTGCGCGAGCAGCGGGGAACATGCTGCATTGGTTGTGGGGCTACTCCCCTCTGAGTTCTTTCCTCCGCCTGCCGACGCCCCATTCTTTTGGCCTGCGGATCCTGATCCTGTGTTTCCGTATCGAACCGACATAAATTTTTGGAGATAGGCATCGTTGTAGTCCCCTGATGCCGATGCCGCGATAGGAAATCGGTGGCGGATCGGCTCTCAATTCTAAAACGGCGCCAGCAGAGGCAATCTTACAGACCATGCCGCAAAAATCTCGGGGGAGATATACTCTTGCGTTGCCCTGCACACATTGGAAAACCTATTGCCCGCCTGTCCTCAAGCCGAAACGCTCAAGGCAGCGGTGCACAGATTTTTCTCATTCCTTGCAGCCCTGCGAATTCGCAGCCTGTAGGAAGCCGGTTGCCTGTTATGCCCGGCTGTAGCTATGCCGTTTTGAGAGTGAAAAGATATCATGCGAACATAGTTCAGGCAAGACTGCATACGTCAGACCTGAATTGTCGCAGATGGGTGAATGGTGTCCATCCCTCACGCTGCAACAGCGCGTTCTACATCCGTGCAGAACACACTTTTCGCGCCGACACGCGCGAATGCAAACGGTTGAAGGTTGGAAGGAGCGAGACGCGAATGGGGACTATCGCGTGAATCAGCTTCCTTGCATGCAATGCCAAATGCAGGCATAGAATGCCATGTGCAGTATAGCGAACTTCGCGTAATCTGTCAAGTGGGTTACATCGTTATTTTTGCTAATTTTTTGGGTGTTTCTTCCGGATAGTGCTATTTCTCGAAAACAGAGTGAATTTTCCGCATTTGCTTCCTCCCCTGCCGGCTAGAGCGCATAGCGTTATCCGGCAGCGCCCGATAAACAGACGGGCAATACACGCATAGATTGGCTCTATTCGTCATCGGGTCCGCCCAGGAGCGAACGCGCCTGCTTCAGCCTGTCAGAGGCGGTATCGCCCCCCTGCTTGAGCTTCTGTATATCTTCCATCGAGAGATAGAGTCTGTTCACACCCTCCAACTCTACTCCGGTCAGGTCCAATACGATCCAGCCCTCCGGTTCGGTCTTGCCCTGATAGCTGGTGGTAAATCGCATCCGATTTTTCGGAAACAGCATGGTCGCTATCCTCTCCCTTGCTCTCAGCCTCCCTCCACGCAGGAAGAGAGGCGCCTCTGGTTTCTGCTCCGGCAGCGGCGGCGGGAACTCCACTCTCGTAGGGGCGGATGCGAAATTATAATAGAGCGGCTTGCGCTTGTCAAGAGATCTCTCCGACGGGAGCGTCTCAACCCTTTGCGCAGGAACGCTACGCCGAAAAAGGAAGACGCCCCAGGTAAACATTTGGGTAAATCTGGCAATTATTATGGAGAATGGGAGAACTCATTCAGATATAGACAGGGAGGCATACGCTATGGCGCAGAAAACGGTAGCGGCGACCGAGCGCTCGGAAGCGATCCATAAGGCGGAAGAGCACGAGAATAACCGGACAGCGCTCCTGATCGCCATATTCGCGATGTTTCTGGCGATATCTTCGATGCACAGCTCCGGTACGGGGCGAGAACTCCTGGATGCGAATGTCCACAGTTCGCGGAGCACTTCCCTCTACGAGACAAAAGACCTGCGCCAGACGGTCAACGAGCTTGCCGTGGATCAGTATGAAGTCCTGTTGACCATGAACCGGAAGGATCTTACCCCTGCCGACAAGGCTCTCATTGAGACACATATACGCAAGGCGCAGGACAATATCCGGGCCTTGGAGGGCGCTTCGACTTCTTCTCCCTCCCATTTGGAGAGCGCCTCGATTACCTCCTCCTCCCATGAGGAGGAGGCCCAGGAGGATGGCGCCGGGAAGAGCAAGAAAGACCTGGCGGGGGAGGCGAAAATGTGGGAGGAGAAACGCAATCATGCGGAAGCCCAACTTCCCAGCTTCGAGTTCGCCGATGCGCTGTTTGAGATCACCATCGTGCTTCTATCCGCGTCGGTGATCCTGAAATCGGTTAAGACACAATACTTTGCGGTCGGCCTGGGCGTGATCGCCATCGTGCTCATGCTCAACGGCTTTTTCACCTGGTTCCATCTGCCGTTCGGTTAGGGAAGACATCCCCATGGGAGTTCCCGTAGGAGATCGCCATTAACATCGAATTTATATCGCGAGATCAGTCGGCCATCGCTGTCATCACCGGAGAGATCGATGGGAAGACCGCGCCGTTGGTGCAGGCCGAGTTGCTGCCTGTGATCCAGCAGCACGATAAGGTCATTCTGGATATGCGCAGCGTCGTCTACCTCTCCAGCGCCGGTCTGCGGATGCTGCTGCTGGCCTACCGGCAAGCGGCGGCACGCGAGAGCGACCTGCTTCTGGCCGGGCTATCGGAGGAGATCCGGGATACCATGGAGATGACCGGTTTCCTCGATTTCTTTACCACAGTAGACACCGTTGAAGCCGGCCTTCTGGCGTAATTTTAGCATAGGAGCAACAGACATGCCACGCCGCGCTACGAGCAAAACCGTTTCCAACCCCATGCAGATTTCCAGACCGCCCGCCGTTGAGCCGAGGCCCCAGACCGCCGGACAGGTGGATCTGCGTGAGCAGCGGATCGACTACTATCCCACCGACAGTTTCCAGGAGTATAAGCTTCGCCACGGCAAACCGTTTCCCTTCGGCGCGACCCTCGTCCCGGGCGGCGTCAACTTCTCCATCTTTTCGCGCGATGCCACGGCATGTACGCTGGTTCTCTTCGAGAAGCATGCGCCGGAGCCAATGATCGAGATCCCCTTCCCGGAGTCGTTTCGCATCGGCCACGTCTGGTGCATGGTAATATTCAACCTGGATGTGGAGAATATCGAGTACGGTTACCGGATGGATGGCCCCTTCGATCCCGAACGCGGCTACCGCTACGACCGCTCCAAGATCCTGCTAGACCCCTACGCCAAGGCCATCGGCGGGCGCGATGTCTGGGGCGTGCCGCCCGATTGGAACAACGTGTTTCCGCATCGTGGCCGCCTGGTCTTTGAAGACTTCGACTGGGAGGGCGACCGCCCCCTGGAGCTGCCCATCGAGGATCTGGTCATTCAGGAGATGAGCGTCCGCAGCTTCACCCGGCATCCCTCCTCGGGAGTGAAATATCCCGGCACCTTCGCAGCGATGCGCGAGAAGATTCCCTATCTCAAGCAGTTAGGCATCAACTGTGTGGAGCTGATGCCGATCTACGAGTTCGACGAGTTCGAGGACAGTCGCCGGAGCGAGGCCACCGGAGAGATGCTCTACAACTACTGGGGCTACAGCACGGTCGGCTTCTACGCCCCCAAGGCGGGCTTCGCCGCCACGGGACGCTTCGGCATGCAGGTGGATGAACTTAAGAACCTGGTGAAGGAGCTGCACAAGAATGGCATCGAGGTGCTCCTCGACGTGGTCTTCAATCATACCGCCGAAGGCAATGAGCGCGGCCCGACGTTCTCCTTCCGCGGTCTGGACAACCGCACCTACTATATGCTGACCCCGGAAGGCTACTACCATAACTTCTCCGGCACCGGCAACACGCTGAACTGCAACAACCCGGTCGTGCGCAACATGGTGCTGGACTGCCTGCGCTACTGGGCGGCGGAGTACCATATCGACGGCTTTCGCTTCGACCTGGCCGCGATCCTGGGCCGCGACCCCTGGGGCGCTCCGATGGCGAACCCGCCACTGCTGGAATCGCTGGCCTACGACCCCGTCCTCGGCAAATGCAAACTGATCGCGGAAGCCTGGGATGCCGGCGGGCTCTATCAGGTCGGCTCGTTCCCTGCCTATGGCCGCTGGGCGGAGTGGAACGGCGTGTACCGCGACAACGTACGCCGCTTCCTGAAAGGCGAGGCAGGAATGGTGGGAGCCCTCTCCCAGTGCATTCAGGGGTCGCCCGATCTCTACGGCTGGAACGGACGCGGCGCCGCCGCCTCCATCAATTTCGTCGCCTGCCATGATGGGCTGACGCTCTACGATCTGTTCTCCTATGACTACAAGCACAACGAGGCGAACGGATGGAACAACCAGGATGGCAACGACGAGAACTACAGTTGGAACTGCGGTTGGGAGGGGCCGACGGACGATCCCTGGATCAACGCGCTGCGCCATCGCCAGGTGAAAAATGCCTGGACCCTGCTGATGCTGAGCCAGGGAGTGCCGATGGCGCTGATGGGCGATGAGATGGGACGCTCCCAGCACGGCAACAACAACGCCTACTGCCATGACAGCGAGATCAGTTGGTTGGATTGGATGCTGTTGGAGCGGAATTCGGACCTGGTCCACTTTGTGCGGCATATGATCGCGTTCCGCCATGCCCATCCGGTTCTCCGCCAGCGTGAGCACTTCCGCAACCAGGATTACGTGGGCAGCGGATATGCCGATATCTCCTGGCACGGCGTCCGGCCCTGGCAGGCCGACTGGTCGGATTCCAGCCGCATCCTGGCCTTCCTGCTCTGCGGCAAGCATGCGCGCGGCGGCACGGTACAGGACGACTATATCTATGCGGCGATCAGCAACTACTGGGAGACGCTGGAGGTCGAACCGCCCCAGCCGCCGGCAGGGCTGCAGTGGCATGTCGCGGTCAACACGGGAATGTCTTGCCCCAGCGATATCTTTCCGCTCGGACAGGAGCCGCGCCTGGAGAACCAGCGCCATCTGCTCCTGGGGCCGCGCTCGATCATCGTCCTGGTGAGCAAGCCTATTCCCTGATGGATATTCCCTCCATGGATAATTCCCCTCCTATGGATACGCTGGTCGTACCAGCGACGGTGGATGCGTTGAGCCCTATCGGACAGTTCGTCCTGCAGGCCGCCGCCGCCGCCGGCCTGCCCCGGAAGCGCGCCTACCGCCTGCGCCTGGCGGTGGATGAGATCGCCACCAACGTGATCCACTACGGGTACGGCGGGTCCGGGCAGAGCGGGGACCTGACCCTGCGTGCGGAGCTTACCGAGGATTCCCTGACCCTCGTTCTGGAAGACACCTCTCCCCCCTTCGATCCGCGCACCCATCCCGTCGATCCGGAGAGCCTGGCTTCCCAGTCGGTGGAGGAGCGGAGAGTGGGGGGGCTGGGCATCTTCCTGACCCTCCAGGGGGTCGATTCCTTCGACTACCGGAGTAGCGCTGGCCGTAACCTCAGTCGCTTCGTTGTGCGACGCGAACCTGCTGCGGAGGCGGAGGAGAGATAGACACTATGGAGAACGCTACCCCGCATCACCAGTCGATACGGCGGCGCATTCTGCGCGCCCTGCTCGGCGTGGCGCTCGCAACCTCGATCTGCTTCGCCGCCGTCTCGGTAGGCGCGATCTGGTTCCTCGGGAACGGAGCGCGCCGGCAGAACATCGCTCTGGGCGAGAAAGCCGTCGAGACCTCCGAGAATACGCTGAAAACGGAGGCCGAGCGGGAGCTCCAGCACATTGCGCAGGACCAGGCGGCCCTCTGCGATGCGCGGCTACAGCGCATCCAGGCACGGGCCGAAGCGGTGGCGACCTATGCCACACTCCTCTGGCGCTCCGCCCCGGATGCCCGCGATGCCGGACCCGCCGCCACCAGGAACCCTCTCCTCTATGCACCGGGCGTCTCCCGTGCCGCCGTACAGGACGATGCGGCGCGTTGCGCCCGGATACGCGCCTTTCTGTACTGGGCGCAGGCCGCCGACAACAGCATCGAATATGTAGAGATCACGACCGTCAAGGGCGTCTGCGCGCACGACCCGTACCGGGGCGAGTCCCGGACCGACTATGGCCTCGGCGCGCTGACCCCCTTCCCTACCTCGCCCGAAAAGCTGCACGACCTCCCGCGAGATTACGACCCGCGCAGCCCCGAGTGGTATCGAAAGGCTGTCACCTCGGGCCGTCCGGACTGGTCGGCCCCTTCGATCAACTCCCTGACCGGCGGCCTTGCCGTCTCCTACTACACGCCCGTATGGGACAGCAACCATCAGATCGTCGCTGTGGTCAGCGCCTGCGTCTCGCTCGAAGCGTTGGGCACACAGGTCATCGGAAGCCGGTTGGAGCACGGTCAGGGCATTCTGATCAACAAGGATCTGCGCGTCATCGCTCAGGGCCATGCGGGCGCCGACGCCGGAGAGCGCAATAACGTATCTCTGTCCCACTTCTCCCAGGTGGATACACAGGAACAGGCGCGCCAACTTGCCGCCGACCTCCGCGCCGGTCGGTCCGGTATGCTCCAGGAGGAGCAGGCCCTCCTGGCCTATGCTCCGATCCATAGCACGGGCTGGACCGTCCTGATGTTCAACCCGATGGATGCGGTGACGGCTCCGGTGCAGGACACCAGCAGGATGTTATTCACCCTGCGCCAGGCCATTCATCGCGACATGACCCGCTATGAGGGCGAAATCCTGCTGTTCTCGCTCGTGCTCTTTCTGATCGTAGCCGGCGTGGTGCTACGCCAGGCGGCCCATCTCGCCGACCGGATCGTCGCCCCCATCCAGGCGTTGGATCAGAGCGCCAGGGTACTGGCGACCGGCGACCTCGACCACCAGGTCGAGATGCATACGGACGATGAGATCGAGGACCTTGCCGATACCTTCAACCAGATGGCCTCCAGCCTGAAGCGTTACACCCATGACCTGGCGGAGACGATGGCCGCCAAGGAGCGCATTCAGGGTGAACTGGAGATGGCCAGCCAGATCCAGCGCGCTCTGCTGCCGCGCACGTTTCCCGCGTTTCCCCATCGTTGTGAGTTCGACCTGTTTGCGCTGATGGATCCTGCCAAGGAGGTGGGAGGCGACTTCTACGACTTCTTTTTCGTCGACGATACGCACCTCTTTTTCCTCATCGGCGATGTATCGGACAAAGGCGCGCCCGCCGCTCTCTATATGATGGTCGTGAAGACGCTCCTGAAGACCGAAGGATTGAGCGGTCACTCCCCCGAGGAGGCTCTGTACCGGGTCAACAAGACCCTGGCTCCGGATAACGACAACGCGATGTTCGCGACCGTCTTTTGCGCCCTGTTGAACACCGAGACCGGAGAGATGACCTTCTCCAACGCAGGCCACAACCCGCCCCTGCTCTGCACTCCGGACGGAATACGCTATCTCGCGCTGCCCCCCGGCGTCCCGGTTGGTCCCATGCCCAACTCGCGCTACCGGTCCGCCTCGCTGACGCTGGCGCAAGGGGATAGGCTCCTGCTCTATACGGACGGCGTAACGGAGGCCAAAAACAGCGAAGGGCAGCTCTTTGGAACCCAGCGACTCCTCGCATGCGTCTCGCAGGATGTCACCGCAGATGTGACGACCGTTATTCGCCAGGTGCGGTCCACACTGCAAGCATTCGCGGCGGACGCCCCTCAGTTCGATGACATCACCATGGTCGGCTTGAGCTTTGCCGGGGCTCGAAAAGAACCCGATTCTGTGTCAACGTGAAAGTTTGAGGGTAAAATGCAGGCATGATGGGTATCACGCGCCGCCTCAGGCGTCGGTTGCAGCCGGAAAGGAGCCTCTCAAATGCCTGTTGAAGTGCTTGTCTCGGACCTCGGAAACGTGATTCTCCCGCTCGTTTTTGCTCGTCGCGCCGACGCTTTGCAGCGGCTTTGCGCTTTCGACGCCGACAACGCGGTGGAGGAGCCGACCCTCATCCTCCAGAGTGTGCATGATCGCCTGGAGTTCGGGATAGGCGGCTGCTCTCGCGAGGAGTTCTTCCGGCAAGCATCGGCCACGTTAAACCTGGATCTCTCTTATGCAGATTTTTCGCGAGAGTATTCCGATATCTTCCAGGAAGATCCGGCGACTGTCGAGATCCTGCGCCGCGCGCGAGTGCGCCATAAGTTCCTGTTATCCAACACGGATGCCATTCACTGGGATTGGATTCTTGGCAACTATGCTCCTCACCTCGATTTCTTCGAGAGGCTCTTGACTTCCCACGAACTGCAGGCGCTCAAGCCGGATGCCACGATTTACCGCAAGGTGGAGGCCCTGACAGGTCTGCCGCCGGCCGCCCATTTGCTCATTGACGACCTGACGGCAAACGTGGAGGGTGCACGGGCCTGTGGGTGGGACGGCATCGTCCATACCGACGCGGCAACGCTGGAGGCCCAACTGCGGGAGCGCAACCTCCTGCCCTGACAGCATAGAAAAGGGGTGTACTCCCTTGGTAGAATAGAGTACACCCATACACAATCGCCGATTTAGCCCGGTTTGAGACAAGCTCTATCGCCAGAGATAGAAATGCTCCACCAGAGGGCCTAATGTCAGGGCAGGAAAGTAACTCAGGCCGCCGATGATCAGCGCCGCGCCGACAATAATCACGGCAAAGAGCAGGGTGTCCGTGGGGAGCGTCCCCTGAGAGAAGGGGCGGCGTCCCTGCATGGCGAAGCGCCCCGCCAGCGCCAGCGCCAGAATGGCGAGAAAATAGCGCCCCATAAAGAGAGAAATCACGGTCGTGATATTGTAAAACGGACTGTTGGCGCTCAACCCGGCGAAGGCCTGGCCGTTGTTCGTCATGCAGGAAGCATAGGCGTAGAGGATCTCGGAGAACCCATGGATGCCGGTATTGGTCGTGAGCCCGTCCAGCCCCGGCTTTGCGATAACGGCGATGGACGTCAGGATCAGGATACCGAGCGGCGCAATCAGGGCATACAACATGATCATCTTCAGTTCGGAAGGTCCCAGCTCTTTCCCCAGGTACTCCGGAGTGCGACCGATCATCAAGCCGGCCAGGAAGAGGCCGACGAACGCGATGAACAGGATACTGTACAGGCCCGACCCCAGCCCGCCGTAGATGATCTCCCCCAGCAGCATGTTCACCAGCGGAACCGCCCCTCCGAGCGGTGTAAAGCTGTCGTGCGCCGAGTTGGTCGAGCCACAGGAGCTGTTGGAGGTCGCGATGGCGGTCAAGACCGTCTGAGCAATGCCGAAGCGCGTCTCCTTGCCCTCCATATTGCCCCCAGGCTGGGCCGCTGTGGCCACCGCCGCTACATTGCCGGATTTCGCGACGAGAGGATTGCCCCCCTGCTCCGCATGGTCGTTGCATACCAGCCCCACGGCGAACAGAAAGGTCATCACACAGAACAACAGCCAGCCCTGACGGGTGCGACGGGTGATCGTGCCGAAGGTATAGGTAAGTGCGGCGGGAAGCACGGAGATGGCAAGCATGCCGATAAAGTTGGTAAGCGGTGTCGGGTTGGCAAAGGGATGCGCCCCGTTCACGTTGAAAAAGCCGCCGCCGTTCGTGCCCAGGTTCTTGATGATCTCCAGGGGCGCGACCGGCCCCTGGGCAATCACCTGCTTGGCCCCCTCCAGCGTGGTCACCTCGGTATAGGGCAGGAAGTTCGACGGTACGCCCTGCCAGACCAGAATCAGAGCGCCGAGGAAGGCGAGCGGCAGCAGCACATACAGGATCGCGCGGGTAAAGTCCACCCAGTAGTTGCCGAGCCTGGGGGTCTTCTCACGGGCCAGTCCGCGGATAAAGGCCATTCCCACGGCCAAGCCCGCCGCACCGCCGAAGAAACTCTGCGCGGTCAGCCCAACTGTCTGACTGAGATAGCTCATCGTGGACTCGCCGCCATAGGCCTGCCAGGTCGTCGTCGTGGTGAAACTGAAAGCCGTGTTCATGGCCAGGTCCGGCGTCATCGGCGTCGTCATGTAGGTGGGGTAGAACCAGGGCAACAGGCTCTGCAGACGGAGCACCGCGTAGAGGAGCAGGGTGGCGCAGAGACAGGAGGATAGAAATGCGATGGCGTATTCGCTCCAGACCATCTCCGCTTTTGGATTGATGCCATAGAGCCGAAAGAGCATGCGTTCGAGAGGGCGAAGTACGGGATCCAAAAAAGTGCGTTCCCCCTGGAAGACGCGCGCCATGTACCCTCCCGCCGGCTTGACCAGCAGCGCGACAATCACCAAAAATAGCGCATATTGTAACAGATTAGAAATGTTCATGGCACTACCTCAGATCTAACATTGTGATCCTCATCCTTTCCAACAAGAGTTCGGCTGCTATGGACGCTTGTACCGCAGGACAAGCCTATAAAAAAGCAAGGCCAGCATCTTCCCAAGCTCCGCGTTAAGCGGATCTCTGAAACGATGCTGGCCTACTAACGCACAAAACCGCTCATTGCGGTTCCTTGCTTCGCCCACCAGGAACTAATTGTGAGAAATGACCAAAGATCAGCCTGTTGGAGGCATCCTCTCCGACCGAGAATCTGCCTCAGAGCTGCTTATTTTTTACTAACTTAAGGCGTAGTATACAACTTGTTGGCGAGACTGTCAAGATCTAAAAAATAATGAATGCAGAAGCAAGTTAATCATTTCATGATTTCCAGATGCAATTTTAATCAATCCTCCGGTGTACAGTCCAGACAAAATAATCTATGAACCGTACAAAATCATTTATCAGGACTTGACAGATTTCCGACCTTATGGTAAATTACATGCCGTCTGCTTCTGGTTAGCATCCTACGCCTTCGGGCGGGCGCTTCGCTTCATAAACCGGAACCTTCAGGGTTTCTGTAGGGAGAAGTATACAACCTCTATCTGTCACTGCGTGTGTATGGATAGTATAGCTCGTCAAAACATAAGATTTCGGCGGCCAATGTGAAAGGTAGCAATCTCTAGATTGTGAGAAGTCACACGGGAGGTCGGATGTGAGCGATAAGAAAAGGGATCCATCATCCTTTTCTTTGCGCCGCATCTGGCCTTTTTTGCTTTGAAGTAGCCTATGTTGCTGTCTGCCGCGCAACGCTACTTCGTGAGCGCAGATGCCTGGATACATGGGAGTATTGCAGGGTGAAATCTTAAAGCCATCGCTAATTGCGGGTTGCCTTAGCGAAAAGTAACGCCATATCAGGCGCTACGAGTCGCAGGGGAGGCCAGAGAGCGTTGCTGGGTCGCAAACGGGAGATCCGTTTGCGACTTTCAGGCACGAACTCTGGCCTCTTTTTGTGTGAGTATGGAAGACGTAAGCAAACAATGTGTCATCGAAAAAGGAGGAAACTGAACACATGAATCGGTATGCGCTACACGTCCAGGGATTTCCGAGAGCCTCAACAGGCAGCCGTACACAGGCAGGACTGAAAACACTGGAAACAGCCCTGTCTTCCGGCCGCTCGCTGCGTGCGCTCTCGGGAATGTCACGCGCCCTGCTCGCTCTGCTATCTTGCGCCGTTGTCGGATTGGCGGTGCCTTCCATACAAGCACAAGAGACACCAAAATCCGAACAAGCAGCTCTCGCATCCGGAAAAGCGCAAACGGACACAACTTCCACCGGCAATGCCGTGAGCGACAAAGCCATGGATGCTCCGACGCTGTCTGACTCGACAGAATTCGTTTCGCCCTCCGCCTCTGCGACGCCGATGGCACCTGCATCTGCTGGCGTCGCCAAAAGCAGTGCCTCCCACGTGCCCGGCCACTGGCCCTATACGCTCACGCTACCCAGCCTGGTCTCGCCCCGGTCTGCCTCTCTGGCGCGCGGCGCCCTCTGCCAGGCCGCGCCCCCCGCGCCCGCTGAGCCCACGACGCGGGCGCTGCCGTCTCCCATTGATAATCCGCCGTTCCCCATGACGGACTGGACCGTCAATAACGGCACTCCTATCGGAGAGAGCTGGGACGTCGCTCCCGGAGCCCTGCAGCACCTCCTCTTCGGCAAGAAGCTCGATAACACCCACTGGCGCATTACCGGCTGGTTGGATACGGCCTATGTGGCGAGCTCTTCCAGGAACTCCAACCTGCCTACCACCTATGCCCTGGTGCCCAACCACCCGGAGATAGACCAGTTGGTGATTGAGGTTCAGAAGATGCCCGATACCGTCCAGAAGCGCTATATAGACTGGGGTTTCATGTCGGCGCACCTGGCGGGCATCGACTATCGCTTCACCTCGGCCAAGGGCTGGCTGGACGATCAGTTGCTCAGCCACAACAACCTCTACGGCTACGACCCGGTGCTGCAGTACGGTCTGATCTACTTCCCCAAGATCGCCGATGGCTCCGTGCTCCAGTTTGGACGGTATATCTCGCCCATCGACATCGAGGCGCAATTGACCAACTCGAACTACCTGTTCAGCCACTCGTTGATGTTCGGCGTGGACCCCTACACCTATACGGGCGTCAACCTGCAGGTGCGGGTCAACAAGCACTTCATGTACGACATAGGCGTCCACTCCGGCAACGAAAACGCGTTCTGGAGCGGGGCAGGTAACTTCAACGGCGAGTTCCTGGCGGGCTGGAACTCCGACGATAACAAGGACGCCCTCTGGGGCGGCCTCGACTCCATCGGCGACGGCAGAACCCGCAAGGAACACGACAACGAGCAGATTGTCAATTTTACCTGGGGACACAAGTTTAACGACCGCTGGCACATGCAGACGCAGATCTATTATATGTGGCAGTACGACGCACTCAAAGGCGGCACGGCCATCAATGGCCCCGTCTACCCCTATGGCGGCGGCGGCGGCCCCGGCGCGGTCATTCCCGGCAAAGCCAACGCCTATGGATATGTCAACTATATCGAGTACAAGGTCAACAAGCGCGACTACATCTCCTTCCGAGACGGCTACCTTGGCGACGGCACAGGCTGGCGCACCGGCTTCAACAACCGGTACATGGACTTCACACTGGGTTATAGCCACCTGTTCAGCGCCAACTACTGGTTCCGTCCGGAGATCCGCTGGGATCATGCCTTCGACAACCCGGCGTTCGATAACGGACTGCGGAAGGACCAGTACACCGCAACGGCAGACTTGGTCATACGCTTCTGAGCCGGAGGAAAGCCTTCTCTCTGTGAAATGAATCGGAACAGCCTGGGCGAGGAGTGTGGTTGCACTCCTCGCCCAGGATCAGAGACTAGGGAAAGACACCATGATAACCGCACTGCTTACCGATAACGAACCGCAGAACCGACTGCATCTGCGCCGTCTGTTGGAAGCCGCTCAGGTGCACGTGCTGGGCGAGGCGGAGAACGCCGCTGCTGCCCTACAACTTGCCAAGGAGCTGCGTCCCGATCTGATCTTTGTTGATATTCAGAAGCCCGGTCTTACCGAAATGCAGACCGCCAGCGCCCTGAATCGCCTGGAGAAGGTGCCGCTGCTCATCTTCGTTACCGGCGGTTCGGAGCATGCCGTCGCCGCCTTCGAGCACGATGCCCTCGACTATCTGCTCAAGCCCATTGCCCCGGACCGGCTGGCCAAGACCCTGCGGCGTGCCGACGCGCGCCTTACCCATGCTCACCGGCGGCAGCAGGATCGAAAACGCGATCTCCTGCCCGCCCAAGATGCGCCGTTGCGCCGGCTGCCGATCCGCAAGGACTATGCGGTCCACCTGGTGCGCGTGGAAGAGATCCACTGCGCGCTGGCGCGAGAAAAACATGTCTATGTACGCACTCCGAACGGCGAACACCGCACCTGTTACACCCTTGCCCAACTGGAGAAGCTCTTGCCCGAGGTGTTTTGCCGTATCCACGAATCCTGCCTGGTCAACTTAAATCTCGTCGAGGAGATGATCTTCCTCGGCAACCACACCTATGCCGTGCGCATCTCGGGAGGGATGCAATTGCCGGTCGGGCGTAGCCGCTATGCGGAACTGCAAAGACGCCTGAACCTGGACACGCTTGTGTCCCCGTAAACATTCTTTTCATCCCTATCCGCGGCGCACACTCTCAGCAACGCCGCCGATGACAACCCACGACCCGAGGAGATAGATCCCATGAAGCGCCTGCTGTTTACGGTGGCGGTGTTGGCCACCGCCTTCGCAACCATCACGACGGTCGGTCCGGCTCGTGCCGATACGGAAACGATCATCCTTCAAGCGCAAGGCCACCCTTATCTGGTGGATTTTCAGTCGCTCTGCAACAAGCGCGGCGACCTGCGCTGCAGTTGTACGCACGACGGACTAAATAAAGCGTTCACCCTCTGGCTACGCCAGGAGCATCCTTCCGCCTACTCGGCGTCCGTACAGCAACTGCTCGCCAAACGAAATGCTCCAAGCGCTGAAAAAGCGTGCCGTCCCTGACGGCATACTCTCCGTTCGGCATTCGACCCTGCGCCGATAGTTCAATTCTACTGGAAATATGCGCCGCCACAGGCGGCGCATATCGACCCATCCTTCCTTGGGTAGATACACTGTGAACCGAACAAGCAAAGGGACAATCGAAGAGGCTGTTGCCAACGCTGTTAAACAATTCCACCGCGAGCAGCACGGTCGTGGTCCCACAGAAGTGCGCACGCACTTGATGGGCAATATCCTGCTGGTGTGTTGCACCGGTATCTTTACGCCGACAGAGCTCCGGCTTACCACCTCAGCGGCTGGACAACGCCTGATCAAGAGCGCCCGGCACGAGTGGCACAATATCGTACACGCCGATATCGAGACCATTATCTCCCGCATAGTGGGCAACAAAGTCCTCCGCAGCTATTACGATCTAAATGTCGATGCCAACGAGCAGTTAGAAGTGTATATGCTGGAGCGATGCGGCGAATCACCTACGCAGGGAGCGCCACACCATCCATAACTCTGGCGTCGGGCAACCCTCCCGGCCGCTTCTCCATAAGGAAGCCGATCTCTCATGAAATCCTATCGGACACAGTGCTGGTGTGTCGGAAACGCCTATTGCTTACTCTTTCTCTTCCTGGGGGCGGGAGCAAGTACCGGGCAAACTTCCGCTCCTCACAAAGCGCTCAAAGGGAGTGGCGGCATTGCCATTCCCTTCACTTATGATCCTGTACTGCAACCCTTCCTGGTAATCCAAATAGGCATCAACGGAGAAGCCCCCCTCCCTTTTCTGGTAGACACCGGGCTCAACCTGCCCATGCTTATTGATGCTCAGGCTGCCGGCAAATTGAAACTCCATCCCAGCAAAGAGAGGCTTACGCCTACTCCCGGCACGGTTTCCTATGCACGGACCGATCTGAAACGCGTCGAACTCCCTGCCGCTGATGCGCACAGTAGCCTGCAGGCTTCCCTGGATACAGCCTACGTAGGAGACCTCCGGCTCCCACTGGAGCGCGCGTTTGGCCAACACCTCGCCGGAGCGGTCGGCATGCCTCTGTTCGCAAATACAACCGTACGGTTCGACTTTGCCGCCCGCAGAATGACCTTCTATCTGGACCCTGCTCCACCCCATCAGCGCTCCGGAGCGACTTCCCTGCCGCTCCGAACAGAGAATGGTCTCTGCTATGTGCCGCTTCTGCCCGATGAAGGGCTCGCCGCCGACCTTCTGCTCGACACGGGCCGTAATTTTACCAGCCTCCCCGCGACGCTCACCGTATGGCTGGAGCCGTCAGGTTCGAACGCCGCCAGCGCCAACACGGCTGGCGGCGCTTATCTCACCGACAAAATGCTGCTCCCCATGCTGCCGCTCGGCGACTTCAAAGAGCCGGACGTCGTGATTTACAGCGAGCCTTCTACGGGCATCGCCGCCCTCGGCATGAACCTCCTCTCGCGCTTTCTCGTGACAATAGACTTTCGCAACGGCGTCCTATTCCTGGAACACCCATCGGACTACGAGACGCGGATCCGGGTGGATGGAAAGAGCGGGATCACCCTGCTACAGCGAGACACCCACTTCTATATCGATGCGATAGAGAATGGGTCGGCGGCGGAGCAAGCAGGGGTTCGTTCCGGGGATCGGTTGATCCAGGTGGATGGCTATCCTTTGGATACGCTCCCCAAGCAGGCAGCACAGCACCTTCTGGATGGGTTCGCCGAGACCCAGGCGCATCTTACCCTGGAACGCACGGGTGCAGCGCCGTTCCAGGTCCACTTTGCTCGGGCGCGCGACTTCCTGCCTCCCGCCCCGCCGCACTATGGGCTGGTCGCCGAGCGGGAGCCTGAGGGAGATCTTAAGATCACGGCGGTACTGAAGGGACTTCCTGCCGAACAGGCGGGACTGCTTGAGGGGGATGCGATCATCGAGATCAATGGGGAGCCTACCGCCAAGCTCACACCCCGGCGGATCAAGGCGGCCATCAACAAGCCACAACTTACCCTTACTATCCGTCGGAGAGGCGCGGACAAACCGCTTATCTTCCACTTAAAAGCCGGGCCGTAAACGGCCCGGCTATTGGAGTGTGGACGGCCCGTCCGACTGTTACACGGGAACGATGGTCACCTTGATCTTGGGCGCTTCGCTCGTCTGCGGGATCTTGACGGTGAGGCCATTCGCATCGAAGTCGGTGTAGGGCTGGCCGTCTACCGTTACCGCACCGATCTTGATGCTGCCGGGCGGCAGTATATCCGGCGAGACGTGCAGGATATTGTCCTTGAAGCCGCCGGGCTTCGGCTTGAAGTGGAAGTCCATCGGCTGCTTGGTAATGAGAAGGTTGGTGTAGACGGCGGCGAGATAGGCCAGTTCGGTGGAGTGGTAAGCTCCCATCGAGTGGCTGCCTTTGAGCCGCTCATTGCCGAGCAGGTAGGGCAGGCCGTTGGCCAGCACATTGAAGTAGACCGCGCCGGAATCCGTGTCGAGGCACCAGGTATTATAGAACGCCGTGGATTCGCGGGCCAGCTTCAGATACTCCGGCTTCTTCAGCGAACCGTTCAGGATGAGGTAAGCCAGGATGCCCTGCTCCTGCTGCCACCAGGCCTTGCGGTCGTGCCACACCAGGCGGTGGTGCGTCTCGCCCGGCTGCAACAGCCGCTCCATCACATCGTACCAGCCGCCGCGCTGCTTGTCCATCCCCACTTCCGGCATGATCGCCGCGATCTTCTCGGCGGTCTCCCGATAGGATTCTTTGCCGTTGAGGTGGTAGCCGCGCATCAAGTTCCAGGCGATTTTGAGGTTGTGGCCCACGACGGCGCGGTCGAACTGCCAGCCCCAGTTCTTGTCCGCCGTCCAGTCCTCAAAGAAGCGCTCCTGCACAAAGGGGCTGCCGTCTTTCGCCGGGAAGTGCTCGACGATGGTGTCGAAGGTCGCGGCGAGGAAGTCCGCATACTTCTGCTCGCCCGTCGCCAGGTAGAGGTTCACCAGATAGGCCGGGGCGTGGTCGCCGACCGAGTTCCAGTTCTTTTTGGCACGGTTCTGGCCCAGGCTGGGATCCTTGGGATCGAAGTTCACGGGATCGAGGTGGGAGAAGTAGCTGCCGTGCGGCCCCTTGTCCAGATAGTGATTGTCGAAGAGGCGGATAGTCTTCTCGGCGTCGTCCAGGATCTGCGGGTCGCCGGTGATGCGATAGGTCTGGATGGGGCCGGCCAGGGCGTAGATCTGCTCGTAGGTGGGCAGCGCGCCGTAGTCGTCGCCGAACTGGGAGGACAGGAACTCGGTGACGCTGCCGTCCTCCTCGATATCTACGGCATGGAGCCAGTAGACGATGCCCTCGCGGTCGGTCTTGCGCATCACATCGCGCAGATACTGCGTGCCCTTCTCCGCCGCCTGCAGGTACCTCTCGTCGCCGGTCATCAGGTAGGCGGAGGCGAAGCCGTAGACGGTACGCGAGATGGTGTCCGTCTCCTGCCGGGTGTCGTCGATGAGGGTGTGCTCAGTGGAGAAACCGAAGACCGTGCGGACGCGCCGGACCGTATCGCTGCGGCGGACATCGCCGCCCTTGTCGCCATTGAGGAACAGGCGCGTGCGGTACAGCTTGTAGTCCACCGGGCCGCCCTCGAACTGGGCGTTGATGTAAAAATCGCCGATGGAGGCCACCTGCTTGATCCACCAGTCCTGCTCCTCGAAGCAGTAGTGCGTGGTGGAGTTGCCGGGCAGCACGATATGCTTGGCCTCGAACTTGGTGTTGCCGCCCTCGGGATAGAAGATGCCGTAAGCGTAGAGGAAGCGACCGGGCGTGAAGACCTGCTCATACGAGCCGCCCGCATCCGTCCAGCCGCCGCTCAGGTTGTGGGTCCGCTCGGCGTAGGAGGCCTGCGTCACCTTCGCGTCAAACTCGCGGCCATCGGAGGTTTTCAGTTTGACAATACTCGTCGCCGTGTCATAGGAGGACACATAGCCGGCAATCAAGTCGGAAAACGTGAAATCGATGCTGTTCATCCGTGGTTGTCCCTTCGCTCAATCTTTGGAAATGAGTATCACGACGCTGCGGCCTTTCAGCCGATAGTTGCCCACAATCTCCGTGTCTTCCTGGCCCGCTTCCACGATGTCCTGCGGAGAAGGCAGCGCCGTATCCACGACGCGCATCCATCGGCGTCCCTGGATCGGAAGGACCTCGAAAGTAAGCTCATCCCAGAACATATTCATCATGACATACAGGTCGGCTTCGTCGCCCTCGCCGCCCATGGTGAATGCCAGCGCTCGCGCTTCGGGATCGTACCAACCGGGGTTGTAAACCTGGGTGCCGTGCCAGGCGATGTCACTGAGGCTGCGGGCGTTGCGTTCGCCGGTGAAGAAACGGGCGCGGCGCAGGATCGGGTGCTCCTTGCGAAAGGCGATGATATGCTTCCAGAACCGGAACATATCCTGGTTCTTCTCCACCAGGTTCCAATCGAACCAGCTCAGTTCATTGTCCTGGCAGTAGGCGTTGTTGTTCCCGTACTGGGTGCGCAGCACCTCGTCCCCGTAGAGGAACATGGGCACGCCCTGTGCGACCATCAGGATGGAGGCGAAGTTCTTGATCTGCTGCTTGCGGAGCGCCATGACCCACGGGTTGTCGGTCTCCCCCTCCGCCCCACAGTTCCAGCTCAGGTTCTCATCGATGCCATCCCGGTTGTTCTCGCCGTTGGCCTCATTGTGCTTCCCGTTGTAGGCGACCAGGTCGTAGAGGGTGAAGCCGTCGTGGCAGGCGATAAAGTTGACGCTGTTGACGGGAGACTGCCCGCTCCCCTGAAAGATATCCGCGCTCCCGGCGAGGACCGTGGCGACGCCGCCGATCAGGTTGATCTGATGATCCCCGCAGGGGGTCCCGCCGGCATCTCCACGCACAAAGCGGCGGATGCGATCCCGGAACAGCCCGTTCCACTCGCCCCAGCGGTAGCCGGGGAAGAAGCCGATCTCATTGAGGCCCGCCGCATCCCAGCACTCGGCAATGACCTTGGTGTCCGCCAGCGTCTCGGAGAGTTCGATATTCCAGATGACAGGCGGATGGAGCATCGGAGTGCCGTCTTTCTCATCGCGGGTCAGGATGACGGCCTCATCGAAGCGGAAGCCATCTACATGCATCTCCCGTACCCAGAACTCCAGGCTGTCCACGATGAACTTCTCTACGATGGGATGGTTGGCTTTAACGGTGTTGCCGCAGCCACTCCAGTCCATGTAGTACTGCCGGTCATCCCGTACCAGATGGTAGTAGACGGAGTTATCCATCCCCTTGAAGTTGATCGTCGGCCCCTGGTGATTGCCCTCGCTGGTATGGTTGTAGACCACATCCAGGATCACCTCGATCCCCGCGCAATGCAGCGCCTTCACCATGTCCCGGAACTCGTTGACATGCTGCCCCTCATGCGGGGAGACGCAGTAGGCGCTGTGGGGAGCGAAGAAGCCGATGGTACTGTAGCCCCAGTAGTTGTAGAGCGGCTTCCCATCCGAAGGGCTCAGGCGCAGCACCTCTTTCTGATCGAAGTCATGGACGGGCAGGAGCTCGATGGCGGTGATGCCCAACTCCTGCAGGTAGCCGATCTTCTCGATAAGGCCGGTATAGGTGCCCGGATTATTGACCCCCGCGGTGGGTGACTTGGTGAAGCCGCCGACATGCATCTCATAGATGATGGTGTCGTTCATGGTACGGTTGAGCGGCTGATCGCCCTCCCAATCATAGTCGCGCATGTCGATGACGACGCTACGCATCGAGGTCGCCAGGTTGTCGTCCGGACCGCAAGCCTTGCCACGATCCCAGAGGGCGTCGGTGTTGCCTCGGGCGTAGGGGTCGATGATGACCTTATGGTAGCTGAAGCGGTCTCCGTAGTTGTGCACTTCCTGCGGTCCGGAGACGCGGTAGGCGTAGTGGGCGCCGGGCTTGAGCCCTTCGACATAGACGTGCCAGAAGTGAAAGGTCTTGTTCTCGGCGGAGTTGAGGGGGATCACCTGGAAGGGTTCCAGGTCGTCGTGCTCATCGAAGAGGAGCAGTTCGACGTAGGTGGCGCGTTCGGAGAAGATGGAGAAGTTGACGCCATGGTCGTCCGGAGTGGCTCCCTGAGGGTGTTGTCTGCCCGGTCGGGTCCGATGCCTGCCGGTATCGGGGTGGTTCCGCGCCTCGGCGGCCATCGTCGCGCTATCCGCGGGGGCCTTGCGCGCTTTTGTGCGCTTCCCCTCCTTTTGCGGCTCATCCGGCGGAGGGGTCGAGACCCGATCATCCAGCATCGGCTCGCTGTTGTTGGCGGTGTCTATCGCTACGCCTTCGATCTCTCTCTTTTTGCGGGTGGTTTTCCCAGCAACCATAACATCACTCCCTCACACAGGGCCTCGAACGCCCTGAAATTACGCCTTCCAATCAATCCGGCAGAGCGGGCGGGTTCTCCTGATCCACATATCCCTGGCTGATCTCGACGATGTTCCCCTCCGGATCGGCGACCCAGACGGTCCGCCAGCCAGGGATAAAGGCGTCGAAATCCAACGGGCCCAGGGTGATTTTGGCGTCCTGGCCCATCTCTTGCAACTTCGCGTCCACGCTGTCCACCTGGAAGGCGATATGCCGCCAGGAGGGGGTGTAGTGGGGTCCATCTCCTGTCGAGACGGGCGAAGGCGCCTCTCCCTCTGCGCGGAAGATCTCCAGGTAGACCGTCCCGCATTTGATGAAGACGATCTGCTGCTCGCCGAGCGGGATCACCCGCGCGCGCGTGAACCCAAAGTACTTGGTATAAAACCGCTCGACCGCCAGCGGGTCTTTGCAGTTGATGGCGACATGGGAAAAGTTCAGAGAAGACATAACGCTCCCTCGTGTGGAAAACAAGAGCCGGGTGTTTACCCGGCGATCTTGTCGATGATGGTGCGGGCGAAGAGGTGGCAGTGGTCGCCCGTCCGGGCTGTCACCAGGTCATCGTCCACAACGACGTCCTCGTCGGTATAGACCGCACCCATATTGATGGCATCGCCATGCAGGTTATTATGGCAGACCAGTTTGCGCCCGCGCACCAACTCCGGCTTGGGAGCGCAGAGCCACAACCCATGGCAGATAATGCCCTTCACGATGCTCTTTTCGGCGAAGGCCCGCGCCAGGAAATCCACCGCAGGAGGCAGCTTGCGGATGTCCTCGGTATAGCGCAGGCGGTCGGAGACGATGGCGGAGGGGACGATGATGGCGGAGTAACTCTTCAAGGCAGCGTCGTCTATGCCCTCGAAGCTTTCGAGCTGCCAGGGGTCGAACTTGATCTTGTACTCATGCCCCAGAAAGCTCATATTCTCCTTCGGCTGACCCCAGAGCCGCGTCAGCCAGTGGACCTCCGCGCCCTCCTCCGCAAAGCGATGGATGTAGTAGAAAATCTCCTTCTCATACCAGTCGCCTTCGATAAAGATGCCGATCTTCTTGCCTTGAAGCTTCATGTTCTCTCCGATCAGTTCAAGCCATAGGTCTGTTTGAGCCAGTCCGCGCAGCGTTCGGCGATCATCACGATCCCGGAGTGGCAGTTGCCGGACGGGACCTGGGGAAAGACGCTGGCATCGGCGATGCGCAGGCCCTCTACGCCATAAACGCGCAGTTGCGGGTCTACCACTGCCATGGCGTCCTTACCCATTTTGCACGAGCCGGCCTGGTGATGATAACTATCGGCGGTATTGCGGGTAAACTCCATCACCTGCGCGTCTGTGGCCGTCTCCGGTCCGGGTTTGACCTCCTGCTTGACCCACTGGGAGAAGGCTTTCGTGGCGAAGATCTCGCGGGCCAGTTTCACGCCCTGCGCCAGCCGGTCGGCGTCGGACTGGACGCCCAGGTAGTTCGGATTGACCAGCGGATGCTCCAGCGGATCGGCGCTCGCCAGGCGGATCCAGCCGCGCGAAAGCGGGCGCACCACTCCGGGCAGAATGCTGATGGCGTTCGGATAGCGCTGCCCCACGATAATGTCGAACGGGACATGCACAAAGGCGATCTGCAGGTCCGGCCCCACCCAGCCCGGTTCGGACTTCAGGAAGAGGGCGGATTCGGACAGGTTCTGCGTTCCGGCGGGCACCTGCTCCGTGGTCTCCATAATGACCCCTGTCAGAACATGGTTATGGAAGTTCTCGCCGACGCCGGGCAGCTTGGAGACGACCGGGATGTTGAATTTGCCCAGTTGTTCGGGTTGGCCGATGCCGGAGAGGAGGAGCAGCTTCGGCGTCTCTATCGCGCCGCCGCAGACGATCACCTCATGATTGGCCCGTGCGGTCTTGATCGTGCCGCCCTGATTATACTCCACGCCCACGCACTTTTTGCCCTCGAAGAGCAGGCGGGTCGCCATACTGTTGCCACTGAGGGTGAAGTTGGGCCGGGTCAGGGCCGGAACGACATACGAGGCGTAGGTGCCGCGCCGGTGTCCGTCCTTCACATTGATGTGATGCCAGCCGGTCCCCTCCATGTTCGGGCCGTTGAAGTCCTGGGTCTCCGGATAGCCCAGCTCTTTGCAGGCTTCGATGAAGGCGACGGAAGTCGGGTTAGGGCTATGCTTCCCGGCGTTGGTGACATCCATCGCGCCGCCATGCCCCGCCCAGGGGCTGGTGTTGTCCTCCTGGTTCTCGCTCTTCTGGAAGAAGGATTGGCAGTCCTCGTAGCTCCAGCCGGGGCAGCCGTTGTAGGCCCAGTTGTCATAGTCGGAGGCGTGCCCCCGGATATGCATCATGATGTAGAAGTTGCTGCTGCCGCCGGGCACCTTGCCGCGCGGCTCGAAGGTCTTACGCCCATTCAGGCCCGGCTGCGGCTCACTGAAGTACTTCCAGTCCACGTCGGAGCCCAGGAGGGTGTACCAGATGGACGCGTTATCGATGCGGGGCGCGATGTCGGCGGGAAATTCGGGCGGGCCTGCTTCCAGGGCCAGCACCTTGACGGAGGGGTTCTCGCTGAGGCGGGCCGCAACGGTTGCGCCGCCTGCGCCTGTCCCCACCACGATAAAGTCGTATTCGCTCATGTCCTCTTGATCCTCCGTTAGGAACCGGCGTGCGCGCTGACCCAATCCACAAACGGCTTGAACGGCACGGTATCGTGGAAGTTCGCCATGTAGACGATCTTACCGTTCTTGACCTGGAAGTAGTTGGCGACGTTGGCCTCGATAGGCACGTTGTCGGCGTTCGCGGCGGAGATATGGGAGACGACAACGCACTCCTCGCCATTGATGACGATGTGCTTCGGAACATTGGCGAAGCGGGCGTAACCCGCCTTCATCACGCCAATAGCGCCCGCCAGCGGCGCGACCGTCTCCAGGTGCCCCGCGAGTTGCTCGTCCACGACGACGTTCGGATCGAACAGGCTGAGCCAGGTGTCCCAGTCGCCCTTGTTGACGCTGGCATAGTAGGTATCAATGACCTCTTTGGTATCCATATGCGTAAGACTCCTTCACTTTTTCCGGCGTTAAAACGCCGTTCTGAAACGCAAAGTCCACCTTCGCGGACTGGCCCCCACCCCAACCCCTCCCCCATTCTGGGAGAGGGGCTTAGCCAACCCGCGACGGCGGGTTTCGTATTTCAGAACGGGGATTCATCCCCGTAACTACAAACGGGCGAAGCCCGGTGTGTAGTTGAACGGCGCGGCGACGGCGTTATACGAAGCGACCTCGATCCCGTAGGCATTTTTGGTGGAGGGACGCAGCACCCACTTCTGCTTCGCATCCAGGGAGGTGCGCTTGCTCTTGGCGGCAGGTGGCACAAACCAGCTCGCCTGCCACGCTACCAGCACATCCACCTCGGCCCCTTCTGCCGTGATGTTCGCCTCCACGCTGACTACATTGTGGTTCTCATCGAAGAAGATGTTGATGACGCCCGGAGCCTTCTCGCCGCTCTTATAGGTGCCTCCGCGATACCAGGCCAGGAAGTCATCGATACCGTGCAGTGTCGCCTCCGGGAAGATCATCTCCACGTCGTCGGCTACCAGAGCGGCGCAGACCGCCTCCGGCGCATGCTGATCCAGCGCCAGATACCAGGCGGCGGCAAATTTGTCTATCGTCTCTTTATCCATGCCCATGGTTGTGAAACTCCTTCAGAATGCGGGGTGCGCTCACTGGCCGCAGGTGTTGCCGATGCGCTCCGGATGCGTGTCGCCCTCCAGCACCAGATCGATCAGGAAGGGGCCGGGATGCCCCAGCATCTGCTTGATGGCTCCCTCGATCTCCCAGGGCTTCTCGACCCGGACCGCCTGAATTCCCAGGCCGCGCGCCACCTCCGCAAACTGGATGGGCGGGGTGGAGAGGTCGAAGCTCAGCGGGTAGTCGCGCTTGGGAAGGCCGTTCACCTGCCAGTAGTCATCGATGTTGAGCTGTAGAATATGGTAGGAGCCGTTGTTGCAGACGACGAACTTGGCGTTCACGTTGTGGCGGGCCGCCGTCCAGAGCGCCTGGATGGTGTACATGCTGCCGCCATCTCCGGAGAAACCGATGACCGTCTTGTCGGGGTTGGCGAGCTTGGCTCCGATGGCTCCCGGAAAGCCCACGCCCAGCGAGCCGCCGCGCGTAAGGAAGTAGCTGCCGTTCTTCGTCGGCGGAATGTAGTTGGAGACGGGCGGCGAGTTGGTCAGCGCCTCGTCGAAGAGAATGGCGTCCTCCGGAAG
>Ga0070734_10001784_pt1 | contig 29196 bp, 24 predicted proteins | sample Coa_R1_8_FD_66444 | JGI IMG/M metagenome (GOLD analysis project Ga0070734, IMG submission 66444) | Surface soil microbial communities from Centralia Pennsylvania, which are recovering from an underground coalmine fire - Coalmine... | ecosystem: Environmental > Terrestrial > Soil > Unclassified ... | reverse complement strand
CCCCTACAGGATGCATGGGCAGGCGCGGTGCATAAAACGTCTGCTCATGGGCATGAATCCAACTGAAAAGTTTCTGCCGTGTGGCTTCGTCGTTGGAGCCTGCCATGGAGTGCCCGGGCGCGTCCCAGAAATTGGCCCCCGCCATGACTTGCGACATGGCAAGATTTTCCATCGATTCTTTCTTGTCTACTTTTTCGTCCCCATCCCAGGAGTAGTTGAGAATCCAGGTCGGCTTACCTTGGGCAAAAGCGCGGAATGATTCCATGCCGGCGCGATAGGCGAACCAGTCAAAAGGCATCCGCGAAGACGCCATGTGATCGCCCTCGCCGAATTCGTACTCGTGTGTGATGGCATCAACGACCGGATAAAGGCTATAAACATCAGCACCGACGCGAACTGCTTCTTCTTCGATACCGGGGTAAATCTCGGGAATAGTTTTGATCTGTGGATTGACCGACTTTGCGTTTTGATCAATTTCCTGCATGAACTTGGTAAAAGTGTCCATGCGGAAATCCACCCATTTGCGGAAGTTGGGATCGGAAAAGTCGCCGAGCTTGAGATCTTTCTTAGCGTCGAGTCCGGTTTGCTGCTTGAACGCTGCGACGGTGTAATCGTCGAAACTGGCCCAGGTATTTTCCCAGCCTTCGAAGTGAGTCATCCAGTAAGGAATGTCCACGTAGATGCCGTCAATGCCAGTCGCCGCGATCTCGCGAATATGTTGCATATAAATCTTTCGCCATTCGGTGGCGTAGGGAGTGACCCAGACATCTTCGTCGCCGGGTTCGATCCAGAAGGCGGAGCCTCCGCCAAAGATAGCGGGCTTGCCGTTGATGTCCCGTTGCAACCAATCAGGATGTTCTTTGGCCAGCGTGTGCGGAGTTTTGTCGGCATGCGCTGTAATGCATTCCGTTCCTGCGACATAGACGAAGGCGCGATTTCCGGCCCGATGAGCTTTTTCAGCAACAGAACGAATGGCATTGAGCTTTTCTTGCGGATTGATGAAGCTTTCGTAGCGGCCTTCAATGTCGTTGTCGACCTCGATGCCAAAAACATCATCGCGCGTAGCTTTGGTGACGATCGTGTCAGCGTCCGTTCTATCTAGTCCCCACGCACCGATGCGGACGTAATTCACCCAGTCGGGCGCGTTCGCATGAACATCGGGCACGTGGCTATCGGCTTGCGCGAAAGTCAGTGGAGCGGCAAACAAAACCGCAATTACGGCAGTGAGGCTACGCGGTTTCAAAATTCGAACCTCGCACCGAATTGCATGCGCCGTGGATTCGAACCCGGTGCAGTAGAAGTAATCAGACCGAAGGTTTGGTCACCCGGCGCATAGAGAGTGTTAGGCGAGGCAAAGCGGGGATGGTTGAGGAAGTTGAACATATCGGCGCGCACCTGCAGCTTCATGCCTTCGTGCGGGGTGAATTCTTTATAGAAGGCCACATCAAAATTGTGGATACCGTCCGAACGCAAGTTGGAGAAGTAGCGGGGCGCATCGCCGGGCATTTGATCGCCAGGGTCGGCAAAACAGTTGGTATTGATGTAAGGCTGCTGAGTAACGGCAGCTTTGTCAGAGCTGATGCCGGCCAATCCTCCACAAAGAACATTGGGCCGCTGGTTGCCATCCTGCAAACGCGGGTTGGCCATGTAAACCGGTAGCGGCTGCCCGCTCTGTTCAGTAACGATAGTAGAGGCCGACCATCCGCCGACGACCGCATCGGCGAAGCCGTTCATGTCGTGACCGATCCAACGGTCTTTGCCGACAGGCACGTCGAAAATTACGGCAAGCGCGAGGCGATGGGTCGCGTCATTAGCGCTGATGGCGTGCTCGGCCTTGAGATTGTCGAGCTGCTGGGGATTCGCGTTGTTCAAAGTACCGACGAAGGCATTGGCTCCGATGGAAGAATCGTCGGTGGACTTGGAGAGAGTGTAATTACCTTCAAAACTCACATAATGCGTAGCGCGTTTTTGAAAGCGCACCTGCAAAGAGTTGTACCAGGAGCTGGCTTCGAGAAGTGGCAACCCTTCGAAGTTCCCGTCGAATTGTGGATAGGGCCGCAACAGATTTCCCAGTGGAATGGTCGGCTGGTTATAACGGGAATCAGGCTCGTTGAAAACGGGCGCTGGGCCGGTGACCAGACAACCTACACCGTTGAACATCGTGCAAAACGGATTAGGCACAGGATTTGCCAGGTAGTTGCTCACACAGCTGTCGGCATCGCAGGTCGGATCTAGAGCGTGCTGCTGTGCGGAAATCTGCGCCAACAGCGCGGAAGAAATGTAGTTGCGATTGCGTGTGCTCGAATAACCGCCCCACGGCAGATGCGTGCTGCGGTTGGCGGAGTAATCCACGCCAATCACAATCTGGCTGGGGAAAAGATGTTGAACGCCGAGGTTCCACTGATAAATGTCTGCATTGCGCGCGGTCGTTGTGCCGAGATCGTTCTGGTTGATGAAGCCCCACTCGGCGAGCGCGCCGTATTTTTGGTCCTGCGGCCCACTTAAACCGCCGGGAAAAGGATTGGCAAGAGAAGCGGCACGGGTCTGAAAATTGTCGTTGGTAAAGAACATCGTCGCAGTTTCACGAAACGCGGTACCGGGATACTGAAAGTTTGTGGCGACGCTCGATCCGTAATACACTCCGGCACCGCCGCGAACAACAGTGTTAGACGTGAGTTGGTAGGCAAAACCGAGACGGGGACCGAAGTTGTTGCGATCTACGGGAACGGTGCGCATGCCGTTGCTAGCGAAGATGGTCGTGCCTTGCAGCGGGCCAGTGATGGGAAGACCGGGGACGACGACTCCGCTGTTGCCGCTGAAATCGCTGAATTGGAGTTTGTTATTGCGTTCATCGTAGGGTGTGCTCCATTCGTAGCGGAGACCAAGATTGACGGTGAGTTTCGGAGTGACCTTCCAGTCATCCTGGAAATAAAATCCTGTTTCCTTCGATTTGTTGGCGACCGACGGATAAATGTTGATCTGGCTGCCATTATCGGGAAATCCGAAAAGCAGGCTGGCGAAAGGATTGCCCTGGGTACCGCCGGCTGCCCCGCTGTTGGGGATTTGCGAGGTCACATCATCGGTAAAGTTGAATAGTCCGGTAGGGTTGGGCGGCTGAAAGAAGTTGTTGTAGAACAAGCGCTGTTCGCCACCAAACTTGAAGATGTGATTGCCATGTACGACTTCAAACCGCGAGGAATATGTAGCCAGCGTGTGGGCAAAAGTCGTGTTTACGCAGCATTGGTCGTAGAGGCTGGTCCAGGGCGAAGCGCCACTCATCTGGATGGTCGGCATGCGGTCGAGGCCATTAGCATCCAGTACGGACGGTAGCCCCACGCTTTGCAGCGTGGGCAGGTTATCAGTTTCGGCCTGCTTTACACGATCAAGGCTCAACCGCGACGACCAGAGAATTTTTGGGGACAGCGTCCAGGAATATTCAAGCGACACGTTTTGTGCTGTCAGCGGCGACCCCGCGATGCCGTCACCGCTGGAGCCGAATTCGCCGTCTCCAAAGCCGGGAGGAGTTGTAAAGTCAGAATGCAGGCGGCTGTAGCGTGCGGAAACTCTCTGGTTCTGCCCGATTTGGTTGTCCACCTTGATATCGAATTGATAATCGGGGGCATGGGAGACAGCATTGGCACGGTAGTTGTTAAATTCGCCGGGAAGATTCGGCATCGGGTAGAGGTTGATGATGGCCTGCCCGATCTTGTCAATTTCTCCGGTAGGAATAATGTTGCCGGGAACAGCCGGACGGATGCACGACTGGCCGGAGCCTTGAGAGGCGCATTGCAACGGATCGAAAATTGGGTTGGCGGCTTGCGAGAAATCTCCGGTGCGTTCCGCGGCGGTAGGCACGCTGGCGACATAGTTAATGGGCTCGTTATCGCGAACTCTTTCAAGATCGGCGAAGAAGAACGTCTTGTCTTTACGAATCGGCCCGCCAATGGCAAAGCCGTACTGGTCGCGTTCGTGATCGGGCTTGATGCCGGGCGCGGGATTAAAAAAGTCGCGTGCATCTGTGCCATTGCGTTGCAGGAACCACCAGGCGCTGCCGTGATAAGAATTTGTTCCGCTCTTTAAAACCATGTTGACAACGGTGCCGCCGTTGTTGCCAAACTCTGCGGAGAAGCTATTGTTCTCGACCTTGAACTCCTGAATAATTTCAACGGACGGCTCGTAATAGACGTTGCTGTTCGCGCCTTCGCCCTGTTCCGGGGCGCTAATCAAAGCTCCGTCAATGCGTACTTCCGCCGTAGCGTTGCGTTGTCCGTTGGAAACAAAGTTCGTGCCTGCGGGATAGGAGTCGGCGGTGCCGCTGCCGGCAGTTTCCGTCACGCCGCCTGCGAGAAAGGCCAGGCCGAAGAAGCTCCGGTTTAAGAGAGGAATGTCTTTGACGTACTGGTTCGTTATATCGGTACCGAGCGAGGCGCTTTCTGTGTCGAGCAAAGGCGCAGTGTCACGAATCTCCATGGTGATGGTGGCACTGGCCGGATGAAGGGTAAAGTTCAGCGACGCATCCTGGTCCACCGCGAGCACAATTCCCTTTTGCTCAATGGTTTGGAAGCCAGCTGCTTCCACTTTGACGATGTAATTTGAGGGCCGTAAATCTCGCAGGCTGTAGATTCCACTGGAATTGGTTGTGACCGAGCGGCCGATATTGGTCCCGGCATCCGTGATGGTCACGGTGGCGCTGGGAACAACCGCGCCGCTTGAATCGGTGATGACGCCACGGAGCTGGGCCTGGTAATTAGCTTGTGCGAATGAAAAATGGACGGCAAGCAGCAAACCAAGCAACGTAAGAAGACGGGTTTTGCGCATTGTGATAGCCTTTGGCATACGGCTTTCGTATTATTATGCTTGCAATCTTTTAGTTCCGTTTGTAACGAAAGTCAAGGAAATTCCGCTTTCGTAATTTTGTTTACAAACGAAAGCCCGACGGATTACAAAGGGAGCACGTCAAATTGGCTGGATACGCAGGAGCATTGTGCTAAACGAAGAACGACGGAGAGCAATAGTTGATCTGGTAAACCGGGATGGCCGCGTGCTGGTGGCCGATCTTTCCACACAGTTTGAAACATCACCGGTGACCATCCGAAAAGATCTGGAAATTTTGCATACCCAGGGACGGCTGCATCGCACCCATGGCGGAGCATTGCCCGCAAAAGAAGGTGCGCTCGAAGACCCGACCTTGCGAGAAAAAGAGAAGCTACACCGCAAAGAGAAGATGCGCATTGCCGCGGTCGCTGCGCAGCGAGTAAAAGAAGGACAAGTCGTCATTCTGGATTCCGGCACCACCACCACCGCGATTGCGCGGGCCTTGCGGCATTTCAGCAATCTGACCATCATTACAAATGCCATCAATATTGCGGCGGAACTGGCGGGTTCAGCCGTAGAAGTTATTCTGACCGGCGGAACGTTGCGTAAAAATTCTTTTTCTCTGGTGGGACCCATCGCCGAAGAAACATTGCGACGGCTCAACGCAGACATTCTCTTTCTCGGCGTGGATGGTTTCGACGTGCACTATGGATTGAGCACGCCCAATTTGCTGGAAGCCAAAGTGAATCGGGCCATGATGGATGTCGCCCGCATGACGATTGCCACTTGCGACTCCAGTAAGTTTGGCCGCCGCAGTTTGTCGCTAATTGCGCCGCCTACCGGCGTTCAGGAGATTTTGACGGATCGGGGCATTCCAAAATCTGATCTCAATGCATTAAGAAAAGCCGGGGTGACGGTGACGCTGGCGTGATCAAAGACTTGCCTCCTGCCGCTGGACAACCTGCCACCAAAAGATATAAAACGAAAGAAACCGTAAGTTCTGAGGGAACATGCCCCGTTTCGATGTCACGATTGCCGGTGAGCTGAACCTTGATCTAATTCTCTATGGTTTACCGGGCGAACTACCTGCGGAGCGCGAGCTACTGGCTGAGCGCATGGTGTTGACGCTTGGCAGTTCCTCCGCCATCGTTGCGCATAACCTGGCGACGCTGGGTTCGCGCGTGGGATTTATTTCCTGCATCGGCGATGACCAAATGGGCCAGGATGCCCTATCTCGTCTAACCGCTGCTGGCATTGATGTTTCTTGTGTTCGCCGCACGGCAACCGAACAGACCGGCATTTCGATTATTTTGCAACGCGAAAAGTGGCGGACTATTCTGACATATCCAGGGACGATCTTTTCGCTTACGCCTGCCCAGCTTGATCTCGACTACTTGTGCAGCGCGAAACATTTTCATCTTTGCTCTTTTTATTTACAGCGCGGCTTGCAGGCCAGCGTGCCGGATCTGTTCCGTAAATTGAAAACCGCCGGACTCACGATTTCCATGGACAGTAATGACGATCCTGAAGACCGATGGGAAGGCGGTATCCGCGATGCTTTACCTTACGTGGATGTCTTTCTGCCAAATGAGCGAGAAGCGCGCCGTATTGCTGGCACTGACGATATAGATCGCGCGATTGAGACGCTGTCGCGTTTGGTCCCGCTTGTCGTGGTCAAGCGTGGGGCCGAAGGAGCAACTGCACGCCGGGGCAAAGAAACGGTCGCTGCGCCAGCAATTCGGCTGAAAAAAGTCGTGGACGCCGTGGGAGCAGGAGACAGCTTTGACGCAGGGTTCATTCACGAATTTGTGCGTGGTTCGAGTCTTCTAGATTGCCTGCATGCTGGGAATTTGGCGGGAGCGCTTTCGACCACGCGCCCGGGAGGAACGGAAGCATTTCGTGATCGTGAGTATCGAGAACGATTTATGAAAGAGTGCGGGGTGCGGAAGTGAAACATTTCATTTCGAACCTGAGTCTGGTTGTACTGTTGGGCATTTTGATTGCTACATCTCAAGCAGAAAATTCAAGCACGCCAAAGTCGGCTGACCGACTGGCTTCCATTCAGAGCCAGAGTCTTCGGATGGAGTTCGATAACAAGTTGCACAGCCGGGTGGTCGCGCGATTTCAGGGGAAAGAAATTCCTCTAGGCCCATTCTCAGCTTCGGAAACAATATCGAGCGCGACGCAAACCTGGCGTGATTTCACGCTTGCTTCACAAAAACGCGAGCACATCACAGACGGATTTGGCAGCGGCGAGCGGCTAACGCTTACGGGAAATGCGGGCTCGTTAAACAAGACCGTTTCAGTCACGATTTATGACGATTCTCCTGCGCTGGCGGTCTTTGATGTCAGCTATACGAACAACGGGACATCTAATATTGCGATTCAAAGCTGGCACAATCATTCCTACACAATTGACGCGCAGCGCGGCGCACCAGAGCCTGCATTCTGGTCTTACCAAAGCGGATCTTATGAAAAGCGCCCAAATTGGGTGTTGCTGCTAAAAACCGGCTTTACACAGCAGAATTATCTCGGTATGAACGCCAGCGACTACGGCGGCGGCACTCCAATTATTGATGTTTGGCGAAGAGATGTTGGCATTGGCGTAGGCCATGTGGAACCGGGCCCACGATTAGTTTCATTGCCGGTCTCAATGCCAGATGCAAGGCATGCACACATCGCCGTGACATACAAGCATGCAAGAGACATTGCTCCCGGTGAGAGTTTCCACACCTTTCGAACTTTTGTCACCGTACATCAGGGCGATTATTTCCAAACGCTAACGACATACCGGCGGCTGATGGCCAAGCAGGGCTTCACGATGGCATCCACGCCGGAATCGGGCTTTGGCGCGATTTGGTGCGCCTGGGGGTACGGGCGCTCCGTCCAACTCAAGCAGGTTTACGAAACTTTGCCCACCGCAAAGAAAATGGGATTCACCTGGGTCACACTCGACGACGGCTGGCAAAATGACTACGGCGATTGGCAGGTGGATCCGAAGAAATTTCCGAATGGCGACGCCGACATGAAAGCGCTGGTGGATCGGATCCATCAGGAAGGATTTAAAGCGCAATTGTGGTGGTCCCCTTTGAGCGCATCGCCAAATTCGAAATTGTTGCACGACGAGCCTGATTTAATTTTGGAAAACCGCGATGGATCGCCGCGCAAAATTTCCTGGTGGAATACGGACTACCTCTGCCCAGCCGATGAAAAAGTTGTAGAAAATCAGGACGCGTTAGTGCGCAAAATCCTTGTGGATTGGGGCTTCGACGGTCTCAAGCTCGACGGCCAGCACATGAATGGCGTGCCCGCATGTTACAACCCGGCACATCATCACGCGAAGCCGGAAGACTCTGTCGAAGCGTTGCCGGATTTCTTCAAGAGCATCTATGACACTGCCCAAAAAGTAAAGCCGGGAGCGTTGGTGGAATTCTGCCCGTGTGGCACGTCGTATTCATTTTTCACCATGCCACACTTCAACATGTCGGTAGCTTCCGATCCGGAAAGTTCGTTTCAGGTACGATCAAAGGCAAAAACGATTAAGGGCTTGATGGGAGACGACATTCCCTATTTCGGCGACCACGTGGAACTAAGCGACGGGGGCGACGATTTCGCGTCAACGATGGGAGTGGGCGGAGTCGTGGGAACACAGTTTGTGCTTCCCTCTTTGGTCACGAAACATGGCAAGTATGACCTGACTCCAGCGCGCGAAAAAGTTTTCGAGAAATGGATCAACCTCTACAAAGAAAAAATGATTTCGCGCGGCGAGTATCTCGGATCGCTCTACGACATCGGTTTTGATCTGCCGGAAGCCCATGTGATTCGCAAAAATAATTCCATGTATTACGCGTTCTTTGCGAAAAACTGGAATGGCAAGGTGCAGTTGCGCGGACTCGAAGATAAAACTTATCACGTCATGGATTACGTGAATGGCAAAGACTACGGGACCGTGCGCGGACCGATGGCGCAGATTTCCGCTGCATTTGCCAAGCATCTTCTGTTGGAAGCAGACCCACAGTAACTACTGCGCATAAAAGGCCGACATCGCGCGGTAGAAATTCCACACATCCACTTTTGACGACATTTCAAAGGGCGAATGCATGGAGAGCAGCGGCACGCCGAGATCAATCACTTCCATGTCTTCCCTCGACATAAAACCTCCGATGGTTCCACCGCCACCGACGCCGACTTTTGGCGTTTGCGTCTGCCAGGGAATGTTGTTGCGGTCCATCAGCCCACGGACCTTGGCGATAAATTCGGAGGGTGCATTGAATCCTCCACCATAGAGCTTAATAGCAACGCCATAGCCCATGCGCGCGGCATTCGTGGTCTCACTGTTGTAGGGGAAAATCGGGTTGACGCCGTCATTCGCATCGGCAGAAATCACTTCAGCGTTGTGCAGCGCGCGGCGCAAGTCCAAATCGTTGTAGCTGGATCCCCGCTGCGCCCCGATGAGTCTCGCAAAAGTTGAATTCAGAAATTGCGAGTCTGCCCCGGTGTTGTTCACGGAACCGACTTCTTCAAAATTGCTCAGATATGCCATTGCTGTGTGGCGCGGAGTTCCTTTCAAATCGAGAATGGCACGAGCTGCACAAAAAGAAGACAAGCGGTCATCTTGCCCGTAGGCGCCAACCAGTCCTCGGTCGAGACCCACGTCGGCGGGAGATGCGGCAGGCACTAAAGCCAACTCTGAACTGACAAGGTCCTCTTCGGTGATTTTGTAAGTGGAAATCAACTGCTTCGCGACTTCCACGGCGACGGAATCTTTGTCGCTAGGAATGCTACCCGCCACAGGGTCAAGTTCCTCGCCTTTCAGGACTTCGGTGTAAGTGCGCGAACGTAAGTCTTTATCGGAATGCGGAGCATTATCGGGAATGACAAAAACCGGATCGCCGGGATGGAGACCGATGGAAACATCTACCGTGCGGCCGTCGGTTGTATCAATGCGGCCGAGCACAGCCAGAGGAACATTGGCCCACTGATATGTCTTAATTCCGCCGTAGAAAATTGTCTTAAACAGGGCGATTTCGCCCGCCGAGTAAATCGGGCGGCCTTTCAAATCAATATGCGGGCTGTCGTGGTGGGTGCCGATCACGTGCGTTCCCTCCACAATTGGATCGGAGCCAACAACCACGAAAATCACTGCGCGGTCGCGGTCGGGAACAATCAGGCGCGCGCCAGCTTTGACTTGTTTCGGGTCAGTAAATTCAGCAAACCCGGCAGCTTTGGCGCGGCGAATCACTTCGCGCGTGGAAGTTTCCGCCGTGCGAGAGATGTTCAAATAGCTTTTGTAATCGTCGGCAAAATCCATGGTCTGCTGATGCTCAGCAGGAGTCAGTTGCAGCCATCCCGATTTTTTCCTGGCCCAAGCATCGCCATCGTTTTGGGCCAGAGTTGGAAGTGGCTGACTAGCGAGAAACACAACCATTGCCAGAGGCAAGAAAAGCTGCAGTAAGCGCATCATTTTTACTGACATAAGAACCCTTTAGACGAAAGCAGCGAATTTTAGTGAGCTATCTTACGGCAGGCGGTGTTGGATAATCAAAGAAAATGCTCAGAACATGGCATTATCAGCCAAAGTACGCCAGGTTTCGCGAACCAATTTCATCATCTTTGTTTACAAAACCGTTTCGCGCGGCTTCGCGTGTTCTTGCCGGCGACGAGCCAACTGCAAATAAATGCTGCGATGGCGGGCGGATTTCTCGGGATCGCCACCCGGTTGCACATAGAGCGCTGCGAGCCAGCGATGAGCAGCCAACAATCCCGGCAACATGCTTGCCGCAGTTTCGAAGGCGAGTACAGAACGCTCCCTATGCCCTAGTCGGGCTAGGGCCACACCCAAATAAAAATGCCCCATTGGCAGGAAGTGTTGCAGTCCAACCGCGAGTAACGCTTCACTGGCGGCATCCTCATTTCTACGTTGCCGCAGGCGCACAATGGCAAGCCCGAGATGCGCTTCCGGACTGTCACCATCAATATCGAGGGCTTTCAAGAAAGCGCGTTCCGCATCGGCAGTCCGGCGTTGCCGCAGATATGCTTGCCCAATGCGCAGATGCAGGTCAGGCAAGCGTGGATCGGCTTGCTCCGCTTTTAACAAACTCGCCAGAGCGGCATCCATGTCGCCTTCTTCGAATTGAATGATTCCCATGAGCAAATCGGCCCAAGGATGCGGGCGCGCAGCCTGCCCTGCAATCTGCTGCATGGATGTTTGTTCCGTAAGGTGGCTTTTAGTTCTTCCGCCAGATTCTTCCGCTTCCGCTTCATGTTTCGCTTTCGCCTCTTGGAACTGCTTCTCGCGTCGCTCAGCGTCGTCCGTAATTAGCTTTTCCAGAATCGCTTTTGCTTCAGCGCGGCGGCCCACCGATAAATAACAATGCGCAAGATTCTGCTGAAAACGGACTTGATCCGGCGATTCTTCGACTAATTCCTCGAACAGGGCAACCGCATCGGTATGCCTCCTTGCGTCAATGTAAGCGCGGGCTAAATTGTATTTTTGTTCACGTACCGCAGAGGCTACGGCTTTCGTCTGGTCCTCGCTTAAGGGCTGAACATAACCGAGCGCCACAAACTGCTGCAACACGGCTTGTGCCGCCGCTGGATCCATACGCATGTCAGCGGGATGCATGCCACACTCTCCCGCTACTTGCTCCCAACTTGGTATCCGTTCAATTTGTGGTGGCTCTTCGAACGACTGTACGAGAACGCGGCCGTCCATGTCTTCGCCGACTGGCAGGCCGAAGAGCGAAAGAATCGTTGGCGTGACGTCTAGCAGCGTTGCTCCATAAATTCTTTCGTCTTTCTTGATGTTATTACCCTTCATGCAAAAAATGCCGAAGGGACGGTGCTGTACTGCCGGCCCGGCGGGCTCTTTCGGAATGCCCCGTGGCCGCAAATGATCGGAATGAAATCCGTGGTCAGAGACGAGAAGCACCGTCGCATCTGGTCCGGCGAGTTGGAGCAATGTGTCAAGCATCATGTCGTGAAAGCGGTACGCTCCATTCACGACATCCTTGTAAATTTCAAATTTCTCTTCAGGAATGCCTTCCATTCGCGGAGGATGGAAGTGCATGAAACCGTGGCAAAAATGATCGATGCCGTTGTAATAAACAGCCATAAAATCCCATGGTTCGTTTTGGAGAATCCATGTCGCCGCATTATGGATTGAGCAATTCTCAGAGAGAATTTTGGCAAACGACTGCAATCCCTTATCTTTTTCCTGATCTATCTCAGCCGCGCGGGGTATCCACGGAAGAATCGCTGCTTCGCTGACCTCTGTCGGGTGCATACGCAAGCGGGCAAAAGTATCGCGCAGGTTTTCTGGGTGTACTGTTCCTGGTGGCATGGGCCACTCTTTATCGATGGGAGCCGTCGCGTAGGGGTAGAGATCAGAAACCGAAATTCCATTAATGGGCTCGGCGGGATGGCCCGCAAACCAACCAAGAACGTGCGTCTTATATCCGCGCTGCGTAAGGATGTTCCAAATCGCCTTCACTTTGCGCGAAGTGCTCGTGACCGGCCGAACTCCGCCGTTTTGCGTATCCGGTTCCATGAAACCGTGAATGCCATGCTTGTCTGGCCGCATCCCCGTGGCAATGGAATTCCACAGCATGGGAGAAAGAATGGGGCGCAATGTCGCGAGATTGCCCATTACGCCCTCATTGATAAAATCATTCAGCGTAGGCATCAGCCCTTGATCGAGAAGCGGATGAATGATCTTCCAGTCGGCTGCATCCCAGCCGATTAACAGCACTTTCTTTGCGAGCGGCTTACTCATTTTGAGAATGGAAGTATCGTTATTTGCAGCGACGATTGTCAATAGGAGCCAGAGTGTACGAAAGTCTCTATAAACCTGTGGGGAATTTTAGCGATTGATTTTACGCAGGCACAGTGGAGATATCGAAGAAAACATCTCAAAAATGGCATTATTATGCTGAATACATATGGAGTTAACTATGCCTTTCACTCGATTCTTCCGCTTCTTACTTATTGGGTTAGTGATTTTATCGTTTTCGCTGGCCGGAGTTGCTCAGACTGCAGCCAGTGGCGTTAACTCACGATTTGCAAGGGTCGAGGGTTTGAAGCTGCACTATCTGACAGCGGGCAAAGGGCCGACCGTCATTTTATTGCATGGCTATACGCAGACTTCCCGCATGTGGCGGCCAATTATTCCCTTGCTCGCGCAAAAATTCACCGTCATCGCGCCCGACTTGCCGGGGATTGGAGACTCCGATATCCCCAAAGATGGAATGGACATGGCGACCGCGGCGGTAAAAATTCATGCGCTGGCGAAGTCTCTTGGGGTTCAGAAAGCGAGAGTGGTTGGGCATGACATCGGTCTGATGGTTGCCTACGCTTATGCCGCGCAATTTCCCGAAGAAACTGAGAAGCTCGTCGTGATGGATGCATTTCTTCCCGGTGTGGAGGGGTGGGAGGCGGTGTACAACAATCCTGGCATTTGGCACTTCCGCTTTAACGGCCCGACGCCGGAAGCTCTGGTCCGAGGGCGGGAAAGAATCTATTTCGAGCATTATTGGAACGACTTCGCCGCTGATAAAACCCATTCGCTCTCTGAAGCCGACCGCGAAGCATACTCGGCGGCTTATGCGCGTCCCGGACGGATGCGCGCGGGCTGGGAATACTTTGTCTCGTTCCAGCAGGCCGCCAAAGATTTTGCGCGTTTTTCCCAAACGAAATTGACGATGCCGGTGCTCGCCATCGGTGGAGAAAAAGCCAATGGAGAGATTTTGGGCAAGCAGATGCAAATCGTCGCGACCAATGCAAAAATTGTCGTGCTCAAAAACACAGGGCATTGGGTCTCTGAAGAAAATCCAGAAGAAACCACGGACGCGCTAATGGGCTTCTTGTGAGTTCCCGCCGATGCCGTACCAGGAATTGCGAAAAAATGTAATTTCACGACTCCGGGTGGTGCTAGACTGCGGCCATGGCCCGTAAAAAGAAAAGTACCAAGAAAAACGCAAAGAAAGCCGCTGCCCCAAGAAACAAACCAGTGAAGAAGAAAGCTGCCCGCAAGCCTACGAAGAAAAAGGCTTTGCGATCCAAGCCATCCGTAAAGAAGAAAGCGCCGCGGAAAAAAGCTATGGCTCGAAAGAAGGCTACAACGGGCAAGAAGAGCCGAGCCATCGCGAAGCCCGCGAGAAATCGCGAACAAGACGACTCCGCATATCCATTGGCACCGCCGCTTACAGAGGTCGAAGCCGGCGATCTGCAAGGGTTGTCAAACCGCAGAGGCGCGGATTCTGAAAGCGTGGATGAGTTGCTCGAAGAGGGCAATGCGTTCGAGGCTGGCGTGGTTAGCGGCGTTGAGGATGCAGATAACAACGACGGGCGCGAAGTCCACACTCGAGAATTCCCCGAAGACGATGTGCCCGAAGAATACCTAGATGAGGATTAGGGATGCTCAACATGAGCGTGCCCCGCACAGATGCGCCGTGATTCATTGTCCATAGAGAGTTATCATTGAGCGCTGCCAGCCAGCCGATGAAACAAACATCGGGATTACTACATCCTCTGCGAACGCCGGTCTTCCGCAATCTCATTGTGGCCGATGTCGTATCTGACATCGGCACGTTCATGCAGAGTGTCGGCGCCGCCTGGCTGATGGTGTCGCTCAACGCTGGGCCTTTATACGTTGCGCTCATTCAAACAGCGAGTTCCCTTCCCTTTTTTATTTTCGCCCTACCGGCTGGAGCTATTGGCGATATTGCCGACCGCCGCAAGTTAATCCTGTTCACAGAAACGTGGATGGCCTGTTTTGCAACCGTGCTTACGGTTGTAACGATCACAGGGCGGATCACTCCGCTATTGCTGCTCGTTCTCACATTTGCCCTGTCTGCCGGTGATGCTTTTGAGAGTCCCACTTGGCGTGCAGTCTTACCCGAACTTGTCGGCAAAGACGACCTCGCGTCAGCCGCCGCATTGAACGGAATTGAATTCAATTTGGCGCGCGCCGTTGGGCCGGCATTGGCTGGTTTCGTCATCGCGGCATGGAACGTGGCAACGGCCTTCGCGATTAATGCTGCATCGTTCGTGGGAGTCCTTCTCGTCATAGTGCGCTGGAAGCGGCCACCTCGAAAACGCACGACGCCCAGAGAAACATTGGGCGGCGCAACTGCGGCGGCGATCCGTTATGTTCGTTACTCTCCCGAAATTCGCACACTTTTTTTGCGCTCGGGCAGCGTCATGTTTTTTGCCAGTGGGTTCCTCGCGCTTTTGCCGTCCTTGGCGCACCATTTGAGCAAGAGTCCGCTGACATATGGTGTTTTACTCGGCTGCTTTGGTTTTGGCGCTGTTGTGGGCGCCACGATGATGCAGCGCGGACGAGCACGCTGGTCGTCGGAAGCAATTATCTCAACGGGCGTTGTGCTGTTTGGCCTTAGCACGATGGCCGCAGGAACTGCCCACACCTTACCCTGGCTGCTTGTGACGATGCTGACTGGTGGGGCCTCATGGCTTGTATTCATTTCACTGTTCAACGTGATTGTTTTAAATCAAACACCGGACTGGGTACGCGCCCGCGTTCTTGCAGTTTCTTTGCTGATTATTCAGGGAGCCATGGCCGGCGGGAGCGCCGTGTGGGGCGCTTTAGCGGCTCGAATTGGCATATCTGAGACTTTGATATGCTCTGGTGTTGGCATTTTTGCCAGCGCATCATTGGCTTTCTTTTTTAAGCTTCCGGACGCACCCGCCGACCTCACGCCGTTGGTTCATGGCAAAACGCCTACGATCTTATCCACCGATGTCACTGATGCAGAGTCCGGGCCAATTCTCGTGACTGTCGAATATGTTGTGCAACCGGGAAAAGAAGAGAAATTTCTAAAAGCGGTACACAAACGCGAACGATTGCGCCGTAGGGATGGCGCTTACCGCTGGGGAATTTTTCGCGACCTGGGTAGCATCGACCGATATGTCGAAACTTTCCTTGTGGACTCCTGGGCTGAGCATTTACGACAGCATGAACGCTCGACTCAGGCTGATCGGGTTGTGGAAGAACAAATTTATAAGTTCGTTACGGGGACGCCGACGGTTAGGCACATGGCGTACGCAATGGATAAGTAGATTGTAGTTGGCGTCCCCGACGAGATTCGAACCCGTGTTATCACGCCTTTCTATGCGAATCCCCAGGCAAAACATCAACCCCATAGCGCGGTGTGGTGTCTGATCATTTCTACACTAATCGCGTATCCGTAATAGGTCGCGCGTAGTATTGTGAACCTCCGACGGGAACCGGAAAATTCCGCTCTCCACGCTACATTAACTTTCTGAGCAACCAAAATGTATTAGCTGTTAAAGTGCTGGATTCTACACAAACGGCTCGAGCTTACCCAAGATGGTCGGCAGATATTCCGAGACTGTGGGATGAATGTGCATGGCGCGCTGGATGACCGTGTACGGCGCCTTTGCATATATGATGTCGAGAAGAACATGAATCACTTCATCGCCTCCGACGCCCAGAATCGCAGCTCCCAGAATCTGTTTCGTTTCTGCATCCACACAGATTTTCATGAAGCCTTGCATCTCACCTTTTTCGTAGGCGCGGCTGACCTTACTCATCGGATATTTCACCGCGAGGGCACGACGTCCGGATTTCCTCACCTGTGCGTCCGTCATGCCGCATCGCCCTAATGGTGGATCAATATATAGCGCGTAGGCTTGGATCCTATCGGAGAGCCGGCGATGGTCGGCGTTAAAGAGATTGTCCGCAACGATCTCGTAATCGTTATAAGAGGTATGCGTAAAGGCGCCGTGGCCGTTGCAGTCCCCGAGCGCCCATATGCCGGGCACGTTGGTTTGCAGTTGATCATCTACTGCTATGTAACCACGATTGTCGGTTGCGACCCCGGCCTTTTCGAGACCCAGATCGCTGGTGTTGGGAACACGCCCAACAGCAAGAAGCACGTGCGTGCCCGTTACTTCCTTTGGGTCATCGCTGCAATCCATGCCGACGGCGACACCACCAACGTGTTTCGCCAGCGAGATACATTTCGCGTTCAGCCGGATTTGTATGTCCTCAGCCTCGAGAATTTCGCGCACAGCTTGCGAGATGTCTTCGTCCTCTCGTCCAATTAACCGCGGTCCCATTTCCACAATTGTGACTTCGCTGCCGAGCCGGCGATAAATTTGAGCGAACTCCAGCCCTACATAACTTCCGCCGACGATTACAAGATGCCCGGGCAAGGAATCGATATCCATCATTGATGAGTTGTTGAGAAACGGAACATCGTGAACGCCCGGCATATCCGGAACCGAAGCCCGCCCACCTACATTGATATAAATCTTCTCGGCTTGCAGAACTTCATCATTGACAACAACAGTGTTCGGCGACCGGAAGCGGGCATGACCTTGAATGACCGTACAATTTGCCATTCCTCGAAGCCACTCCTCCACTCCCTTATTGGATCTCGCGGAGGCGGCATCTTTGCGGGCTTTGACCCGCTTCATATCTACGCGCATATCTCCAATGGAAAAACCATATTCCGTGCCCCTGCTGGCAATATGGATCGCATAGGCGCTGGCCACGAGTGTCTTCGTCGGGATACATCCCGTATTAACACAGGTGCCGCCAAATTTATGGCGTTCGATAATCGCGACGGTTTTTCCGGCGGCCGCAAACCGCGCTGCCAGGGGCGGGCCGGCCTGACCCGTGCCGATGATGATTGCGTCGAAGTGCTTCGTTTCTGGGACAGCAATTGCAGTGTTCATAATTGCTCCGATCTGCCCTGGCTGATTAATGGCAGAATCACGATGACAAATCTATTGGACGAACGTATCGACAGACAAGTATGCGTCGGATTCACGGGGCAGAGTCGCGTACTTTATCCCACAGTGCCCCTACTAAGGTATCGCCCATACCATCGTCCAATTGATTCGCTGGAGCGCTTCGGTTCTAATCTCCACATTGCAACCGATTTCGTGGGAGGGTTTTTGGGGAGAAAAATCATGTCAAGCAACGTAGCAGAAATCGCCGTGAAAGCGCCGGTCACATCGAACCCGCTCGATGCCATCCCAAATGAAATACCGTTCGATGTGCCCTACGGCCGCCCAATATCACTGTGCCGGGCACTCGCAGTCATTCACGCAGCGGTCGAAGAAGCCAAGAAGAGGAATTGGAAGGTGAATATCGCCGTTACCGATTCCGGAGGAAATTTAGTGGCTTTCCAACGAATGGACGGCGCAATGCTTGCCTCTATTCAGATTGCGGAGCACAAGGCGAAAGCCGCCGTTACCTTCCGCCGGCCAACGAAAGTCTTCGAGGATGGCGTCAACCTCATGCATCTTAACTATCTGCTCGCGTTTGATGGGGTCATTGCGTCCCGAGGCGGAATCCCACTGATCGAGCAAGGGGATATCATCGGCGCAATCGGTGTTTCGGGAGGTACGGATTCCCAGGATGAAGTCGTGAGTAAGGCGGGCGCGGCATTAATCAATGATCCTCGGGCGAACATCAAATGACACAGATCTCTAGCGCCCAGAACAAAAAAATAACGTGAAGCCTCCGGCTTCGCTCGGTGGAGGCCCTGCGCGAGGTGCACAAATCCACTTCCATATTTTGCTGATCGTTCATCTTGTATCGTTCCAACTCTTACTACGAATTGTTGTTTCGCGGATCGTCCTCGGCGCTGAGGTATTCCAGTCCAAGCGGTCCCATCGCCGTAACTTGCGTGACGTATTCGCTGGATTTCGCCCAGTGGAAATGGGGCGTGTTCCCAGGGAGAATGATCACGGCGCCGGGAGGATAGGCTTCCAACTTATTCGCGTCGAATTCATCACCAAGACCGATATAAAAGACGCCGGAAATCACGGTATAGACTCGATCCTCGGGGTGCTTGTGCGGCATCAGCTTCTCGCCGTGGGGCATTTTGACCCTGATTGTGTAAGGGCCAGATTTCGAGGGCCGACCAACGACGACGGCCAGCCGGACGGAAGGTGGGAACGCCGGGAACTGTTTCCAGACGACGTCCTCGGGCAAGATAGTTTTAAAAACCTCCTGCCCGAGTTGGTGAGGCCGGACCTCGCTGGGCTGGGCTTCGTTTTGCGCGACAAACTCTATTGCGCTGACGTTCTGAGACATATAAAACCTCCACGATGCAGATATGTAGGACTTAAAGTCCGTCGTAGAACCGCCATAATTCCCCGCCGTTCGATTCTATTTTGCTTTTAACGCCGCTTGTTCGATCAACTCCGCCACTTCTTTCGGATAAGACAGCATGGCCAGATGATTGGCGGGTATGGTGATTGAGGTTGCCTTTATGTTCGCTGCTTCGTCTTTCTCGAGTTGGGGCGGGATCGCCCGGTCGTTCCCCGCAATCACGGCCCATGAAGGCTTGCTCTTCCACGCAGCGGTCGTGATTGTAGCTCCGAAAACAGATGCCGAGGTCTGACCCTGGGTAGCCGTGAGTACCTGCTGCTCGCTGAGCGTGAGATCTTGAGCCATGTCTTCCGCAATCCCTTTCGGAGTCGCCGTTAGAAAACCCTGGGCGTCGGGGCGGAGTTCTGCGCCCAGCGGAGCAGGCGGGTACGGTTTACTGACGGAATTGATGGATTCACCGTCCCCGGGCGCAAAGGCCGCCACGTAAACCAACCCGACAACCTTTGCGTCATTACCCGCTTCGGTAATAACGACGCCAGCGTAGGAATGGCCGACCAGTATCACAGGCCCGTCCTGTAAGGCGATTATGCGCTTCGTCGCTGCCACGTCGTCGGCCAGCAAGGTCAAAGGGTTCTGCACTGAGACTACATGAAAACCCTTCGCTTGGAGAATGCTAATCACTCTAGACCAGCACGATCCATCTGCCCAAGCGCCATGAACGAGGACGATATTTTTGGTCCCCTGCGGGAAGTTAGTCTGAGCGAATCCACTAACGTCGAGTCCGTGCAGGAGCATCAGCATTGTGGCTGCGATCAAAGCATTTCGGTACATTTGCGAAAGTTTCATTTCTATCTCCTCGTAAATTGACTGTTGCGATTAGGCCAGAACGACCGTGACCGCACAATTGGACGATGGTATCGGCGATACTTTCGTATGAACTGTATTAAGAACCCGAAATACCTGCGTCATTTCCCTGATTTGTGATGAGCAATACGAAGGTATTGCCAATACCATCGTCCAATTGTTTTACTTCAAGGTCTTTGGCTTAATGGTGGACGTTCGAGACGCATATTGATCCGTCCTCGAAAATTTTTGTGAGGAGAACACAACATGCCTGAATTTGTGACGAAATCGGTGGCACAAAAACAAGAAAAGAAGATAGCAAAACGGATTGGAATCAAACGTATCGCCAGTTACACCATTGCCGGGACAGCCGCCGTGGCGTTCGCCATCCTCTGTGCAGTCGTTCTTCGCGCGCAAGACCAAAGCAAGAGTAACGACAAGTACTTATTAAAATCGCCGGGCGGAATTGCGTTCTCTGACTTCAGAGGATACGAAGACTGGTCTTTCGTTTCTTCGGCTCGTACCGACGAAGTGCTCAAAGTGATCGTCGCTAACCCAAAAATGATCAATGCATACAAAGCAGGCATTCCAGGCAATGGTCAGGCTTTTCCTGACGGTTCCCTCATCGTGAAGCTGCAATGGAAGCCGAAGAAAAGCACCGAGGCTCAATTCGCCGTGGATGTGCCCGACTTCTTTAAACAGGCGTTCGTAATGGAAAAAGACAGCAAGAGGTTTCCGAAAACCGGCGGGTGGGGATATGCGGTGTTCAACTACGACGCCGCATCGAATACGTACAGCCCAGATCCCAGCGCCCTGCAAGACTGTGGAAACGCCTGCCATACGGCTGTAAAGGCGAAGGACTACATCTTTCATCCATATCAGAAACGTTGAATCTCACTGGCCGCAGCCAGACACTTGAAGAAAGGACAATAAAGACATGCCTGAAGCGACGTGGAAACCACACGAGAAGCACGGACGGCTGACGGCGAAGAGTGACTTGCCCGACAGCGTTTACGCATTTCCGAAGCAGCGGAAAGAACCATTGACCGACGCGCAACATGTACGCAATGCGGTGGCGCGATTCGATCAAGTGATCGACGTGTCGGATGACGACCGCGCTCAAGCGTTCGCCAACATCGAGAAAGCTGCAAAATACTATGACGTTAACCTTGCGGAAACGTCGTGGCACGAGCTCGGCGTGCATCCTCAAAAGAAGGGTAGACAGGCTACAGGCTAAAATTTATTTCGTGGCCGACGCTTCCTTCATCCAAAGTTGTATAGCTGATTATTGGTAAATCGCTTAAGGAGATGAAATATGAAAGCAATCGTTGTTCGCCAATATGGCGGTCCGGAAGTGTTGAAATTCGAAGACTACCCTGATCCGGTGCCAGGCGCGGGCGAAGTGCTGGTGAAAGTCGCAGCCACAAGTGTAAATCCTATCGACTACAAGCGGCGCGCTGGATTAACGCAAGACTTCTACCCCCTTAAGTTTCCCGGACTCATAGGGGTTGATATCGCAGGGACCGTGGCTAAAATTGGTTCGGGAGTGGATGGTTTTTCCGTCGGCGATGATGTATTTGCTATGGCGGATAATACTTACGCCGAGCTTTGCGTGGTAAAAGCTGAAGTTCTGGCGAAAGTTCCCAAGGGACTCGATTTGATTCAAGCAGCCGCGCTACCGCTGGTGACCACGACCGGCAACCAGCTTCTTTCCGCGACGGGAGTCAAAGCGGGCCAGACGGTTCTGGTCGTTGGCGCTGCGGGAAATGTCGGGCGATCGGCGGTATTCACTGCGAAGGCGCGAGGGGCGACTGTGATCGCGGGAGTTTTGAAGAGGCAGATAGATGAGGCGAAGACAGTAGGTGCGGATCAGGTGATCGCAACTGACGACGATACCGCGATTGCGAATCTTGCGCCGCTCGATGCAGTGGCGGATACGGTCGGCGGTAAAACCGCTGAGAGGCTGATCGCCAAGGTCAAGTCCGGCGGAGTGTACGCATCGGTTGTCGAGGTGCCGCAGAACGCTGCGAAGTATCCATCTGTAAAGCTGGTGCACGTATTCTCGAAATTCGACAGGAAAACGCTTGAGTTCATGGCCGAAGCCGTGCGGGATAGCAAGCTGGTGATCCCGATTAGCCAAAAACTGCCGCTCAGTCAGGCGGCTGAGGCCCAAGCAGCGGCAGAGAAGGGCGGCGGGAAGATCTTGCTGGTGGCTTGAATCTGCCCGATGATGTCCGAATTCTTGGCGGGCAACTGATCAAGACGGAAACCCCCTGCGTTGTATTCATGCAGCTGCGTTCATGTGCCGCTTGGCTAGAGCCTCAATGTCAGGCTCAGTTACCGCCGAGAGGTCTGCCTGTTCGGTCGCTATCACGCGGCGAAAAATCTCCGAGTGATGGCTCTTTAAGTATTCGTTCAAGAAGTCGGCAGCGTTGCTTTTTCCGGTGGCGTGACCGATGATGACGATTTCATTAGCCGGAGTAATATCTTTCGCTATCTCCTCGTAAAATGAATCTTCTTCTGGTACGCGATCGCCACGGTAGTGAGCTTCCTTTCGATGAATCAGATGATGATGGAAATGAAAAGGATCGTAAGGTCGCACCGTGCGTTCATCGGCCGGACGACTTCCGCCCAAATCTTTGTAAACATGCGCGACGTGGTGGTCAATGACGACGATCATGCGGCCAGGTTGGACTGGCTCTTCTACACGTTTACTTATTCCGGCCTCCTTTAAGAATTTGCGCAGCCGGGAAATTTCCTCCACGCCAAGATCATGGCTATGCGGCCGCTTGAAAAAGGCCTGTTGGCTGCCGACACGGAAAATGAATTCATCGTTCCCGTGCGGTTGAACTTCACCTAGATGCTCGACCAGTTCGACAGTCTCGCTCCAACTTAGGTTATGAGGTAACTTGCCGTTGAGAAGATTTTGATGCAGCGATTCCAAGTGTTTGCTCATAATCACTACTATAGCCCCTTCGTGATGCTTGCAAGATTAGCAAACAAGATTTGCGAACTTCACTCCTGTATGGATCTCAGCCCGCACGTCTCGCCTTCAATTCGCTCCCTGCCATAAAATTTCCGACGAACGCCGCGATCTCATCGGCAGCAGTGTCCAATGCGAAATGGCTCGCGTCAAGAACGTGGACTTCGGCATTCGGAACATCACGGCGATAGCGTTCGGATTCGCCGATGTCAAAAGAAGAATCGTATTTGCCCCAGATCACGAGTAGCCGCGGCTGATTTTCGTGCATCCACCCCTGCCACTTCGGATAGGCGTCCACATTCGTGCGGTAATCGTAGAAAAGATCGCTTTGTATATCGGCCTGGCCCGGCTGATTAAGAAAATAAAACTCGTCGGTCCAGAGATCTGGATCGAGGCGTTCAATGTCCTGGCCGATTCCAACGTGACGCGATCGCGTGGTGGCGAACGACAAGAGATTCGTCCGCAGTGCGCTTTCGTTAGCAGTGCGATCAGCCCAGAACGCTCGGCGCGTTTTCCAAATCGCTCCTAAGCCTTCGTTGTGGGCGACGGCGTCCTGCACGATCAGGCCTTCTATCCGGTCTGGATGTGCTAGTGCCATTCGAAAGCCGACGGGGCCACCATAGTCCTGCATGTAAAGTGTGTAGTACTGGAGACCAAGCGCTTCGGCGAAGTGATTCATAATTTCGGCGATGTGATCGAACGTATATGCGAATTTCTTCGGATCGGGCCAGTCACTATGTCCAAAACCGGGATAATCGGGTGCGATTAGGTGATAGCGGTCGGACAACCTTGCGAAAAGCGGCTCAAACATGCGCGATGAAGACGGAAGGCCGTGCAGCAGAAGAAGTGTCGGTGCGTCTTTAGGGCCTGCCTCTCTGTAGAAAATCGATAGACCATCAACTTGCAAGGTGCGATAGGAAGTAGGGTAGTTCATCGAAGATTCCTTTCCTTGCGCGAAAGTTCTGAGCCGAGGGCTCCACAGCGACAGCAAATATTCCGCAGCCGCCGTTCAAAATCAGTTGACCCGAACTCTCATCGTCTCGTTATTTTTCTCAACCCCGCCACTCGGCGGAATTGAGCCTACATCTCACCCTCTATGGGCACCATGGGGACGCAAATTCCAACCCAATCACCATCCGAAGCATCAGCAAGGCTGCTTTCATAGAATTTGCGCTCCCAATAAATGTAAGATGCTCCACCGATTATGCGGCCGTCTTCATCGCACCTGCACGCAACGATCGGAAACCGGCACGAATTTCTTCTGATAAAAGTTGCGGTTGCTCAAACGCGGCGAAGTGGCCGCCTTTCGGCAGCTTGTTGTAGTGGATGAGTTTGGGATACGCCTGCTCCGTCCAGCTCTTCGGAGCCGGGTAGAGTTCGTCGGGGAACACGCTCACGGCAACTGGAATGTTGACGCCTTTGGCATTGAAATATCCGAGTTTACCCCAATTCTCCCAATAAAGACGGGCGCCAGAAAGCGCCGTGTTCGTCAGCCAGGCGACAGTGATGTTGTCGAGGACGTCGTCGCGCGTGAGGCCCTCGGATTTTCCCTCAAAAACGCGTGTGATCAGCTCGTAGCTCCGCGCGTCGTGATCGAGGAAATAAGCCGCCAGGCCAACGGGTGAGTCCGCGATTCCATACAACGTCTGCGGCCGTAAGCCCATCTGGTATCCGTAAGCGATTCCTTTTTGGTATACGAACTGCAAACGCTCGTAAGCGATCTTCTCATCGGCTGACAGACCCGCTGGCGCCGGCGCTCCGGAAGCGGCCGCCTTATCAATCTCGTTAGGAAAAATGCCTGGCATGTTGCTGTGAATGCCGAGCAATTCCGGAGCCGCATCCACACCCATTTGATCGACAATGAGTGCGCCCCAGTCGCCGCCTTGCGCCACAAACTTCGTGTATCCGAGGCGCCTCATCAGCACGACCCAGGCACGCGCGATGTGGGCAACATCCCATCCGGTGGTGGCCGGTCTTCCTGAAAAGCCATAGCCCGGCATTGACGGAATCACGACATCGAATGCGTCTGCGGCACTGCCGCCGTGCGCGGTGGGATTGGTCAGTGGGTCAATGATCTTCATCTGTTCGATGATTGAGCCGGGCCATCCGTGCGTGACGATCAGAGGCAATGCATTTTCGTGTTTCGAGCGAACATGAATGAAATGAATGTCGAGCCCATCAATCTCGGTGATGAACTGTGGCAGGGCGTTGAGCCTCGCTTCAACCTTGCGCCAGTCGTATTCCGCCGCCCAATAGCGAGCGAGTGCCTGAGTGGTCGCGAGTTGCACACCTTGCGTTGCGTCTGTCACAGTCTCTTTTTCAGGCCACTTCGTCGCATTGATGCGCGTGCGCAATTCGGTAAGTTCGGCTTCCGGAACATTTACATGAAAAGGACGAATTGCATTCTCGTTAGTCGTTGGTTTTGTCTGAGCCACGGGGTCCTCCTTATTGAGTAGTTTTGATTGTTTGGGAGCTTTCAATGCCCCAATCAAAACAAAAGAATGGAAGAGAAACAATTGGACGAAAGTATTGGCGATACCTTGGTATCGCTTGATGCTGGGAGGGACTTCCGACGATATTCCGCGGCATCGATCCGACTTGCCAATCGAGCTAAAGCTGCGATCGTCACCGATCGCCAGTCGCTGCTTGTTGGGGGAAGCGAGCAATCCATTATTTCCGCTTCGTCTAGCCAATCCTGCGCCGCGGTGCGGGCTTGTTCCGGGCCAAACTGTGCCGTCACTGCGTTTATAAATGCAAAGAGCTCCCGCTCAGCCAAGTGGAGGTCCGCTTCCCGTGGAATGTGAGAGGTACTTCTTGAAGCGCTCATAATTGCTCCTGTGGTAATCAATCGTGATTAGGCCAGAATCATGATGGCGAATCTATTGGACGAACGTATCAACCGATACCAAAGGCTAGGTTGGAGAATATGTTTCGCAGGTTCCCGTGAATCCAATACCAAAGTACAATGGACTCCCCTTATGAAATGCCGCATGATTTTGCTATGAAGTCCCTTAAGGACGGAGGCGGGGGCGAATGCCCGCTTCTATCCGTAGTTGATGATGATGAATCCATGCGCGAGTCGCTGCCTGATCTGATTAAAGAGTTCGGCTATAAAGCTCGAGCTTTTGCGTCAGCAGAAGAATTTATCTCGTCTGGTTCTGCCGACGAGACTAGCTGCTTAATCCTTGATATCGCGATGCCAGGCATGAGCGGGCCGGAACTTTACGATGAGCTAAAACGTCGCGGAAAAAACGTCCCGGTCATATTTATCACTGCTCAAAAAGATGAGACGATTCGGGCTCGGGCGTTCGAAGAGGGCGCGTCAGGGTTCTTAATCAAACCATTCAGTGACGCGGCTTTGCTTGCAGCCATCAAGACCGCACTCAAGGCCACATGAAGGTCCACCAGCACGGCCTTTAAGGGGGATACAATGAATGCGGTGCGCGCACTTAGCCGTGAAGTAGAGGCGTTACCAATGTCCAGTGCCATCCCCATTGTCTTCATTGTTGATGATGACGTCTCCGTCCGTGAATCACTGGAATTATTGATTCGCGATGAGAAATGGAAGCCAGAGACCTTCGCCTCCGCACAAGAATTCCTCGACTACCCAAGAAAACGTGTTCCGAGCTGCCTTGTCCTGGATCTTTCTCTTCCCGGTTTAAACGGCCTTGAATTGCAGAAACAACTTTTGGCTGAACACGCCGACATGCCGATCATCTTCATCACCGGTCACGGCGATGTGCCGCAGTCAGTCCAAGCCATGAAAGCCGGCGCACTTGAATTTTTGACCAAGCCAATTGATAGTGACGCCTTGGTGAGTGCCATTCGAAATGCCCTTCAACGAAGTAGTGTAGCCCTTGTTCAAGATGCCGAGATGCAGGATCTTCGCAACCGTTACGCTTCGCTGACTACCCGAGAAAAGCAGGTTATGAAGCTAGTCGTCTCTGGCTTGCTGAACAAACAAGTCGGGGGCGAGCTTGGCATCAGCGAAATCACGGTAAAGGCGCATCGTGGACAAGTCATGCAGAAAATGAAGGCGAACTCCCTCGCCGACCTGGTGAGGATGGCGAGCAAACTTCGTCCTGCGAATCAAGCTATCCACCTGGCTTAATGATGGTCCGGCTCGGCTGAGTTCGTAATACACCTACCTCATCAGACTCCTCGTATTGTTTACACGCCCGTTGAATCCATTTTTTCTGCTGACAATACGCAACAGCTAGTTCCATTGCTCTTCAGTTTGAAAATATCCAAGATTTCTATTAAACAATCGCGCCATTTGTCTTCTCACGGAACACAATCATCGATCTAACTGATGCGAAGGTATCGGTCAATACCATCGTCCAATGGATTGGTTTTGGAGCTTCTGGCTTAATCGCATTGTTAGTTCAATCCGATTTGAAAGCGGTTTATATGTCAGAGAGAAAAACACGAATCGAAGCTCAACACGGGGTCCGGCTCACGGAAATTCAATGTATAGCATGTGCAGCCCTTCACAACGTTCTGGCTGCCGGCGTTCTGATGTTTTGTTCGCGAAGCGTCTTGGGCGCTGTGATTCGGGGATTTGTAATGACAGCTAATTTTTGATTGAGATTTGTATTTTGCTCAGTCGGAAATGAGCTGAGATCGATTTGGATTCTGTAGACATTTTACTTCTGATCTGAAAGGAATGGTCACATGCAACAAACCGAAGCACACATTGCGACTGAAAATTATTCCAAACTATTAAATGGGGAAAGACCGACCCGAGATTTGCATGACGTTTTTAGAAGGCACGTACCCTCTCTTCACAAAAGGGCTTACAGGATTTTAGGCAATGCTGCCGACGCCGAAGATGCGGTTCAGGAGGCTCTTCTCTCCGCATGCAAGCACCTCGATCAATTTCGCGGAGACTCGCAGATCTCTACTTGGCTAACTACCATCGTGTTCAACTGTGCCCGTATGCAATTACGTCAACGGCGGGGTAAAGTCCATGTGTCACTGGACGAAAAGGTCGGAGAAAGTCAGCAATACTCGCTTTCGGAACGGTTGGCAGGGCGTGGGCCTAGTCCAGAGGAGGAGTATCGAAATTGTGAACTGACTGGGCACATAAAGCAATTGATGACCCAGCTTTCGCCAACTCTACTTAGGAGCTTTCAACTCAGCGAGATGGACGGTCTCTCCATCCGTGAAACGGCAGAGATTCTGGGAATACCGACCGGAACTGTAAAGGCCCAACTGTCACGAGCGCGAAAGAAACTCAAGCAATTGATGCAGATGGTGCTTCAACCTCGATTGTCTAGGAGGAGAGCATGAGGTGGGCAAAGTGGATATTTGCGTACGTATTTGACTGCGTTCATCTAAAGACAACTTGGCCGCAACGTGGGCGCAACGGCCTCGATTATGTCTGCTGTCTTGATTGCGGAAAAGAATTTCCCTATTCGACTCAACTAATGAGCATAGTAAGTAAAGAGGAACAAATGAAGGAGCGGAATCCGTATGGCTGGACGGAGCATGCGAATGTTAGATATTCAACTGCGGCGCGATCAAACGCATTGGTGCCGATGGATACGTTGGTCCGGTAGCTTATATGGAGCGGTTCAATGTCCACGGAGGTTGGTGCTTTGGGAAATTGGCGAGCCCACGCCTGTCTGCTACGACGAGGACGTTCGCGTCGGATTTCTGTTACCATTCCTGCGTGCAAACGAGGAAGACGGTTGATGTGCGTGGGGCGCACGCTATCGCTTATGCCTAACGTTGCAAAGGCGGTGAATACTGCTTTCGCTATCCATCAAAATCGAAACCATATGTCGTGTGATACGCCGGGCCGGTTCGCCTTGGTGTGTATTTCATAGCTTTAGATATTTACCTATCACGGGAATTCTGCTTTCAGTACTCCTTTTTTCCGGTTGTAGCAAACCCGCACAACCTGTAACCATCACATTTTTCGATTCTGACGCCAGAGGCGTGGCGAGCGACCATCGGATGATCCCGGAGGCTTACTTACAGGAATTCACACAAGAAACAGGCATTCGGGTCAATGATCTACCGACGCCAGAAGACAACGCATCGAAACTGGATCTTGCCATGGAGTTGCTCCGCAGCGGCGCTCCGTCCCCTGACCTCTACGGTGTTGATACGATTTGGACTGGAGCAATGAGTGAATACCTTATTGACTTGCAACCTTACTTCGCCTCAGAGATTTCATCGGAGGCCCCCGAACTCATCGAACCCTACAGAGTTCAGGGAAAGGTTGTGGCCATGCCCAAACAGCCTCTTGGCGTGCAGGTTTTGGTTTATCGGACGGACCTTCTCGCCAAGTATGGTTACAAAACACCCCCGAGAACCTGGGATGAGCTTGAGAAAATGGCACGCCGAATTCAAGCTGGAGAACGTGCAAAAGGGAAGAAAGATTTTTGGGGGTTCGTGTGGGCCGGCGCGATTGCGACCGATAGCGAACAACTCACCATGG
>Ga0070734_10001783_pt1 | contig 29203 bp, 28 predicted proteins | sample Coa_R1_8_FD_66444 | JGI IMG/M metagenome (GOLD analysis project Ga0070734, IMG submission 66444) | Surface soil microbial communities from Centralia Pennsylvania, which are recovering from an underground coalmine fire - Coalmine... | ecosystem: Environmental > Terrestrial > Soil > Unclassified ... | reverse complement strand
TTTGTGCGTGGCGAAGCCGTGCCGCCGCTTGAGCGCACAGGTGTGCTCGACCAATTGATCGATTGTGCGTACCTCGCCGCGGCCCGTCTTCGAATCCGCATACCGGAAGAAGCAGTACGATGCGAAAGGTACGCGCTCGCGCAGCCGGCCGCCCAGAATCTCGCAAACCGGTACGCCCCATGCCTGTCCCAGAATGTCCAGGCACGCGAATTCCAGCGCCGCCAGCGCCTGCGTCCGATTGTTGTAGAGCGCTGCCGTCGGATTGGCAATTCGGAATCGCATCTCCTCCAGGCGCGCCGGATCGTGCCCCACCAGGTAGCTTTTCATTGCCCGGAAGACGCTCTCGGCGCTTTCTCCGCCGCCCCCCATCTCGCCAAGCCCGATCAGACCATTGTCGGCTTCGACTTCGACGATCGTGCGGACGAACCGTCCCCAATGGCAGCCGTTCGCATGCCGCAGCGGCGCTTCCAGCGGAACCGTCACCGTGGTCGCGCGGATGTCGCGGATCTGCATCGTTACATTCAATGCTACGACAACAAACCAGCCGGGATGCCCCCGGGGCCGCGCTGTATCCTGTTAGCAACGCCGCGCATGAAGCCGCCCACCAATTCGCTCGAACGAGCACTCGCCATCCTGGAAATTGTCGAGCAGAGTCCCGGCGGTTTGCGTCACGCCGACATCAGCCGGCGCATGCATATTCCGAAAAGCACTTGTTCGTACATCATGGAGCGCCTCGAACGCCGCGGCTACCTGTCGCGCGACGGCGGGTCGGGCCGGTACCGGATTGGGCTCACTCCCGTCGCCCTCGCTCATGGGGCGCTCCGCGAGATCGGCGTCCGCTCCATTGCCGAACCCGCGCTTTACAAGCTCGCCGCCGAAACCGGGCTCTCGGCCGGTATCGGCGTGCTCGAACGCGGCCGCGTGCTGATCATCGATCGCGTCGAAGGCTCCGAATTTGTGCGTGACGTCGTCGAGGTGGCGGACGCCTTGCCGGTCCGCTGGGCCGATCGCTCCCGCAAATACCGCGTCCGCGAAGAACGCGATATTGGCCGCGAGTTGCCCGCCCATTCCACCGCGATCGGCAAAGTGCTGCTGGCTCATCTGCCGCGCCCGCACGTTCTGGACATTGTGGCCCAGCACGGGTTGCCGCGCTTCACCCGAAAAACCATCGCGACCCGAATCCGGCTCTTTCGCGAGCTCGAATCCGTGCGCCGCCAAGGCTACGCCTCGGCGGACGAGGAGTACCGCGCCGGGTTGCGCTCCATCGCCGCCCCCATCTACGGCCCCGCGGGCGAAGTCAATGCCGGCGTGGCGCTCAACGGAACTTTGGCCGAATCCGCCTGGGCCGCCCCCGATCTCCTCATCGACAAAGTCAAGGCCGCCGGCCGCGAAATCTCGCGCCGCGCCCGCTTTTAACCATGTTCAATAGATTGAACAACATCTTGAACCGGCCGCCCCGATCCGTTAGACTCGCGAAGCATGAAATTCGCGAACCCCCTGGTGACCGCCCTGCTGCTTGCCCTGCCGGTCTGGGCCCACCATTCGTTCGGCGCGGAGTACGATGCCAATAAGCCCATTACCCTCACCGGCGTGGTCACCAGGATCGAATGGACCAATCCCCACATCCACTTTTACATGGATGTGAAAGACGGCAACGGCGCCGTCGCCAATTGGAAATTCGAGGGCTTCCCCCCCAATGTGTTGTACCGTACGGGATGGAGGCGCGAAGTCACCATGAAGCCCGGCGATACCATTACGGTCTCCGGCTGGAGGGCCCGCGACGGCACGAATTGGGCGCACTCGCGCCAGGTCACCTTCGCCGACGGCAAGAAACTGTTTTCCGGCCCGCCCGCCGGCACCGGGGATGGCGGCAACCTTCCCGCCGTCGAACCCCGCTGATCGCTGAGGACGCTCACCCATGAAAATACTCTGGCTCGGCCTCGCAATCGTGCCTGCTGCACTGCTTGCCCAGAACCCGCCCGTGAAAATTTATCCCGTGCCGCGCGGCCCCGATGGCAAGCCCGACCTCACCGGCATCTACCAACCTGCCAGCAACCGCCGCGGGACCTGGGAAGAAGCCAACAGCGACGGCTTGGCCGGCAACCCCTTCGGCGCCACGCCGGGCGCGCGAACGGCTCCCGCCCGCGGCGCCGCGCGCGAGCCCGCTCCCTATCAGGACTGGGCCTCGAAAAAGGTGCTCGAGTCCTTCAACCGCCGCGCCATCGACGATCCCACCGCGTTCTGTCTCAAGCCCGGAGTCCCCCGCGTCACCTCCGTTGGCTTGTTTCCCATGCAGATTGTCCAAACGCCCAAAACCATCGTGATGCTCTACGAATATATGAACTCGCAGCGCGTCATTCCGATCAACGCCAGGCATCCCGATGATCTCGAGCCTTCGTTCATGGGCGATTCCGTCGGCCGCTGGGACGGCGACACCCTGGTCGTCGACGTCACCAGCTTCAACGACAAAACCTGGCTGATCGGCGCCGGCACCTTCCACACCGAGTCGCTGCACGTCACCGAGCGCTACAACATGGCCGACCGCGACATGATCAACTACGAAGCCACCATGGAAGATCCAAAGGTGCTGACCAAGCCCTGGGTCTACCGCACCACGATCATGCGCCGCGAGGGCACGCGCCTGCGGGAGTACGAATGTGAAGAGAACAACCAGGACCCCGCCCGCTACGAAAAGCTCTTGAAAGATGAATCGGTTTTCCGCAGGCAGTAACGTCGGCGATCCGGCTCAACGGGCTTCCAGTCCCTTCGCCTTGAACACCGCCGCGGCCGCCGGGCTCTTCAAAAATGCGACCATCTCCTTGCCCGCTTGGGCGTTTGCTGTGTTCGCGCTCACTCCACCCGCGAAATTCACATAGCTCTGCACTTCTTTCGGCAGGGGCCCCGCCAGTTCCACACCCGGCGCGGCCGGCAGAATCTCGCTTACCAGCGTGAGAATATACTCTGCTTTTCCGTCGCGCACCAGTTCGTTCGATTTGACCGAGCTGGGCGTCAACACGGTCTTTGCCTTCATCTCGCTCGCGATGCCGAATTGTTCGAACATCTTGTCGAGATAAGCGCGGCTCGCCCCCTCCGCCGCGTAAGACACCGAGTGCGCCTTCTTCAGCGTCTTCTTCAGCGCGTCCACCGTGCGGATATCCGGCTTGGCCGCGCCCGCGCGGATGCCGACGCCGATGCCGCAGCGCGCAAGTTCCACTCGCGACGCTCCCGAAATCTTGCCATCTTTCACCAAATCCCCGATCGCTTCCGATGTCAGCACCGCAACGTCGAAGCTTTCTCCCGATTCGATCCGTTGTTTGAGCGCCGCGGTCGTACCGAACTCGATCGTAACCGGCCGCCCGGCGGCATGTTCCCACTGCGGCTTGAGTTCATCGATCACCGTCTTGACCCCATTGGAGACGATCGCCCGAATCGGTGCGCCCTGTCCCGGCGCAGGCGGCGCCGCGAACGCCAACAGGAGCCCTGCGCAAACTGCAGCCAGTAACGAGCGCCGAAACCCTCTTCCCATTGCGATCCCCCTTTTTCGAATCGTGGAATGGCGGGCGGCCGCGGGGTCGAGCCGCGGACCTCCTGCTGGTGATTTGAACACGCAACATCATATCGCGTCGGCTTGAGCGCTGCCATCTCTCATGATCGGGCTCGAGCCAAGACGAATTCTCTGGCAGCGATGATCGGCAAGGGTACCCGCGCCCGTGCAACGGCAACTCTGGACGAAGAATTGGTGAGCGCGACCCCTCGGATTCTGTTACGCTTGGGTCACCATGTCAGGAATAAATGGAGATAAGGCGCGGTTTCACCGCGAACGAAAGAGTAAGCTCGCCCGCAGAGAGCGCAACCGGGAATTGCGGAAGAAACTCGCGCCGCCGGCTCCGAGGCGCCCGGATGGCCGCGACCTCTAGCCGGAACGTGCCCGGCCCGGCAACGAGGCGGGTTGTTAGCTGACGTGAATGACGGGCCGGTGCCGTGAGTCTGGAATGGCGCGGCGGAGTACCTCATGCGCGATCGGCGCGACATCCCCATCGCCGAAAATCAGAAAACGAACGAGATTGCCGATCGGATTGCCCTCTGTCCATTTGAAGTACCCATGCGGAATTCTCCCGGTCGTTTTCTCCAGGTGGATCAGCAGGGCCGCAATCGCGTTGGCCACCACCGGGCTGGTCGCGCGAAGCACCGAGTGCTTCCCCAGCCGCGCACACGTCACGCGCAGCGTGCTCTCAAACTCGGACACGTCCCCGCGTTCGACTTCCAGGAAATACAGCCGTTCGTCCGGACCGATATTGTGGAAGCGCCGGACCTCCTGTTCCACGACGTCAAATGCTTCTTCCGTTTCTACGCGCGGGCGCCGCGCAACCAGACGGATCACCTGGTCTTCGTCCTCCGCCAGCATCGCCTGTGCCTGCTCATCCAGTTCGACATCGTGGATGCGAAGTTCCGTCGAGCGCAGGGTGCGGGAAATCAATGAGGTGACGACCATCGTGCCGATGAAGAAGGCGGAGACCTTGATGCCTTCCGGCCGCTCGTAGATGTTCAGCGCTGTGGTATAGACGAACACCAGCGAAACCAGCAGAAACGGCCAGCGCAGCCGCTCGGTCCAAACGGAGATCGTCACCGCAATTGCCGCGGAGGTCATCAGTACCAGCACTCCGGTCGCATACGCGCCGCCTTGGGCGTCCACGCTGGCTCGAAATAAAATCGTGACGCCAAATGAAATCGCAAGGAACACCAAAACCAGGGGACGCGATCCCCGGGCCCATTCCGGCGCCATGCCGAAGCGCGGCAGGTAGCGCGGAATCAGGTTGAGCAGGCCGGCCAGCGCGGACGCACCGGCAAAGGCCAGGATCAGGATCGTGCTGACATCGTAGAACGATCCGAACCCGTTGCCAAGATACTTGTGTCCCAGATAGGCCAGGGCGCGCCCGTTGGCCGCCCCGCCCTCTTTGAATTGATCCGGCGGAATCAGCAGCGTCGTCACCAGGCTGGTGGCCATCAGGAACACACTCATGATGCACGCCGCGGTAACCAGCAGTTTGCGCGTGTTCCGGACGCGTGCGGCGATGTCTTCCGCTTGCACCAGAGGCATCACCGCTACGCCGGTTTCGAAGCCGGAGAGGCCCAGAGCCAGCTTCGGAAAAAGCACCAGCGCAATGCCCAGCATGGCGAGCGGGTTGCCGTGCTGTGCGAACAGAGCCGCTTTCCAGCTCGCCAGCAGTTCCGGATGGCGCAGCACCTCCTGTATGCCGACGGCCGTGATGACCAGGTTCGCGGCCAGATACACCGCCACCAGCACCACCGCGACCCCGATGGCTTCCCTGAACCCTTTCAGGAAAATCACGCCCAGGATCCCAAGAAACAGCAGCGTCAGCGCCATCTGGCTCCGCATCCACTCCGGCGCGAACGGATTGTGAGTGACGTGCGCCGCCGCGTCGGCGGCCGAGAGCGTCATCGTGATCACGAAATCCGTTGTGGCAAATCCGAGAAGGATCAGCACGAACGTTTTGCCGGTCCACTCGGGGAAGAGTCTCTCCAGCATCCCGATACTGCCTTGCCCATGGGGGCTGGCCTTCGCGACGTGCAGGTAAACCGGCAGCGCGCCGAACAGCGTCACGCCGATCAGGATCAAAGTGGCCAGCGGTGAAAGCAGGCCGGCCGCCAAAAAGGCGATACCGGGTTGGTATCCCAGCGTCGAGAAATAGTCCACTCCGGTCAGGCACATCACGCGCCACCAGGCGTGTTCGGTCTCGGGCCTGCTGAAAATGCCCTTGGGCAGCCGCAGATCAGCCAGCAACCAGTCCGAAAAGGCCACGTGCCAGTATACCGGGGCGGATCATTCACTCGGCGTGAAAATAATTTCGGTCCTACGGTTCAGTGAGTTAGCGTGGGCCCCGCCGGTTCCCGCCGCGTCGTCTGCTACCGTGAAATCGGAAAGAGGCTTGCGCCCCACCTCGCAGGCCCAACAGTTTTCTTCGTGGCCACGAAGCGTTGCATTGCGGTGGTACTGAACTTCCCGTAGAGCTGTTAAGGCTTGTGCGGCGGATCCCCTACGTGGAGGAGGTCGGCGGGAAGACTTTGAAACCGGTTTCATAACACCCGGTGGAGTGCGGATAGCTAAGATCGCCGTCCCATCGGATCTCAGAGAGTCGAACATCGAAACAGGAGTTTAAAAGTAACGCCATCCAGCGATTCCAATGGCCTTGTAGATGTGACTCAAACCCATTGGGCGGCCGACACGCACGGCGAAAAGTCCGGCGATTTCGATCGCGAGCCCGGCCGCCCCGCAACGCCTTTCCTCTTCGAACCCGCAGCCTTCGTGTGCCCTCAGACCGCGACCTGCGGAAAGCCGGCGTCATCGACCCGATGCAGCTAACCCGCGCGGCGCTCCCAGAACGCCGCCTCGATTTCAAGCGAAGTCCGAAACGGCGGAGTCTATTAGAAGAAAAGAGATTAAATGGTGGGCGGTCGCGGGCTCGAACCGCGGACCTCCTGCTTGTAAGGCAGGCGCTCTAACCAGCTGAGCTAACCGCCCGGTCACGTTCAGTTTACCATTGCGATCCCGATCTCCGCGCCGCCCTGCATTCCCGGCGAAATGTATCAACCGGAACATCCGCCGCCCTCCCCCTCCGCGCAGTACGCAGAACTCTTTTCCCGTTCTTTTCCCAAACTTACGAATTACGGGCTGCTCTGCTGGTACTTTCGGTACTACCCATCAGCAACCGGTCGGAGAATAATCTTCGATAGCGTGGCGCGGGTCATTGGTCGCACCTGGCGTCACCGGTTTGATCGGAGGATTCTTATGACGAAAACGGCTGCAGACGTAGTGTGCCTGGACGCGCCCAAGAACCCCCGCGTGGCCGTCGGCGATGTCCTGAAGACTTTCCGCCAGACTCTCGCCAACCAGTATTGCCGGTTGGTCCACGGTTCTATCTCACGCCCAGTCGCGGGTAAATACCGCTGCTGGCAATGCCACAGAGAATTCGAAAGCGGTTGGTAGCTCGGCACCATCCGTCTGCGCGGCCGGCGTGCGGCGCCCGCCTCAACTCGCTTGGCGCTTCGCCGGAGCGACGCCATGATACCGGCGTTCCAGGCTTTCGAAACGCCGCTGCCGCAGCAGTCCCTTGTTGTGCAGGACGTACCGCGCCAGCAGCCACAGGATCGAAAGCCCGTAGCGCGAGCTTGCCAGAAAACTGGCCGATGAGGCCTGCGCAAAATACCGCGTGGGCACGGCCACTTCGGTAATGCTCAAGTTCAGGCTCACGATCTGCGCCAGAATCTCCTGATCGAAGATGAATTTGTCGGAATTCATCTGCAGGTTCACAGACTCCAGCACCTCGCGCCGGAATGCCCGGTATCCCGTGTGGTATTCCGACAGCTTCAATCCGAACGCCCAATTTTCCAGTCCCGTGAGAAAGCGGTTGGCGTAATACTTCCACCACGGCATCCCTTGCTTCATCGGATGCTCGCCCATCAACCGCGAGCCAAGCACCACATCCGCCTTCCCTTCCTCGATCGGGCGGATGATCTCCGGCAGTAAGCGCGGATCATACTGATAGTCCGGGTGCACCATCACCACGATATCGGCGCCCGCCTTCAGCGCTTCCCGGTAGCACGTTTTCTGGTTCGCGCCATAGCCGTAATTCCGGTTGTGCACGAACAACTCGAGGCCCAACTCGCGAGCGATGCGCGCCGTTTCGTCCTTGCTGCCGTCATCCACCAGGATCACCAGATCCACCATATCGCGCGGCAGATCGGCATAGGTCATGTGCAGCGTCTTGGCCGCGTTGTAAGCCGGCATTACGACCACCACTTTGGATCTCGCGCTCACGCTACACTCTCCGGCTGCGCCCGCACGATGAACTGATACGCGAACAGCGTCTTGCGCAGACACGCCAGGCGGAACGACATCCATTCCAGAAACCGCACCGCCGCCGACCCTTCCCACCCCGGAAGAGCCAGGCCCACCGGAACTCCGGATACCCGCGTGTCCTCGATCCGAAAGCCGGCGCGCGCCAGAAGGTCCACCCACCCGTCCCACACGTAGAATTGCAGGTGCGTGCGGTCGAACAGCCCCTTGTCATGCCGTGGAAACCGCCCCATCAGCACGTTCCATCGAAAATACAGGTGTCCGCTGTTCGGCAGCGACGCGATCAGCCGGCCCCCCGGCGCGAGAAGCCGGCGGCAGTCGCGCAGCATCGCGAGCGGGTCGCGCAAATGCTCCAGGACGTCGGCGCAAAGAATGAAATCGAAGGCTCCCTCCAACGCCGGAAGGCCCGCGTCCAGGTCGCCCGCCACAAACCGGAACGAGTCCCCGTGCGGGGTGCCCGGGAGATCGACCCCGGTAACGTCAAAACCGCGGCCAGCCAGGATCTCCGCCAGATATCCTTGGGCGCAGCCGACATCCAGGACGCGGCGGCCGTCGCAGCCCGTCGGAAACTGGCTCAGCAGAAGAACATGGCTGCTGTACGGCCGTCCTTTGAACTGGTAGCGCGGTTCGGCCATCGTGCTCGCCACGGTCATCCGCACCATTATATCCAGCCGCCGGAAACATCACGAGCTATCGCTGTATAACAGCGGGCAGTTTTTCTTGAGGGGGGCGGACCCTAGAAAATAAAGCTCAAGCCGCCGCGGAAGCTGCGCGGCATCTGCACCAGCACAATGGGCTGCCCGTTGGCTGAGGTAAGCGGCAGGTATCCTTGTGCCAGCAGGTTCCGCAGATCCGCCGTGGCTTCCACGCGCCACGGCAGCACCGACAGCCCGGGAATCGGCTGCCGTACGTACAGATTCAATCCCGGGAGCGGCCGGAGGGATTGCGTCGAGTACAGCCATCCCGGCATGACCGCTCGCGGGTTGGCCGTCCACTGATAGCTGGCAATCAATTGCGTCCCCGATGCCGGGACCGTGGCCGCAATGCGCACTGTAGCCGCCTGCTGGTGGCCCGATCGCATCATCGAACGGAGTTCGTCCGGGCTGCCGCTGGTCAAAGCACCTCGGGCCGCCGTCAGCGAGCCCATTGTGCCGTACATACCGGTCGCGCTGAAATGCTCGCCCAGGTTCTGAGTCAGCGCGGCCGTATACCCGGTGCTCTGGTAATTGCCGGCGTCGAAGATGTCATTATTGCCGAACAAATCCGGCAGCAAATCGCCGCTGAACGCGCCATCCGGCGCCATCATGTTGAGCGCCGCGTTGCTGACCGACTCGCGGTAAGTGGAAACCTGCGCTACCCGCGAACCCATCTTTCGCGAATAGCTCAACTCGAGATCCTGGCCGCGTTGCATCTTCGGCTTTCCGGCCAGCAGCGACATCCGCGGGAACAGGCCCAGCGTGTTGAGGTCGCGCTGCAAATCCGATTCCTGAATGGAACCGCCGGCCAAGTCCGGCCGCGCGTTGCCCGACGTGTAGGCGAGCGCCACCTCGCCCTGATCCCCCAGCGAATAGACCAGGCGCGCGTACGGACTGAATGAATTCAGGTGCTCCACAAACGATACGGAATCGAGCGTGAAACCATACTGCAGCGAAAGCTCGTCGGAAATCTGCGCGCGATCGTCGTAACTGGCCGAAACGGAGCGCAGCATCGGCATGCCGGCCTGCGACGCGCTGCCCGGCATGAGAATCTGGCGCATGGTCACCGAGACCTGCGGGCTTGCGCCGCTGGAGTCCCGGCTGTAGCTGGTGCGAAACGCCGCCACCGGTATACCGCTCTGCGAGCCGTATCCCAAGTTCCCGCTCACTTCCAGCATGTTGTTTCCGAAAAGGGAGGTGGCCAACGCGAACGCGGTGCCCAAGTCGGCCTCGCTGCCAATGCCGGTCATCAACGCTCCCTCGCCGGCCGAGAGTTGCAGCAACCCGCGCGTATCGGAAAATACCGACGCGCGTGAGGTCTGCGGCGGCGTTTTGGCCAGCGTCTCGCCGGCAAAACGCAGCACCGGACGCGTCGGCGACGCCGTGCGCAACATCCATTTCCAGTCGTCGGTGATTAACGATCCGTTGTCGACCGGCGGGTACGCGAATTGAATGGAGCTGAACAGCGTATTCAGGCTTACCGCCATTACGCTGCGCATGCCAGGCTGCACCAGGATGTCGCGCTTGATCGCCGGAACGAAACTCGCCAGGGTTACGCGCAGCGAGTAGACATCCGGAAACAGCCCCAGGAATTTAAATTCGCCGCGATCGTCGGTGAGAGCCTTCTCGTACACCCGTTCCTGCCGGTTGTACAGAATCACGGTTGCGCCCATCTGTGGCGACCCCGTTGAATTCGTCACGGTTCCGGTGATCGCGCCCGAAAGTTTGACCGGTTCGGCCGCCGTCGCAAGCGCTGGAATCATCGCCAGGCACGCTACAACCGCGACCAGCAGAACCGTCGATCTGTGCGAACTCAACCTAGCCATCGACGATAGTCACTAATAGCAGGATATCTCCCGCCAACCCCTAATTTACCGTAAATTGGGCGCTGGGTGTCAGCACCTGATTGCGCTTCTCGTCCGTTATCTTTAGATGCAACGTATATTGCCCGGGCGCCAAATCCTTCAGCGGCATCAATTTCTCGACCGTTACCTGGCTGGCAGACGATCCCTTGATCTGGTTTACGTCCTCGGTGAAATCCCAGATCTTCTCGTTGGAGCCGTTCTTGGTCAGCTCATATTCCACCTGCCCGGCCGGCTTGTGGGTTTTGTCATCAGCCTCGAAGTTATAGGCTTTAAAGTAGATACCCATCTTTTCGTCACGCTTGAAGGTGCTTCCCATGCGCGGCCGGACCTTGGAATCGCCGATTACGAAGGGTCCGGAGCCGATGCTGTTGGTCGGCACTTTCTCGAGCAGGTCCGCGAGCACTACGGTGCTGGTTGCGAGTTTGTCCTCCTCCAACCGCGGCACATTCAGCGCCACTTCGTAATTGTTCAGGTTCCCGCCCACCACGTCCTTCGCCACCACATTCAACCGGTAGGTCCCGGGCATCAGAGGAATGGTCTTCTGGTATAGCGATTTGCGCTGACTGAATGCCTGCAGCATATCCGGCGGGCTGTCCACCGTAACGGTGTCTTCAAACGTGTTCACGACGCGCCGCGTCATCGTGGTGACGTGGCCGAGAATATTGACGACGGCCTTCTGCACACCGTCCTTGGATTGAAATTGGAGATCCTTATTATCGAACTGAATCGTAATATTCGCCAGCACCGACGACTCGGTTACCGGGAAAAAATCCGCCTGCAGTTTCATCGGCAGGACGTTGTAGGTGACCCGCGAATTGACCACCGCTTCCAGATCTTTGAACTTCACCACCGGCGGCTTCTGCAGCTTTGTGAATTGGTCCAGCCGCTCAAACTCGTTCATCTTCGCGGTTTGTCCACCGATGGGTGTGGGTAGCAGCGTACCGTCGGTTCTGTTGAACCGGTCCGCCTTATTCGCCATGCCCATTTGCTCGAGAAGGCTGAGGCCCGCGCCGGGAACGCGCGCCAGCGCGTCCTTCTCCGACGGGTCCATCGTCATGCGGTATTCGCCGGTCATCGTGGGATCGACGAACTCGATATTCACGTCGTTGCCAATACCCTCAATGTAGCGGTACCGCCAATCCTCAAATGGATAGGTTGTAGTTTCGCCGCCGCCTTCTTCCGGAGGACGTTCGTATGTTCCGCCTGAGGGATGCTCGTCGCGCTCATCCGGCGGCCCGAACGTGATGTAGATCCGCCCGCGGTCCGTCTTCCATCCGGGAATTCCCGATGCGAAATGCTCGTTGGCGTACGCAATGCGCCGGTAATGCTCTTCCTTAAACTCGTTTTCAACCGTGTCGGGCGTCGGGTCGCGGCGCAGCCAGAACTGTTCGATGAACTGCTCGCGCTCCTCATCCGTCTGCAGGCGTTTGAACGCCGTGCGCTCCTCGTCCGTGATGATGTAGGAGACGTCTTCGTTCAGCCATTTGCGATAAGGAGTCTCCAACTCCTTACGGAGCTTTTCCTCCTTTTTCCGCTTCTCTTTTTCGGTAAGAGGCTTCGCCACCGTCTCGCGGGCCGCCGGAGCCGCCGGCTTCTGGTCCGCCGCGGGCAACAAGACTCCGCCCACCAATACCACCAGGGAACTACCGACTATCCAAAGGCGTGCAGCGGTCATACGGTTCACCACTTCCAGGGACCAATTGTATCGACGTCCTCTATTCTAAATCTCTGAATTTTCAGCGTCAATCCCGTGAAGTCGAGGCACAGGTGTGCACGCCGACGACGGCCGTTGCCGCCAACAGCATCAGCACCGGATCGATCGGGTGCCGGTACCGCGGGAGCGCCAGGGTGAGGTAGTAAGCCCAAGGCAAAACCACCGGAAATACTGCCACTGGAATTAGATAGACGCTTCGGGCGCGAACCATCCGGCCCAAACCCGCCAGCGCCCCCAACGCCACCGCGAGGTTAAATATCAGCACATACCGGAACCAGTTCGACCGTGCTGTTGCGAAATCCTTCAGGGGAGACGCCGAACCGCCCGCCCAAAATGCGACAAACCGGCCGGAGATAAGTGTGAACTCATGACGCGGATGGGCCAGCATATACCGGGTCGCCGCCCGCTCCTTCTCCCGCATGTACGCGATTTCGCCGATTTCGACGTAGTGCCGCCGCTCGGCCGAGTCGTGGATGGGATGTTGTTCCCCTAACCAGATGACGTTGGCTTGCGGATTGTTGCCCACCCACAACTGCAGACCGAGAATCGACCGCAGGGGCACGAAGCTGTGGAAGACCGCGTAATTGCGCACCGTCCAAGGAGCGCAGCACAGCACGACCATGCCGAGGGCTATCGAGGCTGCCGCGGCCTGCCGTTTGGCCCAGGCGGCCCAGGGAAGCAGGATCGGGAGCAGAGCGACGAGCACTGCGTTGGTCATCAATGCGAGGCCCCAGAGCAGCCCGTAACCGGCCCATGCGCGCCGGCTGCGCGATTCCGCCACGGCCAGGGTGGCCCACAAGAGCGATGCACCCAGCAGCGCCGACAGCGATGTCTCCCAGAGACTCTCGTACGTGAGCAGAATGGCGTTCGGAAACACCGCCCACAACCAAGCTGCCCCAGCCGCCAGCCGCACACCGCCGATCCGTTTCGCCGCGCAAAACAGCGGCACGCATACGGCCGTGGAGAACAGAATATTGAGCAGGACTGCGGCGGCGTACGAGTGAAAAGTGTACGGGCCAAAAACCCGCATCACGCCTCCGAGCAGCAGCGGGTACACCGGTGTGGTCCACGCGGTAGGCCCGGTATCGACGCGAAACGGCGAGGCGAAACCACCGCCGGTCGCAATCGAATGCGCAATATTTCCGGATTCAAACAGGAATGGAATAATGCGCAGCGCCTGCCGCGGAAACTGGCTCTGGTAATGCCACGCGAACCCCATACGCAATGCGAGCGCGGCGAACAGGATCAGCGGCAGAGAAGTGGCAGAAACGGCGAAAGACTTGCGGAGATTCGGCATGGAGCTGCAGACCGGCGGCAGGAACGCCGGCGCTACACGCTAGCCGGGCTGCCGGTTTTCGCCAAGGCCAACAGCTTGTCGTCGAACTCAAATGTCGACGTGCGCGGCTTGTGATTGCGCGTGTACCAGCGATAGGTCTCTTTGAGCCCTGTCTCGAACGGCGTCATCTTCACCTTCAACATGCGCGTCACTTTTCCCATGTTTTCGGTGATCGGAGGAAGGTCGAAGTACTCGCCGAAATAATACGGTTCTTCCATGGCGTTGCCGCCGGCCTGCGCGATTAGATCCCGCGGAACGCGCGCCAGAGTGGGATCGGTTCCCGCCACCTTCGCCAACCGCTCGACCAGTTCCGCCTGCGTGCACGGCTTCGGGTCGCCGATATTGAAGGCCTCGCCGACCGAACGCGGTTCATCCAGCACGCGGGCCATCGCCTGGACGAGGTCGGTGACGAAAACGAACTGCATCAGCCGGTGGCCGTCGCCGGGGATCACCACCGGCCGGCCGGCGCGCAAACGGTCCCAGAAGAACTGCTCGCGATAAAACGGATTGCCGGGTCCGTAGATGAATGGCGGCCGGAACGTCACGGCCGGCAGGCCGCTCTGGGTGTGCATGCGGAACAACAGCCGCTCCGAGCCCGCTTTGTGACGCACATACGGGTTCGCGTGATAATCGGGCGCCAGCGGATCGCTTTCCTTGTGGTTCAGCCCATCGCCGTACGCTGCGACGCTCGACATGAAAATATAGCGGCTCAGCCAGTCGCCGCTCACTGCGCGGACCGTGGCTTCGATTTGCGCGGCCGAGGTGCCGCGCTCCCAGTCATACACGTTGTCGTAAACCGCTTCGAATCGGCGGCCTGACAGCACGCGCGCTAAAGACTCGGCGTCATTGCGGTCCGCCATCAAGTTTTCGACCCGCCGGCCGAAGTCGTGCTTCGACTTGCGATGCAGAACGGCGACATCGTGGCCGGCCTTCAGTAATTCTTCCACCAGGGGCCGCCCGATGAACAAGGTCCCCCCGATGACCAGTACTTTCATACCTCTCCTAGAGATTAGACGCGCCACGACGCCGGAAAGCCGCCGCATTGGGGCATCTTTCAAAAGATACTGCGATTAGTCGTAATATTCCAGCCCCAAATGCGTGATCAGGCTTTCCCCTCGCATCCAACGCAACGTATTTTTCAGTTTCATCAACTGGATGAAAATGTCGTGCTCGGGGTAGACCTCCGGCGCATGCATTGGTGCTTTGAAATAGAATGACAGCCATTCCTGTACGCCGCGCATTCCCGCCCGCTGCGCCAAGTCCATAAACAGCACAATATCCAGCACCAGCGGCGCGGCCAGGATGGAATCGCGGCACAGAAAATTGATCTTGATCTGCATCGGGTAGCCCAGCCACCCGAAAATATCGATGTTGTCCCAGCCCTCTTTGGCGTCCCCGCGCGGCGGATAGTACTCGATGCGGACTTTGTGATAGAAGTCCCGGTACAGATCCGGATAAAGCTGGCCTTGCAGGATGTACTCCAGCGCGGAAGACTTGCTGACTTCTTTCGACCGGAACGAACCGGGGTCGTCCAGCACTTCGCCGTCGCGGTTTCCCAGAATGTTCGTCGAGAACCAGCCGTTCAGCCCCAGCAGGCGCGATTTCAACCCCGGCGCGATCAGCGTCTTCATGAACGTCTGGCCGCTCTTGAAATCCTTGCCGGCGACGGGCAGGCTCCGCTCCCGAGCCAGTTCCAGCAGCGCCGGCATGTCGGTAGTCATGTGCGGCGCGCCGTTCGCATAGGGCACGCCGGATTTGAGCGCGGCGTAGGCGTAAATCTGACTCGGCGAAATTTCCGGATCGCTCTTCTGCAGACCACACTCGAAATCCTTGAGCGTGGCGTGCACCGCAGCGGGCTGGCGGAAGACCTCGGTGGATCCGCACCAGATCATCGTCATGCGCGAGACGCCGGTGCGCTCCTTAAAGCGCCGGATATCGTCCATTACCATCTCGGCATGCTCCATCTTGGAGCCCTTCGGCTTGATGTTGGGACCATTGAGCCGCTTGACAAATTCCTGGTCGAAGACCGCCGGCATCGGCTTGACGGCGGAAAGCGGTTCCTTGAGTTGTTCGAGCAGCGACGTCTCGAGCACGCCGGCCTTGACGGCCGCTTCGTAGGGGTTGTCTTCAAAGATGTCCCAGCCGCCCACCACGATATCTTCCACGCGGGCCAGCGGCACGAAATCGCGAATCGCCGGGCTGCGCCCTTCCGTCCGCTTGCCCAGGCGGATGGTTCCCAGTTGCGTCAGCGAGCCGATGGGTTTGCCCATGCCGCGCTTGATGGCTTCCAGCCCCGCCATGAACGTGGTGGTTACGGCCCCCATGCCGGGGATCAGAATACCCAACTTGCCGTCGGCGGGCGCAATCCGGACGTTCTCGTTTTGCGGCAACTTAACGTATCTCCATGTGAATGATAATGATATAATACCAACTTCAATGCGAGAGCGCGCGTCCAACACTCTCACTACGATTGTGGTCGACGACGAGCAGCTGGCGTGTGACGAAATCTCATACCTGCTCAAGGACTTTCCCGACGTGGATGTGGTCGCGACCGGCACCAATGGGTTGGAGGCCCTCGACCTGATCCAGAAGCTGGAGCCGGACCTGGCCTTTCTCGATGTCCACATGCCGGGCTTGGATGGGATGGGGGTGGTGCGGCGGCTGCGCGAGGCAGGCATCGATCCGCCCGGCTTTATTTTCGTAACGGCCTACGACCAATACGCCGTCGAGGCGTTCCGGCTCGAGGCGCTCGATTATCTGCTCAAGCCGATCGAAAAAGCGCGGCTTGCCGAAACCATCGAGCGCGCGCGCCGCACCATCCAGGACCGCCGGGCGCCCGAAATCCCCGTGGTCAACGGGGTTGCCGCCAAGACCACTCCGGCGCCGCGCAGCAAGTTGTTGGTTCGCGCCAACAACCGGAATTTCATCGTCGATGCGAACGACGTCATCTACGCCACCATCGATAGCGGCCTGATTACGCTGGTCACGACGAACCTGGAAGGCCAGTCCAACTACCGCACCATCGAGGATCTCCAGACCAGCCTCGACCGCGAGATGTTCTGGCGCGTGCACCGTTCCTACCTGGTCAACATCAACCGGATCAAGGAAGTGGTGCCGTGGTTCAAGTCGAGCTACCAGCTCCGCATGGACGACAAGAAGCACACCGAGATACCGGTAAGCCGCGTCCAGACGCGCCGCCTCCGCGAACTGTTCAAGCTGTAGCGGCGCCGGCCGCACCGGGGCTCCCATTGCGGTCACCGGCCTCACCTTCCATTTGCGCGGTAAGTGACTACGAGACCTGCCGCGAGTGCATCTGCACCCCGGCTCTGCCGAAATCGAACTCGAGCGCCCAGGAACTCGCCACGGCGTTGCCATCTTCGGTCGGCGGCGTGAATTTCCAGCGCCGCGCCGCCTGCAGGGCGGCCGTCGCGAAATAGCGGCTCACGCGCGGCGTGTCGAGTTTCGTTGCGACAACGTTGCCCATCGGATCCACCTTTACCGCGACGCGCACCCGGACTCGGCCGTCGATTGTCTCCAGCGCCTTCGCCGCCACGTCGGGCATCGCTTCGTGCTCGACTTTCCCGCGCATCCGCTTGGGCGGCGCGGCCTCCCGCTTCTCCGGCGGCGGAGCCGGTGCCGACGTTTCCGGCTGCGCGGCAGTCGCGGGCGCCGCGGGCGGAGCTTCCGAGGCCGGGCGCGATCGGAAAAATACGGAGCCTATTGCCACCAGAATCGCGAGAACCCCTACGATGAACGCCGTCGTGCTTCGCTTGCGAATCGTGGCTTGCGGTTGCGCTATAGCAACCGGCGCTTCCGCCCGTGGGGGCATAATGGGCTCCACCGGCGCCCGGCCCGCCAGCCGGTCGGAAATCTGCGAGACCGTCCACCTTCGCTGGGGATCGCGCCGCAAACAGTGGCTCGCGATATCGCGAAACGCAGGCGGCAGCGTCGCCGGCACCGGCGGTTCACCGTCGCTGCCGGCCCCGGGTAAATGCTGCGTCAGCATTTCGACCAGCGTCATTCCCAGGGACCAAACATCACTTGCCGGCGCAAGGCGTCCTTCAGCAATTTCCGGCGCATCGTACGGAGTTGGCGTCTCGGGCCGGCCCGCCGCTTCGTCGCTGCGCCGCAGCCCATCGCTCGAGATCTTGAGCTTCTCGCCGACGGACATGATGTTAGCCGGTTTGATGTGCCCGTGCACCAGCCCGCGCGCATGCAGGTAAGCCAGCGCGTCCAGGACCGGCGCCAGCGTCTCGCGGGCCTCCTCTGCCTCGAGTGCTCGCTCGGGGATGAAGCTGGCGAGAACCTCATCCGCCAGTTCCATCACCACATACCATACCGGCGTGCCGTCCAATTGCCCGCGGCCGGCGCGGTAAATCGGCAGCAGATGCGGATGCGACAGCTCCACGCCCGGCTCGCTCCGCCGCTCGCCTACCCGGAGTTTAATGGCCGCCTTGTTTCCCCGGAATTCGGTCGCGAATACGCCGCTGTGTTCGCTTCCTCCCAAATACCGGCCCAGACGGCACTCCCCGTCGATTACCTGCCCTTCCCACTGCGCCCAGTTTGTCGTCATTTCGTGGGCAGCCGGAAACGGCCCGTCACCGGGGTCTCCGACCTGCCTGTCAGTTCGAGCTGTGTCCGTGATTCCCACCCTGCGCCGCGACGCGGTCCTTCAGCCACGCCACAATCATCGGCTCCAGTTCGGCATTTTTCGCGAACATCGGCACGCCGTGCTCGGTGCCGTTGTAAATCTTCACGGTCGAGTGGGGGTTCTTTGACGCCCCGACCACTTCCTGGATTCCCATCGCCGCGTTGGTGTCACCGGCGCTGGCCGCGCCGAATACCGGCACGCCCGAGGTCGTGAGGTACGCTCGCGTAGCCTCCGTCGCTTGTCCGGAGAGCAGCATGAGTGCCTTAATCTCATGATGGCGCGCCGCCAGGTCTGAAGATTGGGTCACGCCGCAACTGGCTCCGCCCGCCGCCATGCGCGCTTTGTCCACGCCCTTCTGGCTCGTGAGAAACGCATACGCTGCATCCACATCGCCCGGCCACTTTTGCTGCACCATCGCGCGCCGTTCCGACGCATCCGCCGGCCGCCCTCCGCCGCTCTCGCCATATCCGCGAAAATCCACCGTGAGCACGTGAAAGCCGGCGCGCGCCAGATCCTGGGCCAGCCCGTCCCATGCGTGCCGGTCCATATTACACTGATGCAGCAGAATCATCGCCGGCCCCGGCTGCCCGGGGGAAAAATACGATCCTTTCAAGTTCGTTCCATCGGGCGCTTTGATGTCTACTTCCCTCTTCTGGATTTCTCCCGTCCAACCCAGCGACACGCTCAGCGCGGCCGTCATCGCAAGCGTCACCAGTTTCATAGAGCCCTCCGTTGGCAGCCATTATAGCGCCGTCTCCGGTATCGTCCGCGCGCCGATTGATATAGAATGTTCCACCGTATGCGCTTGCAAATCCTTCGCATTTGTATCCTGGTGGCCGGCCTCGCCGGCGCCCAGACCAAAGTGACTCCCGAGAGCGTGAAGCTCGTGGGCGACCGCTTCAAACCGCTCAAGTACGACGAAATGACGCCGGAGCAGAAGACCATGGTCGAGCACATGCTGTCGGGCGAGCGCGGCGGCATGGGCGGTCCCTTCAACGTCCTGTTGCGCAGCCCCGAAATGGGCGATCTCGGCCAGCAGCTCGGCGCCCGCATGCGATTCCACAATTCGCTGCCCGATAACGTCCGCGAGACCGTGATTATCCTGACCGGCCGATGGTGGATGGCGCAATACGAATGGATCGCGCACAAGCGCCTGGCGCTGCAAGCCGGGGTGAGCCCCGCAGTGGTCGACGCCATTGCCGCCGGCAAGCGCCCCTCGGGCCTCGATCCGAAAATGGAAGCCGCCTACAACTTCATCACCGAGCTGTACAAAACGCGCCAGGTCAGCGACGCGACCTTCGCCGCGGCGAAAGCGCAATTCGGCGAGCGCGGCGTCGTCGACATGATCGGCCTCAGCGGGTGGTACGACATCGTCTGCAAGGCTCTCGACGTCGACCGTTACCCGCTCGCCGCGGGCGCCAAGCCCGAACTCAAGCCGTTAGCCAACCCGTTCCCGTAGGTCTCCGACGTGACCGGACGCTACTCGTAATACTCCGGCGCAATCTTCCGGGTCTTGCCGGCCGTCGCATCGTGCTGAATCCACAATTGCGCGTGATTCTGTTTGATAAATGCTTCCATCGCCGCGCGGCTCCGGAAGGTCTCGTCCTGGTTGAAATCAAACGAGGGCGCCTTGTGCGCCGCAATTTCTTCCGGGTAGTGATATAGATCGCCCGAAAGCAGCACCGGGCCTGTCTTCGCCAGCTTGAGGAACAGTGACTGGTGCCCCGGGGTATGTCCGGGCGTAAACTTGATCACCACCGTTCCGTCGCCGAACACGTCATGATCTTCATTCTTGAGGATCGTGGTCTTGGCGTTCTTGAGCTCGCTGTACATCGCGGAATTCGGCGCGCCCGGTCCTTTCTTCTCATTCGCGGGCCGCTCCGCGAACATGGCGTCGCGCTCTACTTGCTGCACCAGCCATGTCGATGTCTTCGCGAACGCGTTCGCGTTGGCCACGTGATCGGTGTGATAGTGCGACAGCGCCAGATACGTAATGTTGGCCGGCGTATACCCGATCGCCGCCAGTTGCGGCAGCAGAGGCCGTGTCACCGTGAACGCTCCCTGTTTGGTCGGCGTGCCATCGGTCTTCACCAGGTTGTCCGGAATCTCGCCGGTGTCCCACATCAGCGTCCCGCGCGGATGCACGATCAGAAAGCATGGCGTCACCATATCGGTGGTTGCCAGGTCTCCATCCTTGAAGCCGAAGCCGGCTCCGCTCACGCCGGTGATGACGCCGCAATCCAACACGTACAGCCGAACCGATTTCACCACCGCAGGCCGTGGGGATTGCGCCTCGCTCAGGGGCAGTATCGCCAGTGCGCCGAGAGCCGCCGCGGACATCAAACGCAGAATTCGATCGAACATGCGCATCAGCATACCACCGCCGGCGATTCCGTAACCGCGAGCACATCGTACTAGGCGGCGGCTCGACGTGCCCACAGGCTTCAGCCGATAAGATGAGGCGGTGAGCCTGTTTAACCTGAGCAAGCTCTGGCCCGAGTTGCGTGTTGCCGCCGAGCGCTTCATCACGGGGCTGGTCATTCTCATCGGCTTCTGGATTGCCGCCAAAATCGCCGAATACCTGGTTTGCCGCATCCGCAGGCGCATGCCTCATAACGCGCCTTTGCTCGCGTTGCTGGGCCGCATGACCAAAATCGCGATCGTGATCGTCGGCTTCGCCACCGCGCTGGGCACGATGGGCATCAATGTGTCCGCGCTCGTCGCGGGTCTGGGCCTGACCGGCTTCGCCCTCGGATTCGCTTTCCGCGATGTCCTCTCCAACCTGCTGGCCGGGATTCTTCTGTTGCTCTTCCGCCCATTCGGTATCAACGATCAGATTTCCGTCTCCGGCCTGGAAGGCCGCGTCGTCAACATTGACCTGCGCTACACGGTTCTTCAACAGCCCGATAAAACCGTGCTGATCCCGAATTCCAATCTGTTCACCAATCCCATCCTCGTGAACATGAAAGGGTCGCCACCACCGGCGGCCTAAACGCAGCGCGAAAACCGGTATACTGACAGGCCTATGATCAAAGTCAGCGTGTTCTATCCCCATAGCGAAGGCGCCCGCTTCGACATCGACTACTACCGCGACCGCCACATGCCCCTGGTACAGAACCGAATCGGCGCCGCTTGCAAAGGAATCGCCGTCGAGCAGGGGATCGCGGGCCCAACTCCGGGCTCCAAGCCGGCATTCATTGCCATGGGCCACATCTATTTCGATTCCGTCGAGGCATTCCAGGCCGCCTTCAGCGCGCATGCCGCCGAATTCATGGCCGACGTTCCCAACTACACCAACATCCAACCGAGTATCCAGATCAGCGAAGTCGTGATCGCCGGCGAACGCGCCGCCAGCGCCTGACGCCGCGTCCGCACGCCCATGCAGCCGGCGCGCGAATCCGAACTTCCCCGCAGTCTCGGCCTCGTCGATTCGGTCGCGATCGTTGCCGGCACCATGATCGGCTCCGGCATCTTCCTGGTGCCGAATCTGGTGGCGCGCAATCTCACTTCGGCCGCCGCCATCCTCGCCGTCTGGGTCTTCACGGGGATTCTCTCGTTTTTCGGCGCTCTGGCTTACGCGGAGCTCGGCACTATGATCCCTGCCACCGGCGGGGAATACGTTTACCTGCGCGAATGCTACCCCCCGCTCTGGGCCTTTCTGTGCGGCTGGACCCTGTTCTTCACTACGCTTACTGCGAGCGTTGCCTGGCTGGCCATCAATTTCGCCACCTACCTCGGCTATTTCATTCCGCTTACGCCACTGCTCCGCACTATCGTCGCGCTCACGCTAATCGCCGGGATCACGGGAGTGAACTATCGCGGCGCGAGCGTCGGTGCGGACGTGCAAAAGATCTTCACATTTCTAAAGCTCCTCGGGCTCGCCATCCTGATTGGCGGCGCGTTCTGGAATCCCGGGCATCCCGCCCAGTCCGTTGCGCCCGCACCGTTTTCTTTCTCCGGTTTCGGCGTGGCCATGATTTCCGGTGTCCTCGCCTACGATGGCTGGGTGGCTCTCAGCTTCGTTGCTGGTGAAGTCCGCCATCCCAAGCGCACCCTGCCGCTGGCGCTCGCTTTAGGAATCGCTGTTGTGATGTCGGTCTATGTCCTCGCCAACGTTGCTTACCTCCAAGTCCTCACGATTCCCGAGATCGCCGCCAGCGAGCGTGTTGGCGCGCAGGCAGCGGAACGCGCTCTGGGCCCGATCGGCGCATCTCTGGTTACCATCACCGTGCTCCTGTCGATCGTCGGCTCGGCGAATGGCTGGACCATGACCTCCCCGCGCATGTATTTCGCGCAATCCCGCGATGGCCTCTTCCCCCGAGTCTTCGGCAAAATCCATCCGCGGTACCAGACGCCGCATTTCTCGATTGTCCTGTTCGGCGCCTGGTCCGCGCTGCTGGTCCTCACCGGCACATACGAAACGTTGGCTTCCTTCGCCATGTTCGCCGCGTGGGTTTTCTACGGCCTCACTGCCGCCGGTGTTCTGGTGTTGCGCCGCCGCTATCCCGATCGCCCGCGGCCTTACAAGATGTGGGGATATCCCATCACGCTTCTTTTATTCCTAGCCGTCGCAGTAGGATTTGTCGGGAACACATTCCGCGCCACTCCCGGCCCGGCCCTCGCCGCTACTCTCATCATGGCCGCCGGCATCCCGGTATACTTCGTCTGGAAGCGCAAATGACCGACGACCTGCTCGCCTGGCGCAAAGAATTCCCCATTCTGGCGCGCACCGTTTATCTCATCAGCCACTCGCTAGGCGCCATGCCGGCGCGTACTCGTGACAACCTCGCGGCTTACGCCGACGCCTGGGCCACGCGCGGCATCCGCGCCTGGGAGGAAGGTTGGTGGGAAATGCCCGTGCGCGTCGGCGATTTGATCGGCCGGGTTATTGGCGCCGGGCCCGGCGAAGTGGTCATGCACCCGAACGTCTCGGTGTGCCAGTCAATCGTGCTCTCCTGCTTCGATTGGGTCGGCCGCCGGAACAAGATCGTCACCGAGGACCTGAACTTTCCATCGAATCTCTACATCTATCGCGAGCTAGAGCGTACGGGCGCGCGCCTCGTGACCGTGCCCTCGCCGGACGGCATCACGGTTCCTTTGGATAAACTGCTCGCCGCCATTGACGAAGAGACTCAGCTCGTCTCGGTTTCGCACGTGATTTTCCGCAGCGCCTATCTCCAGGATCTCGCCGCCATTGCGCGCCGCGCCCATGAAGTCGGAGCCAAAATCATCGCCGATATCTATCATTCCGCCGGCACGGTGCCGTTGAACGTGCGCGCGCTCGGGCTCGACTTCGCCACCGGCGGCTCAGTCAAATGGCTGTGCGGCGGCCCCGGCGCCGGCTACCTCTACGCCCGCCGCGACGTGTGGAGCCAGATGCGCCCCCGGCTCACCGGCTGGATGGCGCACAGAGCCCCGTTCGCGTTCGATTCCGGCGCCATGGATTACGCCGACGATAGCTTCCGGTTCCTCAACGGCACACCGGCCATCCCTGCTCTTTACGCGGCCCGCGCCGGCTATGAAATCATAAACGAGGTCGGCGTCGAGCGGATCCGCGCCAAGTCGATGCGCCAGACCGCGCGTCTGATCAACCTCTCTCAGGAGGCCGGCTTCGCCGTTCGCTGCCCGGTCGACCCGTGCGACCGCGGTGGAACCGTCGTCATCGACCTGCCGCGCGCCGACGAAATCACCCGCGAACTCGCCCACCGCGATTTTCTGGTCGATTACCGTCCCGGCGCCGGCATTCGCATCGCGCCTCACTTCTACACCGCCGACGACGAACTCGACCAGATCATCCGGGAAATCCGCGCGCTCCGGTAGCGCCGGCTTACTGAACGAATCCCCGCTCGCGATAATACTTCATCGCGCCCGGATGCATCGGAATCACCTTGCTCGCGGCGACCGTCTGCGGATCGTAGTACCAAGGCTCGAGCTGGACCTGAAACAGCTGACGATGTTCATCGAGGGCCTTGGCTACCGTATAAGCGAACTCGTCCGGAGCGTCGTCCCTAACATAAATAAGATGATTCGGGCGCATCACCGTCCGGATCGGCCGGTCCACGCCACGAAAAAGCGCCAGCGGCAAAATCGCCGGCTCGTATCCGGGGACCTGCGCGAGCCTCGCCAGCAGAGGCTCTTCCATGTCGAGGAATACCAAGTCATTCAACTGGCTGGCTTCATACCACGATCGCTGCTCCGGCGTGTTCGCCAGCAGCCCGGTCCCGATAAAGACATCTGCGGAAGCGCGCTTCTCTCGCGAAATCCGGGTCGGCCCCAATCCCTCCGGCGGCATGATGCCGCCGCCTTTCGCCTTCAGGTCTTCGATCTTGATCCCGTAGTAGTCGAAAATAATGTCGTTGCCGCCGACGATCCATGTCGGTAGAGTGCGCTCCTTGATTTGCCGCAGGTTCGTGATCCCTGATTTCCGGCTCGCCGCCGCCAGCATGTACGTAGTCGTGCGGACCACCGCAACCACTCGATAGTTCCGGCGCTGCTTGTGGTCCCTGGCATAAGGTCCCGTCCCATTCCAGGCGTCGATCAGATTGGATTCGCTGGTCGCGCTGATGTCCGGCACGGCATCCGGCGGCGGCTCGATGTATTCAGGATTGCCGAGGGCCGCATCCGGCGGCATAACCGGCTTGGTCTTGTCCGCCATTTCCCGCGGCCCGAAATTCGACCAGCATACCCAGCAGATGTTGGTCTCGTATCCGTAAAACCGGAGCGCGTCGGCCGTTACCTGGGCCAGAATGCCCCAGGGGCAGGCTTTGCAGGCGCCCGCGAAAACCGGCTTCCGGGCCGCTATCGTGGCCGACACCGCCGGCGCCCGCGGGTTCTGAGCGCGCGCTGGAAACGAGCTCAGCGCCAAAAGAAAAACCAAGCAAACCAACGGCCGACCCTTCACCGCCATATACGCTCCGCAAGGGATTCTATCACTGCGCCGTGCGATGGCTGCCGGCCGGCACGCGCCGCGGATGCGGCCCCACCACTTCCATGCCAAACGCCGCCATGGCTCGCACCGCGTCCTCCGGCGTCTTCGGCGCCAGCTCAAACATCCGCTCGAACCCGCCCGGGGTATTCATCACCAAAAAACGGGCTTGCGGCGAATCGATGCTGAACGTGTGCGCGATCCCGCGCGGGAACGACATAAACCCGCCGGCCTGCGCCCGATAATCCGCGCCTCCCGCGTGGAAGGTCATCTCCCCTGCTATGACGAACAGCCATTCGTCTTCGTATTTATGGATGTGCAGCGGCGGTTCTTCGCCGGGTTGCATGACTACTTCGGTAATGCCGATGCCGGGGTCTGATGCCTTCAGCATAATCGTCGAGGTAAACCAGGTCATCGGCGTTCCGGCCCCCGCCGCCAGAGCATACGGGGGATTGGTCTGCGTCTCTGTCATAATTTGCGTCCTCTGTCTCATTATGAGACTTGTGTCTCATAATGAGAATAAAGTATCATAAGCTCAATGGCCGGTCAAGAGGTTTCCAGCAAGGACGGGAAGGGCCGCGAATCCCAGAAAAACCGCACCCGCAAGGAACTCGTCGCCGCCGCGAGCGAGTTGATGCGCGCCGGCCGCCACCCGACGGTCACGGATGTTGCCGAAGCCGCCGGTATCTCGCGCGCGACCGCCTACCGTTACTTTCCGACCCAGGAACTGCTCTGGGCCGAGGTCGCGCTCTTCGCCGTCGGCGGCCCGCTGATTCCGCCGGCCGCCGAAACCGCTTCTGTGCCCGAGGCCGTCGGCCGCCTGGTTCGCCGCGTCGGAGAATGGTCCTTCAGCAATGAACAGCCCTTGCGCACCATTCTCCGCCTCTCGCTCGATGCCGCAACCGGCGTCCGCCGTCCCGGCCACCGCCGCGAATGGATCCAGGAAGCCCTCGCGCCCGCGCGCCACGAAATCGATCCCAAGACGTATGACAAGCTTTCGAAGGCTCTCACTCTGCTGCTCGGCATCGACCCCGTCGTGGTGATGAAAGACATCGCCGGCGCGTCGCGCGAACAGGCCCTCGACGCGCTCGAGTGGAGCGCGCGTGCGCTCGTCGAAGCCGGCCTCGCCGCGCCCAAGCACCGCCGCAATCGGTAAGCCCGCGCGGTTTTTTCAAGTACCCTCACCCTTTGACAACCAGGACCCCCAAGGTTAGACTGACAGGCGGTCGATTCTAAGAGGGGAACCCGGGTGAAAGGAGCCTCTGTATGATGCATTTCACGTTGAATTCGCGCGGGTATTTCGCCGTTTCCGCGCTCACGCTGGGCGCGCTGGCCGCGCTTCCGGCACGCGGCGCCGACACCGTCGCGCAGCCCACGTTCGCCAAAGACGTTGCTCCCATTCTTCAAGAAAAGTGCCAGGAGTGCCACCACAAAGGTTCCATGGCGCCCATGTCCCTGGTCACCTATGAAGAAACCCGCCCCTGGGCCAAGGCCATCCGCGAGCGCGTCGTCACGCGCCAGATGCCGCCGTGGCATATCGACCCGACCGTCGGCGTCAAGAAGTTCAAAAACGACATGTCGCTTTCGCAGGCGCAGATCGACACGATCGCCCGCTGGGTCGATGACGGCGCGCCCGTCGGCAATATAAAAGATCTGCCGGCTCCGAAGACGTGGCCGGCCGCCGACGAGTGGAAAGCCGCCAAGGAACTGGGGCAGCCCGATCTCGTCATCAAGTCCGAACCGTACACCATGGCCGCGCATCACCAGGACGTCTGGTGGCGCCCGCTCTCCGATATTCCGCTCACCGAAGCGCGCTGGGTAAAGGCCGTCGAAATCCGGCCGAGCACGCTCGCCGCGCGCAAGACCACGCATCACGCGGTCGCGTATCTCGCGCAGGACGATCCCGATTCCATCATGCCCAACACAACGGCGGAACTGCGCGGGCGCGCGATGCTGATGGAATGGGCGATCGGCAAGGGCTACGATCTCTACCGTCCCGACACCGGCAAGCTGATTCTGCCCGGTTCGAAAATCTCCTGGGACATACACATTCACGCGGTCGGCGAGCAGATCGAGGACCAGGTGGATCTCGGCATCTGGCTCTATCCCAAAGGCCAGGAGCCGAAGTATCGCACGTACCTGACGCCCTTCCAGGCGGTGAAGGGCTCCGACCGCGGCCGGATTGTCGACATCAATCCCAACTCGATCGCCGAATTCCAGAACTACACGGTGCTGCCGCGCCCCGCGATTCTCGAGAACTTCCAGCCGCATATGCACCTGCGCGGCAAGGCCATGGAAGTGGAAGCCATCCTGCCCGACGGCAGCACGCAAGTGATCAGCTACGTCGGCAAGTTTAATTTCAACTGGATGACGAACTACATCTACGACGATGACGCCGCGCCCGTGCTGCCGAAGGGGACGATCATCAAAGTGACCGCGTGGTACGACAACACGCGCGCCAATCCGAACAATCCCGATCCCGACCAGTGGGTGGGCTTCGGCGACCGCACCGTAGACGAGATGGGCCACGCGTGGATGAACGTCACCTACATCAGCGACGAAGACTACAACGCGTGGGCCGCCAAGCATGGCAGACAGCAAGTCAGCAGCGTGCGCTAGACATGTTCAGGCATTCCTGGAAGATCCTGCTGCTTGCCGCCAGCAGCCTAGTCTGGGGGCAGTTGCCGCTTGAGCCGCGGCACGAATCCGGCGCCGGCGTTACCGGCGCGTTCGAAGGCTGGTTCAAGAATCCGGACGGAAGCTTCAGCCTGCTGCTCGGGTATTTTAACCGGAACACGGATCAGGAACTCGACGTTCCGATCGGGCCGAACAACCGGATCGAGCCGGGCGGCCCCGATCAAGGCCAGCCGACGCACTTCCTTCCCGGCCGCCAGTGGGGCTTGTTCGCCATCAAAGTGCCGGCCGATTTCGGTGACAAGAAGCTCACCTGGACGCTTGTCGCCAACGGCCAGACCATGGTGATTCCCGCCGATCTGAAGAACGACTACGAAATCTCGCCGTTCGAAGAAGCCGCGGTGCACAATACCCCGCCGATTCTCAGCTTCGACGAGCATGGTATTGGTGTGCAGGGCCCGCAGGGCTTGACGGTGAACCGCACCGCCAAAGTCGGCGTGCCGCTGCAATTGACAATCTTCCCGTCCGACGACGCCAAGCTGACGACGTCCTCGGGGGCGCCGCCCCGGAATCTAGGCGGGCCGGTAATGCTGACCTGGAGCAAATATCGCGGACCCGGGGCTGTCAAGTTCTCAAACGCGAAGCCCGCTGTGGAAAAGATCGAGCGCAAGGATATCCACGAAGCGTTCACGGGCAAGTCGACCACCACCGCGACGTTCACTGAGCCTGGCGAATACGTGCTCAACGTGACCGCCAACGATTACTCGGGCGAAGGCGGCGGCGGATTCCAATGCTGCTGGACGACCGCGAAGGTCAAGGTTACCGTTCAGCCGTAACGGTCACGCGGAACAATTCGCGAGGGTCGGCATGGTGCTGCAAGCTGTACCGGCCGGCACCGAGGACTCGATCGAACACGTTGCGGATCACGGGCTCGAGCGATGCCCACGTGGCCTCCGTATTCGGGGCCAGCCCGCGATCATTGACCGCCACCTCCCAGCCATTGCGATCGAAATGCAGCTTGCCGGCGAACTCCGGTTCCTGCTCGAGCAGAGCCGCCGCCCTTTCGGCGGACTGAACGGCCTGAGCCAGACGGTCTTCCACCGCGCCGTTGAGCGCCGTGCGGCGGTTATAAACCAGTCCGAGCCTTCCCTTGCCCTGATCGAGGCCGTAGATTGCCTCGTGACACACCAGAATGATCCCGGGGCCCGAAGGGACGTGCTCATAGTCGGAGACGTCGATCATCATCTCGGGAAGGCGCTTCTCCTGAATCCACCGGTGAAAGACCGGAACGGCATCACCAAGGCGCGGACGGCTTTCCGGCGTGGCCATCAGCTTGACGCGAAAATGCTGGATCTCCATCAGGCGAGCACCGCCACCTTTTGCGCGCTGACCCGGCCGTAAAATGCGTGCGCGGCCTCAATGAAGAGCTGAGCTTCTTCAATCAAGCGGTGCGCCTTCTCAGCGTCGTAGGGCTGGCTGCGCTGTTCATGCGCGGCGAAGTAATACT
>Ga0070734_10001782_pt1 | contig 29244 bp, 19 predicted proteins | sample Coa_R1_8_FD_66444 | JGI IMG/M metagenome (GOLD analysis project Ga0070734, IMG submission 66444) | Surface soil microbial communities from Centralia Pennsylvania, which are recovering from an underground coalmine fire - Coalmine... | ecosystem: Environmental > Terrestrial > Soil > Unclassified ... | reverse complement strand
AGCCGGATCAAGCTGACCCACCTGCAGCTCCCGGCGGTCAACACGCCGCAGTTCGACGTCGTCCGCAGCCGGATGCCCGGGCATCCGCACCCGGTCCCGCCGGTCTATCAGCCCGAGGCGATCGCCGCCGTCGCGCTGCGCGCGGTGCTGCGGCCGCGGCGCGAGATCTGGATCGGCTGGCCGGCGATCAAGGCGATCATCGGGCAGCGAATCGTGCCGCGCTTCCTCGACGGCTACCTGGCGCGGCACGCCTGGTCGTCGCAGGAGACCCGACGGCTCCCGCCCGGCCACCCGCTCAAGCACCGCGACAACCTGGACGCGCCGGTGGGCGGCGATCGCGGGGCGCGCGGGCCGTTCACCGGCGAGGCGCTTCCCGTGGCAGGGGCGCGCCGGCTGGTCGCGCGTGGGCTGGTCGCCGGCGTGGCCGGCACGCTGGCCGTCGCGCTCGCCGGGTGGGTCGAGCGACGGCTGCTCGGCCGGCGCCCCGTCTACGCGCCGTCCCGGTTGGCCCGACGCCTGTTCGCGCAGGCGGCCCGCACGCCCGGGCGCGCGTCGGCGATCGGCAAGGCGATGCGCTGGACGTACGGTCCGCTCGTCGGCCTGGTCTGGAGCGCGACGATCGGACGGATGATTCGCCGCCGCTGGCCGGCGACGCGCGCCTGGCCGGCGGGGCTCGCGCTCGGCGCCGCGGTCTACCTGTTCGAGCTGCTCGCGCTGCCAGGCTCGGGGGCGACGCGCCCGCTCGCGCGCTGGCCGGCCGCCGATCGCCTGCTCTTGGCCGGTCACACCGCGGCCTTCGGGCTGGCGGCCGAAACGACCCGGCGCTCGCTCGAACCGTCCTGAAACGGGCTGGGGGCGGTCGTGCAACCTGCACGGAGCCCGCTTCGGTCACCAGTAAACCCGAGCATTTACAAAATACTCGACGGCACGAAATGATTGCGAAATGCAACCATGGGCATCATCGCGGGCATGCTCCCGAGGTTCCCTGCGCGCATCCCGTGGGCCCTCGCCGGGATCTTCGCCTGCGAGATCGCCGCTGCCTTGCTGGTGGGGGTGGCGCGCAGCCCGGGGGCGGGCCTCGCGTGCGTGGGGTTGGGGATGACGATCGCGCTCCGCTGGGCGAACGCCTACCGGCGCGACGCCGACACCGCCGTGGCCGCCCAGGTCGACTCGGCCAGGGGCCTGCTCGCCGACGGGCGGCGGACCGAGGCCTGGAACCTGGCGTCCGCCGCGGCCTCCGCGACGGCCGGAGGGAGGCTGCGGAACGCCGCGCTGACGGTGATGGCCCGGGCGGCGATCGCGGATCGGGAGTGCGACACGGCGCGGGAGCTGGTGACCCGGATGACGGGGCAGATCGACCCGCTGCTGCTCGCCGAGATCGCCATCGTCGAAGGTCGATCGGCGTCGGCGATCGCTCTCCTCGAACGCGGGCGGGCGCGGCGGACGTTCGGTCCGCCGGCCGCTCGCCGGCTCGTCGAGCTTCACGCGGAAGCCGGCGATCTCGAGCGCGCCGTGAGCGTCGCGCTCGCTCACCTGCCGCTCCTCGACCGGCAGGACCTGCGCAACATGATCGCCTCGCTCGACGCCTGGGGCTCCCCGGAGCTGGCGGCCCGGGTCGCGGACGCGCTCGGGGGGCCGCCGCCTGACAAGCGCGAGGTGGTGCTCGCCCGCGCGCCCGAGGCCGGAGGCTAGCGCGGGGGCGAGGTCACGGCGCGGGGGGAACCAGCACCGCGGCCCCCTCGAGCCGCCCTGCGCGGAGGTCGTCGAGCGCCTCGTTGGCCCGCGCGAGCGGGTAGGGGCGCACGGTCGTCACCACGGGCACGCGCGGGGCGAGCGCCAGGAAGGCCTCGCCGTCGGCGCGCGTGAGGTTGGCGACCGAGCGGATCACGCGCTCGCCCCAGAGCTCGGCGTAGGGGAACGACGGGACGTCGCTCATGTGAATGCCCGCGCACACGACCACGCCGCCCTTGTCGACGGCGCGGAGCGCGGCGGGGACCAGCGCGCCGACCGGCGCGAAGATGAGCGCGGCGTCGAGCGGCTCGGGCGGGGCCGCGTCCGAGCCGCCGGCCCAGACGGCGCCGAGCCCGCGCGCGAAGCGCTGCGAGGCCTCGTCGCCTGGCCGCGTGAAGGCGTAGACCTGCCGCCCCTCGTGCACGGCCACCTGCGCGATGATGTGGGCGGCCGCGCCGAACCCGTAGAGCCCGAGTCGGCGCGCGTCGCCCGCGGCGCGCAGCGCGCGGTGACCGATGAGGCCCGCGCACATGAGCGGCGCCGCCTCGACGTCGCTGTAGCGCTCGGGGACGGCGAAGCAGAACCGCTGATCGGCGACGGCCAGCTCGGCGAAGCCGCCGTCGATCTGGTAGCCCGTGAAGCGCGCCCGCTCGCACAGGTTCTCGCGGCCCGAGCGGCAGAAGCGGCAGACGCCGCAGGTCCAGCCCAGCCAGGGGACGCCGACGCGGTCGCCGAGCGCGAACCTGTCGACCCCTTGCCCCACGGCCGCCACGCGCCCCACGATCTCGTGGCCCGGGACCAACGGGAGCTTCGGGTCGGCGAGATCACCGTCGATGATGTGCAGGTCGGTCCGGCAGACCGCGCAGGCGGCGACCCGGAGGAGGAGCTGGCCGGGCCCCGGAACCGGCGGCGGGAGGTCGGCGCGCGCGAGCGCCTTCCCGCGACCTTTGAAGATCATGGCTTGCATGCGGACCTCCCGCGGCGCCGGTCACGAGGTCGTCGCCCGGGGGCGCGACCTGGTGGCTATTGGGGCTTGGCCGCCTTCTGGAGAAGGTAGCTCTTGAGCGTCGCCTTGTCGGCGTCCGACAGCTTGGCGTCGTGGTGGAAAGGGAAGACGTAGAACCAGGGGGGCATGGCCCCCGATTCGATCTGCTCCCAGGCGTTCTCGCGATCGCTCTGGCGCTCGTCCTCCTCGGCGTCGCCCCACTTGGAGAAGTTCATGTGGTTGCGGCCCTTGTGGACGTCGCGGGCCAGCAGCCACGAGCCGGGCGCGATGCGCGCGTAGAGCGGCCAGCGGGTCTCGTTGGTGTGGCAGTCGAAGCAGGCGCGCCGCATGACGGCCTCCACCTCCGGCGGGCCGTCGAACTTGAACCTCTCGGGTGGGTTCGTCCCGATGTCCTGGGTCGGGACGCCGAGCCACTTCACCGGCGCGATCTGGAGCAGCACGAACACGGCGACCCCGGCAATGAGGAGGCGCTTGATGATCTTGGACGCGGCAGGCGACATGGAGGGACGATAGAAAGGAGTGACGCGGCGGGCAAGCGCGCAACGCCAGCTTCAAACTGACACCACGGTTTTGACGCGGAGGCCAGCATACTTTTTTAAAATAAATTTTTGCGGCAACGAGACGACGTATAACTTCGTGGCATGAGTCAAGGGACCCCTGTCGACCCCAGTGTCGCCACGGATCCCAACGCTCCCGCCAAGCCCGCGCCGCCGGGCGAGGCCGCGGCGGCTGATCGGGACGCGGCGGCGCTCCGGCTGGCGCTGGAGTCGAGCGAGATCGGAACCTGGGAGTGGGACATCGCCACGGGCGAGGTCAGGTGGTCGGAGAACCTCGAACAGATTCACGGCCTTGCGAAGGGTGACTTCGGCCGGACCTTCGACGCCTATCAGGCGCTGATCCACCCCGACGACCGCGAGCGCGTGATGGGGGCCATCCGCGCCTGTCTCGAGGGGCGGACCAGTTACGACGTGGAATTCCGCAGTGGCGACGCCGCGCGCGGGGTCCGCTGGATCCTGGGCCGGGGGAAGGTCATCGCCGGCGAGGGGGGGCGCTCGGCGCGCATGGTCGGCGTCTGCATGGACGTCACCCGGCGCAAGCGCGCCGAGGATCAAGCCCTCGAGGCCAACCGCCGCAAGGACGAGTTCCTGGCCATGGTCTCCCACGAGCTCCGCAACCCGCTGGCGGTCATCGGCAACGCCTCGACCCTCATCGGCCAGCTGACGAGGAACGACCCCGACTCGGCCAAGGCCAGCGGGGCGATCCTGCGCCAGACCGAGCGGCTGGCGCGCATTGTCGACGACCTGATGGACGTGTCGCGCCTCTCGTCGGGCAAGCTGACGCTGCGGCGGACGAACGTCGATCTCGTCGCGCTGGTCCACCGGTCGGTGCACGACCTCGCCGAGCGTCACGTGCTCGACCGCCACCGCCACGAGCTGAGGTGCGCCGCCGTCCGCGTGAACGGCGACGGGCCGCGCCTCGAGCAGATCGTCTCCAACCTGCTGATGAACGCCATCAAGTACACGCCGCCGGGGGGCACGATCGCCGTGGAGGTCGAGCCCGACGGGTCGGACGCCGTCCTGCGTGTGCGGGACACCGGCGTCGGCATCGCGCCCGAGCTCTTGCCGCGGGTCTTCGATCTGTTCGTGCAGAGCGAGCGGGGGCTCGAGCGGCGCGACGGCGGGCTGGGGGTCGGGCTGTCGATCGCGCGCAGCCTGGTCGAGGCGCACGGCGGGCGCATCGAGGTGCGCAGCGCCGGCCCGGATCTCGGAACCGAGTTCGTCGTCCGCTTGCCGCAGGCCGCGGCGCTGGCGCACGGCGATCACAGTGACGCCGCGCCCAGGCGCCGCATCCTGATCGTCGACGACAACGTCGACGCGCGCGAGGCGTTGGGGCGTCTGCTCGAGATGGCGGGGCACGAGGTGGCGCAGGCGGGCGACGGGCCGGGCGGCCTCGAGGCGGCGTCGCGGACGCGCCCCGACGTGGCGATCGTGGATATCGGATTGCCGGGCATGAACGGCTTCGAGCTGGCGCGCCGGCTCAAGACCAGCTCGCCGCAGACGCGCCTCATCGCGCTCACCGGTTACGGCCACGAAGATCACCGCCGGCTGGGCGACGAGGTCGGGTTCGAGACGTTCCTCGTCAAACCCGTCTCGTTCGATACGCTGCAGCGGGCTCTTGCCAACAATTAACGATCCGCTAACAATCGGCGCTCCTGAAGCGTAGTTAGACTCCAACTTCGCCATGGCCACGCCCTCCCTCCACCTCGGCGGTAACGACCAGCTGGCGGAGACGCTCGATCGGATGAGCGACGGCTTCATCTCGTACGATCGTGCGTTTCGGATCATCTACCTGAACGGCGTCGCCGCGGCGTACTTCGGCCTTCCGGTGGCGAGGATGGTCGGGAAGATCATCTGGGACCTCTTCCCCGAGGCGTCCGACTCGCCGACCGCCGAGCAGTACCGCCGAGCGGCCGTCGGGAGCGAGCCGGTGGAGTTCGAGATGCGCTCGCCCATCACCAATCGGTGGGTCGTCCAGCGCCTCTATCCCAGCGCCTCCGGCTTGACCGTGTATTTCCGCGACGTCACCGAGCACCGCCAGGCGGAGGAGACGCTGCGCGAGAGCCAGGCGCGGTATCAGTCGCTGTTCGATCACTGCCTGGACGGCGTGCTGCTGACCGCGCCCACCGGCGAGACGCTGGCCGCCAACCCGGCGGCCTGCCGCATGCTGGGGCGAAGCGAGGAGGAGCTGTGCCGGGTGGGCCGCACCGGCATCGTCGACGCCGAGGACCCGCGCATGATCGCCTTCCTCGCCGAGCGCGCCCGCAACGGGGCCGCCCGCACGGAGCTGGACATGATCCGCGGCGACGGGAGCACGATCCCCGTCGAGGTGTCGTCCGCGCTCTTCACCGATCGCGAGGGTCAGCCGCGGAGCAGCCTCTCGTTTCACGACCTCGCCGAGCGCAAGCGCAGCGAGCAGGCGATGAAGCTGATCGTCGACGCGGGCGTGGAGCTGTCGCGCTCGCTCGAGCGCGGGGAGATCCTGCGGCGGCTGACGGCGCTGGTCGTGCCGCGCGTGGCCGACGTCTGCCTGGTCGACCTCTTCGACGGCGAGCGGCTGCGCCGGGTCGCCACCCGGCGCCGGGACGCCGAGGGGCGCCGCGTCGCCGGCGCGGAGCCCGGGTGGGACCGCGAGCAGGCCGGCGCGCGGCGCGTCCTCGAGACGGCGGCGCCCGAGCTGGTGAGCCCGGCCGGCGCCGACGACGACGGGCTGGCGGCGCTGGGCGTTCGCTCGGGGTTTCGCGTTCCGCTGCGGGTGGCGGGGAAGCCGATCGGCGTCCTCTCGCTGTTCGTGGTCGACGAGCGGCGCGCCTTCGCCGGCGGGGACCTCCCCACGTTCGAGGCGCTGGCCGATCGGGCGGCGCTGGCGCTGGAGAACGCGCGCCTCTACCAGATCGCCGTCGACGCCAAGCGGGTCCGCGACGAGGTGCTGACGACGGTCTCGCACGATCTGCGGAACTCGCTGAACGCCATCGGCTTCATCGCCACCGAGCTGGCACGGCAGGGGGGCAGCCCGCTGGCCACGCAGATCCGCAGCGCCGCCACGCTGGCCGATCGGCTGCTGGCCGATCTGGGGGCGATGTTCGCCATCGAATCGGGCGCGCTGGTCCTGGGGCGGTTCATGGAGCCGATCGACTCGATCGTGAACGAGGTCGCCGACCTGTTCCGCCCGCTGGCCGACGCCCGCGCCATCCGGCTGCGCGCGGTGAGCGAGCGCAAGGGGCTCACGGCCTTCGTCGATCGCCACCGGATGGTGCAGGCGGTCAGCAACGTGGTGGCCAACGCCGTCGAGATCAGCGACGACGGCGGCCAGGTCGATCTGGCGGTCAAGCAGGTGGGCGACGACGTCGAGCTGGCCGTCTCCGACACCGGGCCGGGCATCGCCCCGGGCGAGGTGGCGCGCCTCTTCGATCGGAGCGGCTGGCGGCGGGACGGCCGCCGGCGGGCCAGCGTGGGGCTGGGGCTGCTCATCTCCAAGCAGTACGTCGAGGCGCACGGCGGCCGCATCCGCGTCCAGAGCCAGCTGGGGAGCGGGTCGACCTTCACCATCGCCATCCCGATGCGACCGAACGGCGGCGAGCCCGTGCCCGTGCGTCGCGCCAAGAGCGGCCCCCACAGCTCCCCCAGCTAGCGGGCGGCCGACCGTGTTTCCGCACGACTCGACGATCGTCCGTCGGCCGGGCCGTCGCCGCGCGGCGCTGGCCGCCGCGGCGCTGGCCTGCCTCTCGGCGGGGTCGGCCCGGGCCGGCGACGGCGACCTCACCTACGACTGGAAGGTCGACGGCGCCATCACGGCCGCGGCGCTGGCCTTCTGGGGAGGCACGCAGCTCTTCCAGAGCTCGCTCGCCCCGGCGAGCTGCCACTGGTGCGCCCCGGGCCCGCTCGACAGCGACGCGCGCGACGCCCTCCGCTGGGGCGACACGGGGGCGGCCAACACGGCCAGCAACCTCGGCGCCTACGCCTTCATGCCCCTCGCCACCGTCGGAGTGATGGCGCTGGCCGCGCACGACGAGAGCCGGCTGGGCGAGATGGCGGGCAACGCGCTGGTCATCGCCGAGGCGGTCGCGCTGGCCGGCAGCGCGAACCAGATCGTGAAGCTGATGGTCGGGCGCGAGCGCCCCTTCGTCCACGCCCTCCCGCCCGATCAGAAGCCGCTCACCGCCAGCCCCTCCGACAACAACCTCTCCTTCTATTCGGGCCACACCAGCTTCGCGTTCGCGCTGGCGGTCTCGACCGGCACCGTGGCCTCGATCCGGCGCTACCGGTGGGCGCCCGCGATCTGGGGGGTGGGCCTGGCGGGGGCGGCGGCGGTCGGGTACCTGCGCATCGCCGCCGACAAGCACTACCTCACCGACGTGGTGACCGGGGCGGCGGCGGGCGGAGCGTTCGGGTTCGTGGTGCCATACGAATTTCACCGGCGTTCCGAAATCGTGACTTGGGCCCCCGCCCCGGGTGGGGGCATGCTGGCGGTCACCGCGCGCTGGTAGGGCAAACCCCGATTCTGTGCTCCGGCGATCTCATTTGCTGGAAGCGCGGGCGCGATGGCGCGGTCCTCGCCTTGCACAGCTCGTCGGCCGGCCCCATTTCCTCTGGGTCCGGACGGGGCGCGCCATGCGGATCGGCATTGTCACCGAGTACTACTACCCGACTCTGGGCGGGATCCAGGAACACGTGCACCACTTCGCGCGGCATGCGCGTGCCGCCGGTCACGATGTCCGAATCCTGACACCAGAGGTGAAAGATCAACTGGCCTCTGTGAGCGGCGTCGCACCGGCGGCGTCGGTCGCGCGGCGGAACGACGAGGAGAACGGGGTCATCCGGGTCGGCGTCTCGATCCCCCTGTTCTCGGGCGGGTCGATCGCCCGCCTGTCGGGCGGGCGGGGGCTCTCGGCCCGGGTTCGCGACCTCGTGCGGGGGGAGAAGCTGGACGTCGTCCACGTCCACTCGCCGCTGATGCCGACCCTGCCGCTGCTGGCCCTGCGCGCCTCGGAGGCGCTCAACGTCGGGACCTTCCACAGCGCGTTCGATCGAAGCCTGCTCTACGCCCTGCTGAAGGGGCGGCTGCAGCCGTACATGGACCGGCTGGACGCTGCGGTCGGCGTCTCGGAGACGGCGCTGGCCGGCGTGCGACGCTACTTTCGCGCCCCGTTCCAGGTGATCCCCAACGGGGTCGAGGTGGCGGCCTTCGCCGAGGGCCGCCGCCGTCCCGAGTTCGCCGACGGCCGCGCCAACCTCCTGCATGTCGGGCGCTTCGATCCCCGCAACGGCGTCGACCGGGTGATCCGCGCCTGGGTGCGCGTCCGCCGGATGGGGACCGACGCGCGTCTCATCCTGGTGGGCGACGGCCCGCTGCGGCCGCGGTACGAGGCGATGGTCCCCGCCGACCTGCGGGCCGACGCCCACTTCGTCGGCTTCGTCCCCAGCGGCGAGCGGGCCAGCTACTACGCCTCGGGCGACGTCCTGCTCTGTCCGGCGGTGGGCGGCACGTTCGGGATCATCGTGCTGGAGGCGATGGCCGCGGGGTGCGCCGTCGTCGCCGCCGACACGCCCGGCTTCCGTCACGTGGTGCAGGACGGGGTCGACGGCGTGCTGGTCGACGTGGCGGCCGATCCGGGGTCGCAGGAGCTGGCGCGCCAGGCCAACCGGCTGCTGTCGGATCAGGCCGCGCGGCGCCGCACCGCCGAGGCCGGCCGCCGCCGCGCCGCCCGCTTCGACTGGGCGCACGTCGCGGGCGAGGTGCTGGAGCTCTATGGGCGGCTGCGGGGAGACAGCGTCCTAGCGCCGTCGCTGCCGCTGGCGCCGCCGCTGTCGCTGCCCGGGGCGCGCGGCGCATGAGCGGGCGGGCGCGGCGGGCGATCCTGTTGCTGGCGATCTGCGCCGGCCTGCGGATCGTGTCGCTCGTGCGCCCCTGCCTGTCCGACGACGAGGCGACGTACTGCGTCGTCGCCCGCGAGATGCTGCAGGGCCGCGTTCTCTACCGCGACGTCGTCGACCACAAGCCGCCGCTCATCTACGTCACCTACGCGGCGACCGAGACGCTGGGCGGGCGCGAGCACGGGATGTTCATCCTGCACCTGCTCACGATCCTGGTGGTTTGGGCGACGGCGCTCGTGCTGGGCAAGATCACCGAGCGAGCGACCGCGACGCCAGCGACCGGTCCGCCGCGCGACGCCGGAGACGAGGTCCCGTTCGCGGCGTCGCTGCTCTTCGTCATCTTCACCACGACGCTGCTCGACTTCGACGCTCTGGCCGCCAACTGCGAGCTCTACATGCTGCTGCCGCTGACGGCGTCGGTCCTCTGCTACCTGCGCGGGTTCGCCGAGCCGCGGCGCGCCTGGCTGGCGACCGCCGGGCTGCTCGTCGGCGTGGCCATGCTCTACAAGTATCAGGCGGCGGTGCAGCTGCCGCTCTACGCGATCCACCTGGGCCTCGTTCATCGCCGCCGGTGGGCCGCGCTCCTGGGGGGATGGCTGGCGGTGGCGCTGGGGTTCGCGGTGCCGGTCGGCCTCTGTCTCTGGATGATGCGCCGGGCCGGGGCCCTCGACGGGGCGCTGTTCTGGTTCTCGTTCAACGCCGCCTACATCAAGCAAGGGATGCGGATCTCGGAGGTGGCGGCGCGGGCGCTCCGCCGCGTCCCCTACGGGATCCTGCCGGCGCTGTTCCTCTGGATCCTGGCGGTTCGCGCTGCCGTCCTTCGCTGGCGGGGGCGGCAGGAGGACCCGACCGCCGTGTTTCTGGTCTGGTGGCTGGCGGTGAGCGCGCTGGCGACGACGGCCGGCGGGCGGTTCTTCGGGCACTACTTCCACCAGGTCACGCCGCCGCTGGCGGTGCTGGCGGCGCCCGGCGCGGTGCGGATCTGGCAGCGCCGGCGTCCTCTCGGCGTGGTGGCGGTGGGGGTGCCGGCGGCGGTCTTCCTGCTCATCGGGCTGTTTCACGCGCCGGCGGCCCGGGCGGTCGGGGCGCTCGAGCCCGACTACGCCACCATCGCGCGCTTCATCCGCGCCCGCAGCCGCCCCAGCGATCCGCTGGTCGTGTGGGGGAACGTCCCGGTCCTCTACTTCGAGGCCCAGCGGCCGCTCGGCAGCCGGTTCGTCTTCTCCAACTACCTGACCGGCCTGTCGCCCGCCACCCGCACGCAGTCCGACCCGACCGCCGACGCGTCGGTGAACGTGGTGTCCGAGAGCTGGGAGATGTTCGTGAGCGATCTCGCGTCGCGGCTTCCGAGCCTGTTCGTCGATACCTCGCCGGGCAACCTCGGCGCCTACGGCAAGTTCCCGCCCGCCCGCTTCCCGCGGCTCTCGGCGATCATCGACCGGAACTACACCCTGGTGGGCGAGGTCGCCGGGGCGCGCGTCTTCGCGCGGCGCCAGCTCGAATCGGTGACGCTGCGGTGAGCGCGCCGCGCGCCCGCGGGGTCGCCGGATCGGGCGTGCTGACGCGCGCGGAGTGGGCCGTGTTCGCCGTCGTCACCGCGGCCAACCTGGTGCCCATCTGGGCGTTCCGGTACTTCCCGGGGCAAGACACCGCCGACCATCTGTACGCGGTGGCGGTGCTGCGCGCGCTCGCCAGCGGCACGGCCTCGCCCGCGGTGGCGGCGGCCTTCGCGCCGGCGTTGGGCCTCAAGACCAACGTCCTGTTCCACGCGCTGATGCTGGGGCTCGGCCGCCTGGGCCTCTCGATCGAGCTTTCGCACCGGATCGTGCTCACCGGGTACGCGCTGGCGCTGCCGCTGGCCGGGATCTTCTGTGTGCGCGCCGCGGCCCCCGCCTCGGGGCCGCTGGCCCTCCTGCTGCTGCCGCTGGTCTGGAGCTGGTTCGCGGTGCAGGGGCTCTACAACTACGTGCTCTCGTTGCCGCCGGCGCTGGTCTGGCTGGGGATCGTCGCCCGCGACGGGGGGCGGCCGCGGCTGGGCGGCGCCATCGGCCTGGGGGTCTCGGCGCTGCTGGTGTTTCTCGCGCACTCGGTGACCTTCGGGCTGCTCCTGCTCGTCACGGCGCTGCGGATCGTTTTCCCCGGCGCCGGGCCGGAGAGGCCGCTCGGGCGGCGGATCGCGGAGACCTGGCCGGCCGCTCTGGCCCTGCTGCCGTCGCTGGCGCTGGCGGTGGCGTCGGTCCGGGGGATGCTGGGCGGGGCCGCGGCGCTCGAGCCGACGCTGTCACGCTGGGAGACGTACGATCTGCCGACGGCGCTGGGCGCGTTCTTCGTCGAGTTCGCGGTCCGCTATCACCTGATCGACCTCCTCGTTCTGGGGCCGCCGCTCGTCGCGCTGCTGGTGGTGCCGCTGCTGGCGCGGCGCACGGCGGCGCCCGGGATCCCGCGCTGGCCGCTTCGCGCGGCGCTGCTGCTGGCGGCGCTCTACGTCGCTCTCCCGCACATCGTGCTGGGGTCCGATCTGTCGCCCCGGCTGCGCCCGCTGGTGGTCTTCTCGCTGCTCTGCTACGGCGGGGTCGCGCTGTCGCCGCGCGCGCGCCGCCGGGTGACGCTGCTGGCGCTCGCCTCGGGGCTGGGGGGCGCCGCCATCCTCTGCGCCAACTTCCGCTCGCTGGGCGACGCGCTCGACGACTTCGTCTCTGGCATCCCCTACGTGCGCCCGGGGAGCCGGGTCTACCCGGTGATCTTCGACCCGCGCGCGCCCTCGATCCTGGTGAAGCCGTTCCTGCACGCCTGGGGCTATTACGGGCTCGACCGGGAGGTGGTCACGCCGTATGCCTTCGCCTGGCACGAGACGCGTTTCCCTTACCGCTATCGCGAGCTGCCGGTGCATCTGGCGACCTCCGCCTTTCCCTCCGACGCCGAGGACGAGCCGTACGCGCTGGTCCAGGGACGGCTCTGCGCGGCCGAGCGCCGGCTGTCGCCGTCCCTCACCTGCGAGGAGATCCGCGCGCGAACGCTGGCGCGGATCGCCACGCTGGGGACCGCGTACGACGACCTGCTCACCTGGGCGGCCCCGCCCGACTTCGCGTCGCTGCTGGCGGCCCGCGGATACCGCCTGGTGCACGCGCAGGGGGCGCTGGCGCTCTATGAAGCTCCCGGAACCGGCGTACGCGTGACGGCCGGCCGCCTCGATCCACCACCACCTTCATGAGCGGTTACGTCAAGTTCCTCAGCCGGCACGCCCTGGCCATCTGCGTCGCGGCGCTGGTCCTGTTCGTGGCGGCGCTCTTCACCGCCACACGGCTGCACCTGCGCTCGGACTTCCGGGAGCTCCTGCCGCAGGAGGACCCCGAGCTCAAGGAGCTGCAGCAGATCGGCGACCGACTGGGCGGCCGCTCGACGCTGGTGGTGGCGGTCGAGGGGGACGACCCCGGCGCCAACGAGCGCTTCGCCGAGGCGCTGGTGGCCAACCTGCAGCCGCTGGTCGGCCGCGACCTGCGCGCCATCGACTACCGCCCCGATGCCACGAAGGCCTTCTTCGAGAAGAACAAGATCCTGTACGCCGATCTGCGCGATCTCCGGCGCGCCGACGACGATCTGCGCAAGTTGCTCGTCTCCAAGAAGAACCCCGCCTTCGTCGCGTTCGCCGACGAGGATCTGGGCGAGGAGAAGGACAACCCGGAGGCCGACCTCCGGCGGCTCAAGCGCGGCATCGAGAAGCGCCGGGGCGCCCCGCCGTTCCCGAGCGGCTACTACGAGACCCCCGACCGCAAGCTGCTGGCCATCGTCACCTGGACCAACTCGTCGGGGACGGGCGACCTCTCGGGGTTCAAGATCCGGGACGACGTCCAGCGCGTCGTCGACCAGACCGACCCCGCGCGGTTCGGCGTGAAGGCCCAGCTCACCGGCGACGTCGTCAGCGCCATCGAGGAGCACGACGCGCTCAAGTCCGACATCGAGTGGGTCTCGCTGGTCTGCACCGTGGCGGTGCTGCTGGTCATCGCCTTCTATTACCGGGGCGTCATCGCGCTGACCTACATCTTCTTCCCCACGCTGCTCGGGGTGGCGTCCGCGTTCGCGGTGGCGGCCCTGACCATCGGCTACCTGAACACCAACACCGCCTTCCTGGGGTCGATCATCCTGGGGAACGGGATCAACTTCGGGATCATCCTCCTGGCCCGCTATCAGGAGCAGCGGACCCGCCAGCCCCAGGAGACGGTCGAGGAGGCGCTGGAGATCGCGCTCCGGACCACGGCCCGGCCGACGCTGACCGCCGCGCTGTCGGCGGCCATCGCCTACGGCAGCCTGGCGCTGACGCGGTTCCGCGGGTTCCAGCAGTTCGGCCAGGTCGGCGGGGTGGGGATGGTGCTCTGCTGGCTGGTCACCTACAGCTACTGCCCCGCGCTCGTCTGCTTCTGGGAGCGGATCCACCGGCAGCGGCCGCGTGAGAACCGGGAACCGCGCCTGCGGGTGGCGATCGCCCGCGCGATCATCGCCAACCACCGCGCGCTGCTGGCGGCGATCGGCATCCTGAGCGCGCTGGCGGTCGTCTTCCTGGCGCCAGTGATACGCCACCCCTTCGAGTACGACTTCTCGCAGCTGCGCAACCAGCGGAGCCGCAAGCACGGCGCCGGTGATCTCTACGTGCGCGTGGGCCGCATCTTCCCGCAGGACCTGGCGCCCACGGGGATCGCGCTGCTGCCCACGGCGGACGACGCGCTGCCGTTCCGCGACGCGCTGCTGGTCAAGGACTGCGAGAGCGGGCTCCGGCACGCGGGCGACCCGCGCGCCGCCGATCCGGCCAAGGCGCGCACCGTGTGCCAGGCCCGCGTCGCGGCGGGCGAGCCGACCGGCGGCCTCCTGTCGTCGGTGTCGACGGCCGCCTCCGCGCTCCCCAAGGACCAGGACGCCAAGCTGTCGGTGGTCGACGACCTGCGGCGCCGGCTGGCCGACCCCGCGTTCCAGTTGCTCGAGCCCGAGCAGCGAAAAGAGATCGACGCCTGGGCGCCGCCGCCCGACCTGCGGCGCCTGACGATCCAGGATCTCCCCGAGCCCATCGCGCGGCGGTTCCGCGAGGTGGACGGCACGCTGGGGCGGGTGGCGCTCATCTACCCGGTCCGGGTGTGGGCCAACTGGGACGGGCACGAGTTGATCCGGATGTCGGACACCTTCAAGGACGTTCGGCTACCGAACGGTGACGTCGTCAGCGCGGCCGGCAACTCCTCGATGTTCGCGGCGATGCTGAGGTCGATCTCCCACGACGGCCCGCTGGCCACCGAGGTGGCCCTCATCGGTGTGGTTCTGCTGGTGACCGTGCTTTTCAGAAGAGTTCGTAGCGTGGTGATGGTCCTGAGCTCCCTCCTGACCGGGATGCTCTGGATGGCGGGCGCGGCCGCCGCCATCAATCTGAAGCTGAACTTTCTCAACTTCGTCGCATTGCCGATCACTCTGGGAATCGGCGTCGACTACGCGGTGAATATCGTGGCGCGGCTGCTCGTGGAGCCGCCGGAAAGTCACCCCCGCGCGCTGGCCGAGACGGGAAGCGCCGTCGCGCTCTGCTCGCTGACCACGATCATCGGCTACAGCTCCCTGTTCATGGCCTCGAACGGAGCGCTTCGTTCGTTCGGTAAGCTCGCCGACCTCGGGGAGGTGGGGTGCCTGCTGGCGGCGGTTCTGTTCGTCCCCTCGATGATCCGGTCGGCCGCCAGGGAGATCCAGCGCACACCCCGTCAGGCAACGGACGATACGTCCAATTCCTGACAGCGAACCCTGGATCCTCGTCCAGGAAAACCGCATCTATCGGCGGGTACGGGAACGGTGTCGATGTTGCATCTACCTGCGGTGTCCCAAATGGTTACTTCAAACGTGAGGAAGGCGACATTGCGAAGCAAAGTTTTGCTCGCGAGGCGCCTCGCCCAACTGACGGTGGTGGCTTACGTGAAATTGCTTCGCATCGTGATGGTGGAACGCCTCTGGGCGATTCCGCCCCGCGTGCGGGCAGTCACGGGCGCCGTCGGATCCACCCGGCCGGAAAAGGAGATCTCCCCGTGAGCGCTCACCTGTCGCCCGCGCAGTTGGACGTCGCATTCCTGGTCGGCTTCGCCCTCTTCTTCACGGTTCCGTTTCTGATTTATGTCATTCGCGTGGCGGTCGGTTGGTCGACGCTGCCACCGTCGCGCCCGCGCGGAGCGGGCCGCCGCCTGGTCATGCCGGTGCTCATCGGCTACTTCTACTGGCTCACCAAGCCGGTCTGCCAGCTCGGCATCAAGAGCGGCCAGTCACCCAGCTTCTTCACGGCGCTGGGTCTCGTCGGCTCGCTGTTGACCGCCATCGCCATCGCGACCGGCCACTTCGCCCTCGGGTCGGCGCTGCTGATCGTCACCGGCGCGCTCGACGTGATGGACGGCCAGGTGGCGCGCGCGCTCAAGCTCTCGAGCCCACGCGGGGCGTTCTTCGACTCGACGATCGATCGAATCTCGGACGGGCTGATGTTTGGCGGCTGCGTCGTCTACTACGCCGGGACGCCCGTGATGTACGCGGCGCTGGTGGCGCTCATCATGTCGTTCGTGATCAGCTACTCGCGGTCCCGCGCCGAGGCGCTGGGACTGGCCGGGGCCGAGGGGCTCATGCAGCGGGGCGACCGCATCGCGCTGCTCGCGATCGCGCTCGCGTTCTCGGCGCTGCCGGCGCACCGGATGGAGGGCTTCGTGCCCCATCCCCTGTACGCGGTCACCGCGGTCGCGCTGTTCTTGATGGCGCTGCTCAACACCGGGACGGCCATCGCCCGCATCGTCTGGACGATGGACCGCCTGGCTGCGGCCGGGCCGTCGCCGGCGCCCGAGCCGGCGCGGGCCGATCGGCGGGTTCCGCCGGCGCCGCCCGCGGCGCTGCGCGAGCAGCCCCACCAGGCCGGCTGACCCTGGCGGGCTAGACCACCGCCAGGCCGAGCTGCTGGCGGACGGCGAAGTAGGCGTCGCTGACGGAGAAGGCCACAAGGTCGGCCATCCGCCGGTGCGCCGGGATGGTGGAGAGCGGGATCGGCTCGCTGGAGATCACCCGGAACGCCGCCGCCAGCTCGCCGGTCAGCGCCAGCGCCAGGCGGGCCGCCGACAGGTCGGTGGCGGCGATCCACCTCTCGACGTCGATCGGCTCGCTGTCGTCGCCGAAGCGCCGCCCGGCCTCGGCCAGGGTGGCCAGCGCCGCCGGGGGCATCGTCTTGGCCAGGTGCGCCCTGAGCTGGCCGGCCTCACCCTCGAGCGGGACGTGGTGGGCGGCGCCGAGCGCGCGCAGCACGCCCAGCACCCCTTGCAGGATGGCGGGCGTGCGCAGCGCGACCTTGGGGAAGCGCTCGGGCCGCAGGAATGCCAGGTGCGGCGCGAGATCGAACACCAGGTCGAAGCTGCTGCGGCGCATGGTGGGGGGGCCGAGCAACAGCGTGGGGCGCGGGCCGGTGCGCTGGCGGACGTTGACCAGCGTCGTCTGCCCCGTCTCTCCCTCCATCCGGAAGACGTCGGGCAGCGGCAGCGTCAGCGTCGCCGCCAGCTGGACCAGCGTCCGCGCCCAGGGGCTCTCGTCGCGCGCCAGATCGACCGGCGTCCGCTTGCGCAGCCCGACGTGAGCGGGGTCGTAGGCCGCCGAGGCCGAAAGAAATGGCGAGGCGATGGAGAACAGGTCGCCGATCCGGCGATCCTCGTCGGGGTGGCGCACCTGGGCCCAGGTCTCGTCGGTGAACGGGCGCTGCGCGGGCCGCACGCGCGGCGGGCGGTGGCGGTTGAACAGCTCGTCGAGCGCGGGGGTGTTCTTCTTCAGGTACCAGAGCGTCGCGGCCACGCACCAGCGCTTGTCGGTCTCGCCGGTCTCGCCGTAGAGCTTGGCCAGCGCCAGGTACGAGTCGGTGCGGTGGGGATCGCGCGCGATGATCCCCTGGTGGGCGGCGATGGCGCGCTCGCGGGCGTCGGGGCCGACCAGCTGGTAGACGTGGGCCAGCGTCTCCTGCTTGGCGTGATCGGCGGGATCGAGCGCCACCGCCTCCTCGAACGCGGTCATGGCCAGCTTGCGATCGCGCAGCTGGCGCAGCGCCACGTTTCCCATCCGCGTCCAGAGCCGCAGCCGCAGCGCCTTCGGCGCCTCCGCCGGTAGCCGCTCGAGCATGGCGCGGTGGGCGGCGACCAGGCCCGCCCAGTCGGTGGCGTCTTCGCGGAGCTTGGCGAGCTCGTCGAAGCTGTCGATCGCGCTCGGGCCGCCCGGATCATCGTCGAGCGAGCGCTCGAGCAGCTCGGCCGCCTCCATCGGGCGGTTCAGCTTGTCGATGAGGATTCGAGCCGCCTCGCGCCGCAGCGTGGCCCGGGCGGGCGCGGACGTCTCACCCTTGGCCAGCGCGATCAGCATGTCGGCGGTCGGCTCGAGGCGCTCGTCGGCGCGATAGAGCGCGAGGAGCTTCTCGATCACCGATCGCCGATCGGGCTCGGCCTCGAAGGCCAGGCGGTAGGCCGCCTCGGCGCGCGCGCGGTCGCCCAGCTTGTCCAGCGCGGCGTCGCCGATCTCCTCGTCGAGCGCGGGCTTCTCGTCAGCCGCCACGCGCGCCGCCAGCGCCTCACGCTCGACGATCCAGGCCGGCCAATCCTCCTTCGCCTCGAGCAGCCGGGCCAGCGCCTCCAGCGCGGGGCGGGTGTCGGTCGCCGTTGCCTTGGCCTCGCGCGCGGCGAGGATCGCGGCCTCGCGATCGCCGAGCTCGCCCTGCGCGCGGGCCAGCCGCAAGAAGACGTCGGCGATCTCGGCCGGCGGCAGCGAGGCCCGGTGGTGGGCGAGCAGCGCCTGGTAGAGCGCGACCGCCTCGGTCCACTCGCCGCGCCCGTAGCGGAAGTCGGCGAACGTCCGCAGCATCGGCAAGAGGTCGGGACGCCGCCGGTGCGCGCTCTCCAGGCAGCCGAGCGCCTTGGTCGTGTTTCCCAGCGCCAGCGCCGCGCGGGCCAGCTGGGTCTCCAGCGCCGCCAGGCGGTCCTCGTCGGGCGCCGCCGCCTCGCTCGCGGCGTCGGCGATCTCTCGATCGAGCAGCGCCTCGACGTCGCTCCACTGCTCGCGCCGCGTATAGACGTCGACCAGGCGCTGGTTGGCGTCGCGGTGGCCGGGATCGGCCGCCAGCGCCCGCACCAGCAGATCGGAGGCCCGGTCCTCGTCCTTGACGTGCTCCATGAGGACGACGGCCGCGCGGGTCAGCAGCGCCGACCTCTCGGCCCCGTCGGCTTCGCCCGCGGCCGCCCGCTCGTAGAGGCTCACCGCCTGATCGAAGGCGCCGCTCTCCTCGCGGACCCTCCCCAGGATCGCCAGCGCGCGCGGGTGCTCGGGCGCCAGCGCGGCGACCTCGCCCAGCGCCGCCTCCGCCGCCGGCCCGTCGGAGAGGTGCTCGACGAAGACCCGCGCCGCCTCGACCAGCACCTCCGCGCGGGCCTCCGTCTCGCCTGCGGCGGCCGCCCAAGCGAGCAGCGCCTCGGCGACCAGCGGCCAGCGTCCGAGCCGCTCGCCGAGACGGGCGATCGCCTCCTGGATCTCCTCCCGCCGATCGCCGGCGTCGCGGGCGGCCAGGTAGCCGTCGAGCGCCTTCTCCGGGTCGTCCAGCTCGGTCTCGCGCAGGCGCGCCAGCGCGAGGAGCAGCTCGCGCCGCGCGTCGGCCGTCTCGGTCACCTCCAGCCGGCGCCCGAGCGCCTCGGCCAGGGCGGGGAACCGTCCGGTCGAGCGGCAGAGGCGATTGAGGGCCGCGAAGGCGTCCGTGTCGCGCGGGTCGAGCCGCAGGATCTCGTCGAGGGCCCGCACGGACCGCTCGACGCCGTCGGGCAGCGCCTCGGCCTCGGCCGCCAGGCGCCGCAGCGCCGCGATCCGCTCGGGCTGGCTGGCGGCGCCCTCGGCCAGGCGGGCGAGCGTGTCGAGGTAGTCGTCGTGCCGCTCGGCGCGCCGGTAGATCTCGTCCAGCTTCACGAGGGCCGCGCGATCGCCGTCGGCCGCCAGCGCCTCGAGCTGCGCGGCCGCCTGGCCGAGCGCGTCCAGGTGCTCGACCAGCAGATCGGCCCGGCGGTGGCGCAGCGCCGCCGCCTCGGCGGCGGGCGCCCGATCGGCGCGCCGTTCCAGCAGCGCCGCCAGATCGCTCCAGCGCTTCTCGCGCGCGTAGAGCCGCTCCAGCGAGGAGACGGCCCGCTCGTGCTCGGGGGCGATGGTCAGCGTCGCCTCGTAGGCCTCGGCGGCGGCGATCGCGTCGTGCGCCGGCCCCTCGAGGATCTCCGCCGCCTCGAGCAGCCCGGCGATCGCCTGTTCGGGCTCGTCGGTCTCGGCGGCGGCCGCCCGGAGCGCGCTCACCAGATCGCCCCAGCGCCCGAGCGCGCGCAGCAGCGCCACCTGCTCGGCCCGCGCCTCGCGGTGGCCGGGCGTCGCCAGCAGCGCCTGGCCCAGCGAGGCGAGGGCGTCGTCCGGGCGCGCCAGCTCCTCGCGCTCGACGCGGGCGATCTCGCGCCAGATGCGCGTGGCGGCCGGCGTCGACCCGGCCATCTCGGCCACCCAGCGCGCCTCGGCGCACAGCGCCTCCCAGGCGCCGCCCGCGCGCGCGTCGGCGCGCAGCCGCTCCCACAGATCGTCGTCGCCGGGGAGGAGCCGCAGCATGACCACCTCGGCCTTGAGCGCGCGCTCGGGGCTGTCGAGCCGGTCGCGGAACAGGCGTGCCACCTCGCCCAGCGCGGCGATCTGCTGGCGCGGCTCGTCCTGCAGATCGAGCCGCCGCAACAAGAGCTCGACCAGCCGATCCCAGCGCTCTTCGTCGCGCAGGGCCGCCTCGGCGCGCGCCAGCACCTGGCGCGGCTCGGGATCAGCCGGGTTCCGGGCCCAGCGTTCGAGCCAGAGCGCCAGGTCGACGTCGCCGTCCGAGCGCGGCAGGTCGCTGCCGATCGAGCCGGCGATCTTCGCCAGCCGCGCCATCGCCTCGCCGGTCCCGCCCGGGCAGGGGAGGATGGTGAGGCCGGTGCGCAGGTCCCAGACCTGCGCTTCGCGGTCGGGATCGCTCTCCGCCGACAGGTCGAGGAACAGGTAGTGCGGCCCGCCCGGGGCCGGCGTCGAGGCCAGCCAGGACGACAGCCAGACGAGATCGGGGTCGGTCGGCCGGAAGCCGATCAAGACCAGCGTCCGCCGCCGGCGCAGCTGATCGAGCCAGGCCATCCCCGCCGACGGCAGCAGGCGCTTGCGCGCGTCGGCCGCCCCGATGCAAAGGCTCTTGGGCAGGGCGCGCCGCCCGCACAGGTGAATGAGCGGCGTGTCGGGCCCGGTGAACCGCGCGCGGGCCGAGGCGTCGATGCCGACCAGCACGCGCAGGGGATCGTGCCGCCCCGACGCCACCGCGAGCGCGCGCGCCCACTGGTCGTCGAACGCCGTCGTGATGACCGCCCGCCAGGGGAAGTCGGCCGCCTGGCGCACGCTGTCGGGCAGCGGCGTCCCGTCGGAGAACGCCTGCTCGATCGCCTCCTCGACCTGCGCCGGCGGCAGCAGATCGCGGAGGAGCGCCAGCGCGTCGCCGAGACGCCCTCCGGCGCCGAGCTCGGCGATCTGCGCGCGCACGTCGGAGAAGACCGGTCGCGCGGCCAGCGATTCGACGAAGGTTTTCCAGCCAGGCGCGCCAGCCAGCTCGCTGCAACCAAGACCTGCGACCAGGACGGCCTGTCGCGCCTTCAGCCTCTCGACCAGGGAGTCGGGAATCTCGACCATCGGGGGGGTACCTCGGCCGGATCTCCCTCGGTCATAGCGCGGATTGGCCGCGCAGCCTAGCCCCACCAGGCAATCGGGCCATCGCGGCGTGGCGGGAAGCGGGCGGAGGGGCTAGTGGGGCGTCTCCGCGTCATCGGCGGGCGGAACGTCGACGGCGGGGCCGCCGGCGGCCGGAGGCGCGCCTTCGGACGGGGCGGGGGTCGGGCGCGCGGCCGGCGGGGGCCGCGTCTCGGGCTCGCCGAGCAGGCGGGCCTTCATCCGCTCGGTCAGCCCCTGGGGAAACCGGGCGTAGCGGCGGGCGACGTCCCACGATTCGGGCGGGCAGGTGAGAAACCCACGCATCGACTCGAGGTACGCGCTGGTCGTCCCGGTCAGCAGCCAGAGCGGGAGGGTGAAGACCAGGAAGAAGCCGTGGCTGACGGTGGTGAGCGACCCGGCCACGGTCCAGCCGGCCAGCGCCCCCTCGTAGGTGCGGAACACGCCCAGCCAGGCCTTTCGCACGTTCGCCAGGGGGAAGCTGGCCAGCCGCCCGTCGTCGTAGAGGAGCCAGACGAACCCGTCGCCGGCCGAGATCAGCTCGCCGGTGTGCCGGCTGCCGTCGGCGAGCAGGAGCTGCGCGCGCGCCCCCTTGCCCGAGACGACCGCCTCGTCTTGCCGTGGCCGCTCGCTGTTCGGGATCTCCCACCCGGCGCAGGCGCCGCCCAGAAGCGCGATGACGATGCCGACGACGGCGGCCAGCTGCCGCACCGGCGGCGGGCACCCGCGCCCGTCACGGGTGGGCATAGCGGCTCTCCCAGAAGAGGCGATCCATGCCCGCCTCCTGCTGCTTGTACGCTGGCGCCAGCAGCCGGAGCGCCAGGCCGGGCGCCGCCATCAGCAGCGCCGCGCGGGCCGGGCTCTCCTCGCGCAGCCAGGCCTCGCGCATCCATTCGAGGTAATAGCCGCGCGACGCGAGGAACAGCTCGTAGCGCTCGGGGTGCTCGGGGAGCTCGTAGCTGAAGGTGTAGGCGTCGCCTGGGAGGGTGACGATCCGCTGGCCGGGGCGCACGGTGACCGGCCGCCTGCCTTCGGCGGTGTCCACGACGCCGGCGACGGTCCGCGGCGCGAGGCGCGTCGCCTCGACCCGGGGGCCCAGGGTCGCCAGCGCGATCCAGTCGAGCCGCCAGTTCCCGCGGGTCACGTTCAGCCGGACGCGCAGCGGCCGCCCCGCCGGGGCGCCGGCGGGGACCGGCGGCAGCCGCACCAGGTGCACGTCGGTGGCGATCGGCCCGGTCTCGAACACGCTCCCCGCGCGCGTCCAGCGCCCGTCGGCTTGCTCGACCTCGACCTCGAGATCGCCCAGACGCCGGTAGACGGCGCGCAGGGCGTCGGCCTTGCCCGGGTCGCGCTCGAGCGCGGTCAGCGCGTCGCCGACCCCGCTGCCGAGGTAGGCGAGCGTCTGGTAGAGGAGGTAGGTCGTCAGCAGCGTCTCACGGGCGGCGATCACCAGGCCCCGCGGGCCCGCGGCGGACGCGGCCGGAAAGGTCAGCGTCAGCTGCTCGCGTGCGCCCAGGTCTTGCCCGTCGGCGGGGCTCGACCACTCGCGCCCGTCGAGCGCGCGGACGGAATCGGCGCAGGGGCCTTCGGGCGCCTCGCAGCTGGCGGGGGCGGCCAGCGCCGTGGCGCCGTAGAAGCCCCCGCCGTCCTGGTCCTCGGCGTGAAACGCGCGCCCGCCCGGCGGCCGCGGCACCGCCAGCACGTCGACCGCGTCGACGACGTGGGTCTCGAGCGCCTCGTTCGTCATCCGCACGGTGAGCGCCCGCCCCTCGGGGTGCGCCCGGAAGAGGGCGTCGACGTCGGTCGCCTCCAGCGACGGCGCGACGCTGTCGGAGAATCCCTCGGCCGACAGCACCGGGCGCTCGCCGTCGCTCACGTAGAACGTCGGGCACGAGCCGAAGCAGGCCTTGGGGTTCGCCAGGCAGAGCGCGGTCCCGGCCAGCGAGCCCACCGTGGTCACCGCCAGCGCGGCGATGACGGGCGACGTCGGCGGCCGGTTCGTCTCGAAGATGGCCACCTCGGCGAGCGGGATCTGGTAGTCCCCCTCGGGCCCTGCCCGGCGATCGAGGTCGAGCAGGCGCCCGTGCCCGGCGACGGTCCCGGCCCCGCCGTTCACGCTCCAGGTCGCCAGCACGTACAGGCGACCGTCGCGCATGTGCGCCTTGAGGTACGGCGAGTCGGCCCGCTTCACGCCGGCCACCGCGCCCGGGGGCACCAGCTCGCGCCCGAGCGGCTGGGACGGGCTGCAGGCGAGCGCGCAGGCGGTCACCCAGGCAACCACCACCCCCGCTGACGCTCGGGCCGTCACCGGCGCGAGCATACCGATTTCAGGGATGTCCGAACAGCCGGCCTAGCGGGCGGACATCCGCCAGCGCCGTCACCGGCGGACGTCCACGAGCGCCGTCACCGGCGGACGTCCACGAGCGCCGTCACCGGCGGACGTCCACGAGCGCCGTCACCGGCGGACGTCCACGAGCGCCGTCACCGGCGCTCGGCGGCGGTCTTGCGGAGCAGCGCCAGCAGGCGGCGCGCCTCGCCGTTGCGCGGATCGAGCCGCGCGGCGGTCTCCAGCTCGGTCTGGGCGGCGACGAAGTTTCGCTGGTTGATGAGCAGCGTGCCGAGCAGGAGGTGGGCTGGCGCGCCGGCCCCGGCCGCGGCGGCCTGCCGGGCCAGGGCGAAGGCGGCGACGGTGTTGCCGCGCTCCCAGAGGTCGTCGGCCTTGCGGAGGAGCTCGTCGGCCGCGGTGTCGTGCGCCGGGCGATCGATCCCGTCGGGCGTGCGCCCCTCGACCCGGCGGGGCGGCTCGAGGTGTGGCGCCTCGGCGCCGGCCGTTTCGAGGCGCTCCGTCGCGCCGGGCGCCGGTTCGGGGAGCGCCGGTTCGCTGGCGGCCGGCTCGGGGAGCTCGGGCGCGACCGGCGCCGGTTCGACCGCCGGGGGCCCGGGCGCGCGCTGCGCCGGCCCGCGCTCCGTCGCGGCCTCGAGCGAGGAGGGGCGCGGCGCCGGGACCGCCGCCAGCGGCTCGGCCGAGGCGCGCGAGCGCGCCGAACGCCCGTGGGTGCGAAGCAGGCCGATGCCCGAGGTGGCGACGAGCGCCGCCAGCGTCGCCGCGATCCACGGACCGGGGTTCTGTCGCCGCTTGCCCGTGGGCGCGGGCGCGACCATCGCCACCGTGGGCGGCGCCGGCCAGCGCTCGGCCAGCTCCTGCAGCGAGGCCGTCTCGGCCGCCTCGGCGGCGCGCTCGTCGAGGACGCGCTTCGCCTCGGCGGTCTCGTCGGCCACCGCCTGGCGCAGCCCCGGGACGTCGAAGCAGCTGGCCAGCAGGTGTGCCAGCTCGCGGCGCGCGTCGCCGGCCTCGGAGGCGAAGGCCGCCAGCGCGGCCCCCAGCTCGTCGGCGGACTGGAAGCGATCCTCCGGCGCGGGCGCCATCGCGCGCTCGCCGATCTGCGCCAGCAGCGGGCCGACGTCGGGGTTCAGCTCGCGCACGTCGGGGAGCGCCGGCTCGGGCGTCTCCTCGGCGCGGTGGCCGGTCAGCACCTCCCACAGCACGACGCCCAGCGCGAATACGTCGGCCCGCGCGTCGACCTGCCCGCCGGCCGAGGCCTCGGGCGGCACGTAGCTGCGCCGCCCGACCACCACCCCCAGGTTGGTCACCTCCTCGTCGACCGCCGAGTGCGCGATCCCGAAGTCGACCAGCTTCACGTCACCGTCGAACGACAGCCGGATGTTCTCCGGGGTCACGTCGCGGTGGACGATCCCGAGGCGCCCGAACCCGTGCGCGTATCCCAGGCCCCGCGCCACCTCGCGCACGATGTGCACGGCGATGCTGCGCGGCAGCGGCCGCGCCCCGAGCTGGCGCATCACCTTCGCCAGGTTCACCCCCTCGACGAACTCCTGGGCCACGCACAGCTGCCCGTCGATCTGCTCCACGCGCAGCGTGCGGGCGATGTTCTCGTGCTCGAGCCGCGCGAGCAGCGAGCCGTGCAGCAGCTGCCGCTCCCGATCGGCCTCGCCGGCCGGGGCCGGCAGACGCTTGAGGACGCAGAGCTCCGGGTCCTTGCCGTCGCTCCGCAGCGCCAGCTCCGCGCGTCCGAGCCCGGCCCCGCCCCCCGCCGGAACGACGAGGTACGGACCGAGCTCGGTGGTGGCGCGGGGCTCGGTCATTGGGCGCCGCAGGTGGGACCGGCGTCGGGGCAGGTGGTGACGCCGGCGCAGGAGACGTTCCCGGAGCTGTTGTTGAAGGCCAGGATGTTGGTGCCGGTGATCTGCGCGGCGCAGACCAGCCCGGGACCGCCGTTGTTCGCGATCGTCGTCGAGCTGATCGTCGTCATGCCGGTCACCGCCGTGGCGTTGTTCACGAGGATACCACCCAGCGTCGACGCGCCGAGCACGGTTCCGGGGCCGTTGCTGGTGACGCTGGTGTTCTCGATGTCGAAGCTCGCCTCGTTGAGCAGGATCCCGCCGCCGAGGTTGTTCATCACCGTGCAGCTCTTCATGGTGACGGTCGACCCCGTCTCGGCGTCGACGCCCAGGCCGTTCGTGAGGTTCACGGTGACCCGCACGAGCGTCAGGTTGGTGGAGGCGCCGGTGGCGACGATCCCCTTGCTGGCCTTGCTGGACCCGAGGTTGATCAGCAAGTCGCGGATCAGGACCGTCCCCGAGGAGATGGTGACGGCGGTGCCGTTGGTGGCCGGGATGCTGCCCGGATCGCCGCTCGCGTTGGCCCGGCCGATGATGGTCGGCGCCACCGCCGTCGGCGCGAGCGCGAGCTGCTCATTCGTGCCGCCCAGGATGACCAGGAAGGGCCGGCTTTGAAGCGCCACGGTCGCTTGCGCGAACGTGCAGTAGGGCTTGGCCGCGCTTCCGTCGGCGCTCGCGCAGCTCGAGACGCTCTCGTCGAGGAACACGACCTCGCTGGAGGCCGCGCAGTGACCGTCGCCGGCGCAGATTCCGGCCCCGTTGCCGGTGCAGTCCGAATCGAGCGCGCAGGCCGTGCAGACGTTCGAGCTGCTGCAGATCGGCTTCGTGTCGTGGCAGTTCGCGTTCGAGAGGCAGCCGGCGCAGCTCCCTTTCGCCAGGGTGGCGGTCGCCGTCGTCACGCAGACCGGCTTCGTCGCGTCCGAGGCCGCGCAGTCCTTGTCGGCGGCGCACGCGGCGCAGGCGTTGGACTTGCAGACCGGCGTCGCGCCCTGGCAGTCGGCGCCCGAGAGGCAGCCGACGCAGGCCCCCGGCTTCGCGCCGCCGTCGACGCCGGCGTCGGGCGCGACGCAGACGTTGGTCCCGGCGTCGAGGCCGTGGCAGCTGGTGTCGGTCTCGCACCCCCGGCAGGCGCCCGCGTCGACGTCGCAGATCGGCGTGCTGGTTCCCTTGCAAGAGCTGCAGGAGAACGAGGCCTTGCCGCCCGCGCCACCCATGCCGCCGTGCCCGCCCGCGGCGCCGCCCATGCCCCCGTGCCCGCCCGCGCCCCCGGTGGACACGCAGGTCTTGGTGGCGTCGCACATCAGGCCGGCCAGGCAGTCACTATCCACGTCGCAGCGGCCGTCCTTCAGCTTCGAACAGCCGCCAGCGGCCACGGCAGTGAGCGCGGCGACCACGACCCACGACCGCGCGTTCACAGCCGACCTCCGAGCGTCAGGCCGAACGGCTGGATCCCGAGCGCCACGCCCGGGTGATCTTGATTGCCGCGAATGAGGTAGACGATGCCGCCGGCGATCGCGACCGCCGACAGGCCGGCGACGATGCCACCGGCGAGCGCAGTGGTCCGGGTGGCGGCGCAGGGGTTGTAGGTGGGCGTCGCGGGCAGCGACGTGCAGTCGGTGTCGTGACCGTTGATGGCGAAGAGGGCGACGCTGGCGGCGCCGCCGGCCACGCCAGCCCCGATCAATGTCCATCCGAGCCAGCGGCGGTTGCTCTTCGCCTCGGCGGGCGGCGCCGGGGTGGCCACCAGGGCGGGCGCCGGTGCTGCGGTCGCCGGGGTAGGCGCGGGCAGAGGCGCCGCCGTGGCCGAGAGGTTGGCGTGGAGGGTCGGGACGCGGTCGAGCAGGGGGTCGGCGGCGGCGGCGACGTTCTCCACCATCTGGGTGGCCGCGCAGATGTTGCACTCGGCGATGGCGTTGTCCTCGCGGTCGCTGGCCACGTTCCAGATGCGGAGCTGGACGCGGTAGCCACGCATGTCGTTGCGGCCGCCGGTCGCCACCAGGACGTCGCTGGCGCCCGCGCTGACGGCCGCCACGCGCAGGCACTCGCGGTCGGCGCAGCTGCCGGCCTCGGGGGCCAGGTCGTAGCCGTGCTTGGTGACGGCGTCGTTCAGCGTCGTGCGCAGCTGGGCGCGGATGTCGGCCAGGCTGTCCGGCAGGTCGACCGCGTTGACCACCACCACCCGCGGCCGCGCCGGCTCACCTGGCGCGGCGACGCCGGCGACAGGGAACAGCCCCACCGCCAAGAGCACCCCAAGGCCCCACTTCGAGAACATGTGTGGCTAGAGACGCTACATCCATCCGCGGGCGCGGTTCCAGTTTGACGGCAATTTAGGGCCCGATCACGGGCCGAGGGCAGGATCCTCTAGCGCCGGCGGCGGCGCGGGCGGAGGACGGCGACGGCCAGCAGCAGCCCCCAGACGCCCGTGCCGGACCGACCGGCGGCACCCGGGGCCAGGTCGCAGTGGCAGCCGCCGCTCCCGGAGCCCGCGCCGGTGGCGGCGTCCCTGGCCGGAGTTCCGGCATCGTGCGCCGGCTGCCCGGCGTCGTGCTTGGGGAGGGAAGCGTCCTGGCCGCCATCGATGGGCGAGGGCATGACCGTGGCGGTGCACACGGCGTCGGGGAAGAGGTCCATCGACGAGCGGTTGTCGCAGTCGGTCTGGCAGTATTGCTGGAGGCAGGTCGCGATGGCCTGGATGTTCTGGTCGAAGGCCATCAGGGGCTGCCAGGTCATCCCCTCGTCGACCGAGGTCATGATGGCGTACGGGTCGACCATGTTCTCGGTGGCAGCGTAGAGCTTGGTGCCCCGCGCCGACAGCCCCTTGAAGGTGAAGGGGACGGCCGGCAGCTGGGGGAACGTGGCGCCGTTGTCGGTCGAGCGGTAGGCGACGTCGGTGGCGCCCACGACGCCTCCCGCCACCAGCGAGCCGCTGGCCATGCGAGCGAAGGCGGTGAACGCGCCGCCCGGGAAGCTGAGCGGCGTGGTGACGCTGACGCCGCCGTCGCTGCTGATCGAGAGCGCCTCGCCCGCCGAGCTGCCGGTGCGGAAGATCAGCTTCTGCGGATTGGCGGGGTCGATGCCGACCAGCCGTATGCTGTACGTCTGCGGCGGCAGGGTGGCGGAGAGATCGTGCAGGGTCCAGCTGGTGCCGCCGTTGGTGGTCACGGCGACCTTGGGCGTGTAGGCGGTGCCGCTGGTGAGCGTGAGGTAGACCGTCTGCGGGTTCGAGCGCGCGATCTCGACGCCGGTGATGTGGTCGCCCGCCGCCGCCGTGTAGCGGATCTGCGGGAAGGTCGCGCCGGCGTCGGAGGACTCGACCACCGAGTAGATGCTGCCCCCCGCGTCGAGCGTGGTCGCCACCACCGCCAGGACCCGGTTCGCGTTGGTCGGATCGACGAAGGCGTCGAACGTCCCCGGCGCCGACGCCGTCCAGGTGCACGAGCGGTCGTCGGTGTAGATGAGGTTGGTGGGCGACACCGCGTAGATCCGGTTCAGCGGCGGCGGGCCCATCTGGTACAAGATGGCAAAGCTGTTCGCCCCCTGCTCGCAGGCCCAGACCCAGGTCTGGTCGCGATCGAACGACATCACCAGGCCGAAGTTGGTCGCCAGCAACGTCTCGTCGGGCAGCTGCTCGGGCGTCAGGACGCCGAGCGAGTCGGGGAACGCACCGTCCGCGCGCGCGGCGCCGGCCGAGAGCAGCACCGCGACGGCGGCGAGGAGACCCACCCCGCCGCGGCGCGAAGCCCGGAGGCCAACAGCCAGGCGCTGGGACATCTCGATGGACGCCGCGGTCAGCTCCGCTTGCGGGGACGCCGCGCGAACACCAGGCCGAAGAGACCGGTCGCCGCCAGCCAGAGCTGGTGCGTCGAGCCCGCCGGCTGCGCCGGATCGAAGCTGCACGAGCAGCCGCCCGAGGCGGTGGTCGTGTCGTTGGGCGGCGAGCCGCCGCTGCCCGTGGCGCCGCCGGTGCCGTTCGAGGTGCCGCCGGTGCCGTTGGTTCCACCCGAGGCCGACGACCCGCCTGTGCCGGGGGCGCCGCCGCTGCCGGTGTTGGTGCCGCCGGTGCCGGTGTTGGTCCCGCCGCTGCCCGTGATGGCGGTGCCGCCG
>Ga0070734_10001781_pt1 | contig 29249 bp, 5 predicted proteins | sample Coa_R1_8_FD_66444 | JGI IMG/M metagenome (GOLD analysis project Ga0070734, IMG submission 66444) | Surface soil microbial communities from Centralia Pennsylvania, which are recovering from an underground coalmine fire - Coalmine... | ecosystem: Environmental > Terrestrial > Soil > Unclassified ... | reverse complement strand
TTCGAGATCGTAGCAATGGGCTCGCGGACCTATCTCCGGAGACCGGACGAGCGCCGAGATGTCGGTCCGCTTCAGTCGCAGACCCTCCATTTCGGCCAGAATGCTGCCGTCTTCGCCAAAAAGCCGAAGATCCGCGGAGATGATATCGGAACCGGCAGAAACTGCAGGACGCAATTCGACGTGGCACCAGACCTGATCCCCAGCCCTTTGGTGGAAGCGCACCTGGTCCAGTGCAATCGGGATGCACACGGCGGGGTCGTCTTCTCCCCAGGGAAGCAATGCTCCGACGGCCTGGAAGCAGGCATCGATCGTAGCCGGGTGCAATTGATAGATGTCGGGCGCTGCGTCAATCGTAGCCAGGACTTCCCGCTCTCCCCGCCACAATCTACGCAGGCGTTGGAACTCGGGCCCGTACTGCAGCCCACGCGCCGCCAGCGCCAGGTAATAATTTGGAACATCGACTTCCCGATTGCAGTTAAACTGCAATTCTTCCATGCATACGCGTGCGGGCCCCTTTACGGGCAGCGTCGCCAGCGACCCTGAGGCGTTCAACGTCCAGGTATCAGCCTGCTGGGGCAGGCTGAGGAACCGGAACGGGATGGCGGCAGTGTCGTCGCCGCGAGGCTCCAAAATGAGCTGTAGCCGCACCGAAGCCGCTTCCGCAACGACCAGCATCTCGTGAAACGTCATGTTCTCGATCGCGATCGCGCGCATTCCAAATTCTTCAACAGCTGCGGACAGCGCCGCCTCGAGATATCCTGCGCCGGGAAACACAATTCTGCCGTGCACCTTATGGGCCTGGAGCAGGGCCGGACGATCGCAGCGCAACACGGCTTGGTATTGCACCTCGCGCAGAGGGGAGTGTAGTCGCCTTCCAAGCAGCGGATGAACCGGTCCGGCTTCTCCTTGCGTGTCCCCGGGCCGATCTCCCGGAATCCAATGACGCGTGCGCTGGAACGGATAAGTCGGAAGACTGACCTTGCGGCGCCCGCAGCCGCGATCGAAACCGTCCCAATCGAATGGCATGCCGCGAACGTATAACGCCGCTGCAGTTTCCATCATCTGTTCCCAGTCATCCCGTGTCTTACGGAGGGAGGGCAGCCAAACCCCGTCTCCCTCCAGGAGACATCGGCGGCCCATACCGAGCAGCGTGGGGCTTGGTCCTATTTCGAGAAACAGAGAGTGCCCGCCACGATGGAGCGTCTGCATGCCCGCGAAGAACTGCACCGTTTCCCGGACGTGCCGGCGCCAGTAAGCCGGCTGCTCCAATTCACCCGCTTGAACAAAGCCGCCCGTGACGCTTGAGACCAGGGGCGCCGATGGTGTGGCAAAGCGAAGGGCGCCAGCCGCTCTCTCGAATTCATTGAGAATAGGGTCCATCAGCGGTGAGTGGAAGGCGTGAGACACCGACAGGCGGTGCGTGTGAATACCCTCGCGAGCGGCCTGGCTAAGGATCTGGCCGATCGCCTCGCTCTCACCTGAAACCACTACGTGATCCATGCCGTTAACCGCTGCCACGTCTACGCGTCCGCTATACGGCCTCACGAGCCCGGCCAAACGCGCCTCGGAGGCCATCAGCACCGCCATCGAGCCGCGCACAATTAACTCGTCCATTAGGCGGGCGCGGACGGCAATTAGTGTGACTGCGTCCTCAACCTTGAAGACGCCCGCCGCACATGCAGCGGCGTACTCACCGATGCCGTGGCCCATCACAGCATCTGGAGCAATTCCCCAGGAGCGCCACAATTCAGTCAACCCGTATTGCACTGCGAAGAGGGCGGGCTGGGCGAAGATTGTCTCGTCGATCTCGGCGATGGTATCGCCGTAGAGTTCTTGGGTGAGCGGCCGGCGCAAATGCGGCTGGAAGAGTTCCTCACAGCGGAGGACCGCCGAGCGGAACACCGGTTGAGACTGGAACAAGCGGCGCCCCATTCCGGCATACTCCGAGCCCTGTCCGCTGAACAGAAAAGCGATGTTGGGCGTGCTCGTGTCTACGTTGCCGGCCGCGATCCCATCGGCCCCGCGTCCTGCCTGAAACGCGGCCAGACGGGCGTGCGCCTGCTGCGAGTTTGCTGCCACCACGGCAACCCTGTGCGTAAAGTGTGAGCGACCGGTGTTCGCGGTGAAGCACACATCCTCGAACGAATCTGCTCCGTGCACAGCCAGGTGGTCCTGAATTCGGGAAGCCGATTGCGAGACTGCGGCAGCGGTCCGTCCCGAGAGGCAGAGCATATGAAGGGGACGCCTCCACTCTGCCGGCGGCACGGACACCGGCGGGGCCTGTTCCAGGATGACGTGGACATTTGTTCCACTGAACCCAAAAGAACTGATTCCGGCGGCACGCGTCCGTCCTCGCTCCGGCCACGGCGTGACGGTGGTTGGAACCTGCAGGGGCAGGCGATCCCATGGTATGCGCGGGTTCGGATTCCGAAAGTGGAGACTCGGGGGGATCCGGCCGTGCTGGATCGCGAGCACAGTCTTAATCAGGGATGCCATGCCCGCTGCGGCTTCCAGATGGCCCACGTTTGTTTTGACGGAGCCCAACAGCAGCGATTGCGCGGGATCACGGCCCTCCGCGTACACGCGTCCGAGTGCCTGCACTTCGATCGGGTCACCCAAGGCCGTCCCAGTGCCGTGCGTCTCGATGTAGTCGATCTCGGCTGTTCTCTTGCCGGCAGCAGCGAGCGCTTCGCGGATTACCGCCTCCTGCGCCGGGCCGTTCGGCGCCGTGAGTCCTGTGCTGTGCCCATCCTGGTTGACAGCCGAGCCGCGAATCAGTGCCAGGACCCGGTCGCCGGCGCGAAGCGCGTCGCTATATCGTTTCAGCGCCACCACGCCGCACCCTTCGCCCCGGACGTAGCCATCGGCTGAGGCGTCGAAGGCCTTACATCTTCCGTCCGGCGCGAGCATGCGCGCTTTGGAAAACATCACCGTCGGGTGCGGAATCAACACAAGGTTGGCTGCACCCGCCAGCGCCATGCCGCACTCCCCGGTGCGCAAGCTCCGGCACGCCAGGTGGAGCGCCACCAGTGCAGACGAGCAGGCAGTGTCCAGAGTAACACTCGGCCCCTGCAGGCCGAGCACATAAGACAACCGGCCGCTGGCTACGCTATGCGCCGAACCCGAACCCATATGCGCGTTCAGGTCCTCTTCTCCCGATAGCATCAGGTAAGGATAATCGTAGCCACACAACCCGAAGAACACCCCCGTGCGGCTGCCCTGAAGCTTCGCCGGGTCCAGGGCCGCGTCCTCCAAGGCCTCCCAGGAGGCTTCCAGCAGCAGCCGCTGTTGCGGATCCATATTGACGGCTTCGCGCGGCGTAATTCCGAAAAACTGCGGATCGAATGCCTCCACACCCGCGAGAAAACCACCCCAACGGGTGTACATTTTGCGGGCCGCTTCAGGGTCCGGATCGAAGAAGGCGGCTACGTCCCAACGGCCGGGGGGAATCTCCGAAATCGCGTCCCGGCCCTGGCAAAGGAGATCCCAAAACGCCGCAGGGCTGTCGGCGCCGCCCGGAAAACGGCACGCCATCCCGATGATTGCAATCGGCTCCTTGTCCGCCGATTCGAGTTCCTCCACGCGCGCACGCAGTTTCCGAACCTCGCGATATGCGCGGCGCAATACTTCAGCACGGTCAGTAGTGGAGTGCGGGTCGCTCATGAGTCTGTCAGGCGATCAGTGTCAACGGACCGCTCTTCGTAGCCAATTCCTTCGTCCGTCGCAGACCTAATAATGTCTGAATCAGCGGAGTGTAATACACACCGTCTCCCACCAGCCGGATAATCGCTGGCTCGATCTCGACCCACCCTACTTCTTCAAGCGCGTGCCAGACAGGACGATGTTCTTCGTAAAGGTCCAGCCCAAAGGTCCCCAGATAGTCCGGGCGGCTGGCCGTCATTCCCTGCAGGTTGCGAAACAAGGTCGCCAGGCGGAGGTCCTGCGGCTCGAAATGAAAGCCCCGTTCGATGGGAAGATCGCCACGGTCGAGAGCCGCGAAGTAATCGTTTACCGTACGATGGTTTAGATACATCCAACCCGGCAATTCCGGCGTTCCCTGAAAACCGGAGACGCCCGCATAACCCCACCCCCAGACTTCAGTGCCACCGAACCCGTGTATGCATTCTTCGTAAAGAGGCGCTCCCGTAGGTGTGTCGATCGGCTTTTCAAAATCGTAAGGCGTCAGCTGGCGGAAGCCGCGGTTTTCAAGGAGCTGTTTCGACGCATGGTACATGCGCCGGTTCTCCTCGACGGGGGGAAGCTCATGACGGTGGTTTAGGGCGAAATCGCTGGCGCCTCCGATATTCAGCTCGTAGTGCGTAATATGGCGAATACCCGTCTTGATGAGCCGGTCCAAGCCCTCCAGCATCAGCTCGCGAGTCTGCCTGGGCCAGCCGAAGATCAGATCGACATTGCATTCGAGGCCAAGCTCATGGCACCACTCGATCGCTTGGAAAACATGCTGCGGCTTCTGCCGCCGCCCGCTCAGCTTATTGAGATCGTCGTCCAGTTGCTGCGCGCCCATGCTGATCCGGTTCACGCCGCCTTCCTTCATGCGGACGAGCTTTTCGCGTGTAAACAGTTGCGGGATACCTTCGAGGGTGACCGTGGCGTTTTTCGCGAAACGTGGAAACACCTTGCGCACGATGTCCATCAGCCGAGGATATTGCTCAGCCTTGTATAGGTTGGATGTGCCGCCCCCAAAGTACAAGGACGAAACCTCCTCGCCTTCGAAGAACCCGCGGTACATGTCTCCTTCCCGTTCCAGATACGACAAGTAGCGCTCCAACTGGCTCATACCCGTGAAGACTTCCACCGGGAAGAGGCAGTATCCACACTTCTCGGGCGCGGTCTGCAAGCAGTACGGAGTAGCGACATAAAGCTGCAACTGCCGCGCCGTGCGGGAACGCTCCCGAATCCGTTGCGTCAAAATTTCGCCTACTGGAACGGCGGTCTCGTGCCACAATCGCGGGGAGGGAAATCCGTGTAGAACCTTGTTCACCTGCCGCTCGTGACGGTGCGTTTCGATGTAAGATCTCGCCTGTTCCAGAGCCGTAACATCCATGATCACACCGCCTGTTTTCTTCCGGCCGCGCCTAGCTGCTGGTTTAAGAGGGTCAGCAGTTCGTCTTCGGTCAGCGAGTCGATGGCGCTGTCCTCCTGACCGTTATGCGCCGCGGACGACAACTCGTCACCGGCGTCCGCCGGCAGTTGCCCGGCAAGCACCGTGTCGACGATGTGTGTTGCCAGCCGCTCGATGGTCGGCTGATCGAAACTGACCGTGGAGGAGAGCGACACCCCGAGCGCGCTCTGTAACCGAGACTGAAGCTCCACAGCCATTAGCGAATCCATGCCGATCTGCAAGAAACCTTGCGAAGGCTCCAGCGGCCGGGAGGATTCAAACTGGAGAATATCGAGCACCTGCGCGGTAATGTAATTCACAAGCACGCCGTGGCGCTTGGCTGGAACGGCTTGCTCCAGTTCGTGAAAGAGCGCGCGCGGCCTATCCGCTTTGACCCGCCGCCCTTCCTCAAGTAAGTCTGACAGCAGCCCGAGGTCGGCGCCTGAAATTGGATTCTGCGCAACCTTCGCCCAGTCAGCGCTAAACACAGCTACTTGCCCACATTCGGAAGAGAGCAAACACTCGAGTGCGTCGAGCGCCAGCCCGGGTGAGAGGAACCATATACCGCGGCTCGCCAGCCGCTGTCGTTCGCTGAAAGGCAGCGATGCTGCCATGCCCGCGCCGGCCCAAGGTCCCCAGTTAATAGCAATCCCCGGCAAACCCAGCGCGCGCCGTTGTTGCGCGAGTGCGTCCAGGGCCGCGTTGGCCGCCGCATAACTCGACTGCGATCGCGAGCCGATTAACGAAGCGATGGAAGAAAACAAGACGAAGAAGTCCAGAGGCATGCCGCTGGAGGCGTGATGCAGGTTGGCAGCGCCAAGCGTCTTTGGCGCCAGGACCGCCGTTAACCGGGAAGCATTCTGCCGGACCAGCGGGTCGTCATCTACGACTCCAGCTGCATGGATGATACCGCGAAGCGGCGGAAACTCCTCCGCAAGAACGGCGAATAGGCGGTCGACGTCTTTACGCCGAGCGACATCGCACTGCAAGGTTGTGATTCGAGCGCCGATCGACTCCACATCGTCCAGGGATGACTGCGTTCGCGCCGGGACCGCGCCTCTTCCCACCAGGACCAGGTTTCGCGCGCCTCTTTCGGCAAGCCGCTTCGCAACTTGAACTCCCAGCGCGCCGAGTCCGCCGGTGATGAGATAACTGGCGTCCGCTCGCAGCGGGGTCGGCTCGCGTTGAAAGGAATTGTAGCGAACCAGCCGTGGCACAAGCCGGCTGCCTGCCCGAATCGCAATCTCGGAATCACGGGACGGCGCAAATAACTCCTCGATCAGGGCCGGCAATCCGTCCTCCACAGGTCCGGAAGGGTCGAGATCCACCAACAAGCAACGCAGTTCCGGGTGCTCGGTCGCGATCACGCGACCGAGTCCTGAGAGCGCGGCCATCTCCGCGGGTTCCGGCGCCAGCCGCTCCGCCGCGGCCTGAGCGCCCCGCGTTACCACAACCAGACGCGGGGGCTCTGCTAGCTTGGCTTGCAGAATAGTCTGAGTCAACTGCAGTAAAGCGTTGCATCCTGTCGCCGCATCTTCTCCATCCAATGCTCGCAGATCGATCACGCCCCGAAGCGGCATCTCCTTAAGCAAACGCTCAAGAGTGTCGGATCGGTAGAGACACTCCTGGCCCATGCTTTGTAATCTGGCGCCAAGCGACAGGGCGCCTGCCGAAGTCCCTAAAATCAGCCATTGCTCGGCATCCTGCTGCTCTTCGACGTAGCCGCTTTCCTGAGTTCTCCACACAACGTGATAGAGCGAATCCTCGATCCGATGCTCGGCACCTGCGAGCCGAGAAGTTCGCCGGCACGTGAAACCTTGTAAATCAGCCACAAGCGCGCCGTCGTGGTCTCGGACTTGAAGATCACCCTTGAGAGTGTCTGCCGAGCTCGCCTCCCATGTCCGAACGCGGCAAGCGCACGAAGCTTCTCTGACGCCCGCCTGATGGAGCGCCAGACTCTCCAGCCCAACGGGCAGGTACCCGGCGCCGCTCAGCTCGCCAGGAACCGCCGCCATCAAAACTTGAAAGCAGGCATCCAGGATTGTAGGAACCAGGTAATGGGCTTCGGTCTCACATCCTTCCGGTGCGCTGGCTTCACCCCAAGCCAGCATGTCTCGCCGCCGTAAACGCGTGAGACGCCGGAACGAGCCGCCAAACTCGAGCCCCGCCTTCAGCAGAGCGCGGTAATGCTGGTCCGGCGGCACCTCACAAAGTTCGCCGAATTCCAGCGAACTCGACAAATCCGGGGATATTGCCGGCGTTGCCAGCCGCGTGATCCGCGCAGACGCGTGCTGCGTCCATGCTCCAGCCTGGCCGCCATCGGATTCGAAGCTGAAGACGCGAAAAGATGCCGGGCCCGAACCCTCCGGGGAAAGGATGCACTGCAAAGTCACAAAGCCCTCGGGGGGCAGCACCAACGCTTTCTCTAGAGAGAGATTCTGCAGCATGTGGACTCCGGGCCCAAACTCCTCATGGGACGCGGCAAGAGCCAACTCTACATAACCGGCTGCCGGAAACATGATTGCGCCATGCACGCGGTGGTCATTCAGATAGGCGGGCGAGTGGGCTCCGATCCGTGATTCGTATATGACCTCGCGCAAAGCCGACCGAAGCCTGCGCCCCAATAAAGGATGGACCTTTTCGGAATAAGGCCCCGATCGCTCTTCCCGGACCGCGGCTGACCGGTGTGCTGGCGCCACCCAGAATCGGCGCCTTTCAAATGGATAGGTCGGCAGCTCCGTGCGAGTGGGCGGGTCTTGGTCTGCTGGACATTCCAGTTCGACGTCGCGGCCTTCTACAAATGATCGGCCTAGCGCCTCCCACCTAGCCGTGCCCGAGTCGGGCAGCACTGGCACAGTCCTCGCCTCATCGCCATCAGGCGCGTTACCAACCATCACTCCGGAAGCGTCCCCCGCGGCGAAAGCCACGAGCTTGAGCCGCGCCTGTTCGGGTGAATCAGCGATCAGGGCCAGCCGATGTCTAAAGCGTGACCGGCCGGTGTTCGCCGTGTGACAATCGGCGGAGAAACTGCCGGCGTCGCTCTGCGCGAAATGATCCGCGAAGCGCATTCCCAGTTTGACCAACGCGGTTGTGGTTGCAGCTGAGAGCGTTAGGAGTTGAGATCCGGTGGCGGCTGCCTGGAGCCGCCGCACCGGAGCCTCCTCCAAAATGGCGTGAACGTTGGTGCCGCTGAGGCCGAAAGAACTGACGCCCGCCAAGCGCCGCCGCGCTGTAGAGCGCGTCCATGGAGTGGGACGGGTTGCAATCCGCACATTTTCGCCGGCGCGCGTAATGTGCGGATTTAGCATCTTGAAATTGAGGTGCTGCGGAATTTCCTCGTGTTGCAGCGCCAGCACTACCTTCATCAGCCCCGCGATGCCGGCCGCAGATTCCAGATGGCCGACGTTAGTTTTGATCGAGCCGACGATTAGCGGATCGTCCTGCGCGCGCTGCTGCGCCAGGACGGCAGCCAGCGCGTCGAACTCGATCGGGTCGCCCAGCGGCGTGCCCGTCCCGTGCGCCTCCAGGTATCCGATCTGGTTGGGATCGACGCCGCCGCTGGCCAGCGCCCGGCGAATTACCTCTTGCTGCGCGGCCCCGCTCGGCGCGGACAGGCCATTGGTCCGCCCGTCTTGGTTCGCAGCGGAGCCCCGTACCAGCGCCAGCACGTTGTCGCCATCGGCGAGCGCGTCGGAATATCTCTTCAACACTACGATCCCGCAGCCTTCGCCGCGGACGTAACCGTCCGCCGCAGCGTCAAAGCTCTTGCAGCGGCCGTCGGGAGCGAGCATGCGGAAACGGCAGCAGTTCGCGGTAATGTCCGGAAGCAGCACCAGATTGACTCCGCCGGCGATCGCCAAATTACACTCCTCGTTGCGCAAGCTTTGGCAGGCCAGATGAACAGCCATCAGCGAGGAAGAGCATGCCGTATCTACCGCCATGCTCGGCCCGCGCAAACCCAACACATACGAGAGCCGACCCGCCGCGACGCTATGCGAATTGCCCATCCCGGTGTACTCGTTGAAAAAACCAGGATCGCTACCTCCCATCTGCAAGAGCAGGTAGTCTGTCATGCTGATTCCGACAAAGACTCCCGTGGTGCTGCCGGCCAATTGCTCCGGCGACTGGCCGGCGCGCTCCAATGCTTCCCAACTCACCTCAAGAAGAATGCGCTGCTGCGGATCCATACTGGCAGCCTCCCGCGGCGAGATGCCAAAGAAATCCGCATCGAAGTGATCGATTGCGTCCAGGAAGGCGCCGTGCTTGCAGTACATCTTGCCGGCCTTATCGGGGTCAGGATGGTAATAGGCGTTCACATCCCAGCGTTCCGGGGGTACTTCTCGGATCGCGTCCTTGCCTTCGTGGAGCATGCGCCAGAGAGTCGCGGGAGTGTCAGCTCCGCCCGGGAATCGACACCCCATCCCCACAATGGCGACCGGTTCGGCGTTCACCAGCGCATGCTGCGAGCGGAATTCTTTCGCGATCAAGGCAAGCTTCATCGGCGACACTCGCGAAAGGCTCTGTCCGATGCCGCTCATCGGGGCTCCTTTCTGCGAAGCAGCAGTTCCACATCTTCGTCCGTGACTTGGTCGATCTGCAATAGAATCCGGCTTACATCCTCGTTTTGAACGTGGTGCGGCGCGATGGGCGCCGGCGCGACGTTGGAAAAGCGCTCATCCAGGTATCCGACAATAGCCTCAATCGTCGGGCAATCAAAGACGAGTGAAGCGGGCAAGGACATTCCAAACTGCGCCGCCAGCACGTTTCGCAGTTCGACTGCCGTCAACGAATCGAAGCCGAGTTCCTTCAGCGGCCGCCGTGGATCCAGCTTCTCCGACAGATTGAATCCTCTCACGATCGCCGCATGATCGCTCACACTATCGGAGAGCAGTTCGCGGCGTTCCCTCCCCGTGGCGGCGGCGAGGCGCGCCAGCAGGTTCGTTTGCACCGGGGCGGGCGCCCGCCCGTTGCCTGCTGCCTTGAGCGCCATTTCCGGAATCTCACCCATCGAAATGACGATCTTCCCGATGTGCCGCGCCTGAGCCATGAACCGGAAGGCAGCCACGGAGTCGGCCGCCGCGAAGTCCTTGCGCGGCAGGGGGGTCAGCTCTCCCTTCGCGAAGAGTTCGATTATGTCGACCAGCATCGTCCTATATTGCGCGGGATTCGTCATCGCAATCTCGCCGAGATCAAACGAGAAATACGCAATATTCCCCGGCAGTTCGGCGATTTGTTCAGGCGTCAGAATGCCGCTCTTGCCGATCTCGATGAATCGCCCATTGGCCCGGAGCAGCCCGAGGCTCGTTGAAACGAATTCTCCCGAGAGCGAGTTCAAGACGATGTCCACGCCCTCGCCGCTGGTTGCTTCTCGCACCCCTCGGACAAAATCGAGAGACCGCGAGTCCATGACATGCCGAATGCCCAAGCTTCGCAAAAACGCGCGTTTTTCCTCGTTACCGGCCGTGGCGAAGATCTCAGCGCCTGCTCGGCGCGCCAGTTGCACCGCGGCCAACCCGACGCCCCCCGCCGCCGCATGAATCAGAATTCGGTCTGACGAACGAATCCGGGCCAAGTCGTACAAACCATGACTCGCGGTCAGAAATGCCAGCGGGATTGCTGCGGCATCCTCGAAGGTCAGTTGCGCCGGTTTGGCAACGGCGTACGACTCCGGAATCGTCACGTGCGAACCGATGCAACCGGCTGCTGAGGCGATCACTGCATCGCCTGGGTGTAAGCATTCCACCCCTTTACCAACGCCCACCACGGTCCCGGAACACTCGCTACCCAACAGTCCGGCATCGCCAGGGTACATTCCCAACGTGTTGAGAACGTCGCGAAAATTCAGGCCAGCGGCGGCTACTCGAATCTCGATCTCTCCCGGGCCTGGCGCGGTGCGGGCCAATGGCCGATAGCCGAGGTTCTCCAGCGCTCCGCGATTTGGGATTTCCAACCGGAAAGCCTGATGATCGTCTCTAGCCCCGTCAAGACCGCGCAGCAAATCCTCCTTCGGCGCTCGCCTCAGATGAATCCCGCTGATCTCGGCGATTGAATCGCCAGAGTCGTCAAAGATCAGTAGATCCGCCGTGAGCGATTCCGGGGTGCCGCCGCCCCAGGGACGTACTCGCGTGTGACACCACCGGGGAGCCCGTCCCGAGGCCCGAAAAATCACTGTATCTACTGCGATCGGCACGTACACAGTTCCCCCGGCATCCTGGTCCACTACCGCTCGCACCAACTGGAATCCGGTGTCGAGAACGCCAGGATGCAATCGGAACTGGCTGGCATCGTCTCCTGTACGAGTCTCGCGGAACCTCCCGACCGCCTCACCTGCGCCACGCCTCGCCGCTTCGAGCCACCGGAAGGCTGGGCCGTAACGAAGCCCACCTTCAGCGATGCCGCGATAGAAGCCAGGCACATCGAGATCGGTCTCGCAGCGCACTCGCGCCTCGGCCAAGGCGGCTGCCGAATGACTCATACCCAGCCCGCGACGAACCGTTCCGCGGGCATGCTCCGGCCATGAACCCGAGCCGTCCCGGCTAATAACGCGGAAAGACGCTGCGCCTCCGGCTTCCGGGGACAGTACGAGTTGCACTTTGCGCGGGCCATCCTCAGGCAGCAATAGCGGCCGAAGGAAAACGCTATCCTGTATCGCGCAGGTGCCTTCGCCCGATGACGACTCTGCCGCTGAAAGCGCCATGGCGAGGATCATGGCAGCCGGCACGACTGCTGTTCCGTAAAGGCGGTGATCATTGAGCAGGGTCCAGCGCACGTTCCACTCGGCATCGAAAACCGCTTCTTTGATCAGTGGGGATTGCGTGCGGTGCGAGATCAGTGCATGAGCCGGCTCCGATTGCCTGCCGCGCGGCGAAGGCCAATATCGTTTGTGCTCGAACGGGTACTCCGGCAACGCGACGCGCCGGCGCGAATATCCGCGATCAAGACCAGTCCAATCCATCTCTACGCCATTCAAATACAGATTCGCGAGATCCTCAAAAATTTGTTCCCATTCCTCTGGGGCCCCTTGGTCATGTTTACGCCCTAGTGTGAGGATCAGCCCATAGCCCAGTTCGTTCAGCCTCGTCAAGCCGTTTGCGCCTCGGATCAGCGGAATCCGCCCGCGTGTTTGGGCAGGTGCGGCGGTGGCCGCGGCACCCGCCGCAAGGCGCAAGGCATCTACCAACGAGTAGACGCCCGCGCCATATGCCGCGGCCGGTTCTCCGCTGCCGTTTGCCCACACCGCCCCGGGTTCCACTCCCCATGAGCGCCACATTTGCCACAGTCCATAATGTGCCGCGAATTCGGTTAGGCCCGCGGCGGCGCCCGGTCCGACCCGCAATTCCGGCTCTTCATTTAGCTCTCGCACTAACCCCACGCATTCGTCCCAGCCCTTGCGAAACGCCGGCTGGGTGACGTACAGGGTATCTTTTGCCGTACTGACATCCGCCATCACAGCCGCGATTCGTTCCCGCTTTCCGGGCTGCACCTGACGCGCCTCGGCAGACCTCAATTTTTTCTGTGCTTCCTTCGTTGATGCCGCCACTATCGCGATTCGATGAGCAAAATGCGCGCGCCCTGCGTTAGCCGAATAGCAGATGTTACCCAGGGACTCGGTGGATGTCTCCAGGTACTCCATATAGCGTTTGGCAAGCTCCCGAAGTGCGCCTTCGCTTTTGGCCGAGAGACAAAGCAGGTGCATGGGACGGTCGAATCCTTCAACCTCCGTTTCGCGCTCCGGGGCCTCCTCCACGATCACATGCGCATTGGTTCCGCTGTAGGAAAACGCGCTCACGCCGGCGATCAGCTTGCCCTGGGCAGTCCAGGGTTCCAAAGCGGTTGGGATCCTTAACGGCAGCGCATTCCAGTCCAGGTTTGGATTTGGTTGAAGGAAATGCAAATGCGCCGGTATCTGACGGTGTTGCAAGGAGAGCACTACCTTGATAAGCGCGGCAACACCCGCAGCCGCCTCCAGGTGACCAACATTGGTCTTCAAGGTGCCAATTGCTAGGCGCTCCACGCCTTCGCGGTCCCCGCCAAGCACCTCACCGGCTGCTTCCAATTCGACCGAATCGCCCAGGCTGGTAGCAGTGCCATGTGCCTCCACGTAGCTCACCGCCTGCGGCTCCACGCCCGCATTTGCCAGTGCGGCCCGAATTACTGCACGCTGCGCCGCCCCGTTGGGAGCGGTGAGCCCATTGCTCCTTCCGTTATGATTGATGGCGGAGCCGCGAATCACCGCGAGAATACGGTCTCCATCCGCCTGCGCGTCCGACAACCGCTTCAGCACTACGACCCCGCATCCCTCTCCACGGACATACCCATCGGCCTCGGCGTCGAACGCCTTCGAACGGCCATCCCGCGCAAGTGCCCGCAATTTCGAAAAATAAACCGTTCCTTCCGGCCATAGCATAAGGTTGACGCCACCGGCCAGTGCCATGCGGCACTCGCCCTGGCGAAGGCTTTGGCACGCGATATGTGTCGTGACCAGGGAAGAAGAGCAGGCCGTGTCCACGGGAAAATTCGGCCCGTTCAGCCCGAGTACGTAACATAATCGGCCTACCGCAACGCTAAAGTGGCTGCCGGTTCCCGAAAAAGGGTTGATCGAAGCCGGATCGCCGGTCAGGTGCAGTTTGGAGTAATCATCGTTACTCAACCCCATGAATACCCCGGTTTGGCTCCCCACGAGTCTGGCAGGGGTTTGCCCGGCGTTCTCCAGAGCGTGCCACGCCGTTTCTAACAGCAGCCGCTGCTGCGGATCGAGGGACTCCGCCTCCTGCGCGGAGATTCCGAAGAATTCGGCATCGAAGAGCGCGGGATCGCGATCCAGGAATGCTCCGTGGCGGGCATAGCTTTTGCCAGGCGCGCTGGGGTCCGGATCGTAGTAGTCCTCCACATTCCAGCGATTCGGCGGCACTTCTGTTACTGCGTTCACACCGTCGCGCAGCAGACGCCAGAACGATTCCAAATCGCTGGCACCGGGAAAGTCGCAGGCCATCCCGATAATCGCGACCGGCTCGTGCCGCGAGCGCTCCAATGCCTCCAACTTGGTCCGCATCTTCTTCAGTGCCGCCAAAGCCTGCTTCAGTTGCGATAGTTCGTCGGTTTGTTCCGGTCTCTGGCTCATGCCTTCCGTCACTCAATCCGCCAACCGTTCGATCAATTCCAACTCCGCATTCAACATCGCCTGTAACTCTGCCTTGGACAGGTCCGAGAGTTCTGTGTTGCTCATCGGTGGCGCCGCTGCCGTTTCCGCTTTTCCCAAGGACAACCGTTCTGCTAAATGGGATGTAATGGCCGCCACTGTCGGATAGTTAAAAATCAGGGTCGGAGGGATGGTGAATCCCAGGCCTTTTGCTAATGCTTTGGTGAGATCCAGAGCCATCAGTGAATCGAGACCCAGTTCTCGCAGCGGATCCTCCGACGATAAGGCGTATCCGGGCTCCAGCCCCAGAACGCCGAGCGCCAGGTTGCAAACGTGATCTTCCAGGATTCCTCGGCGCTCATTAGCAGGCGCTTTTGCGATCGCTCGCGCCAGACAGCCCTGCTCCTCCGGCCGTTGTGTTGGGGAGCGGCGCGCGCTGGCCTGAGGCTTCACGCGGCTCAACAGCGGATTAGCTTTCCACGCCAGGTGCTCGTCAGACTTGGCCCAGTCGGCCATCAGCACCGCGACCTGAGCGCCTTCATACTGCAGAGCCTCCGCGAGAATCTCGAGGCCGTCTCGCGGATTGATAAGATGAAGTTCCTGCGCGCGCCAGCGGCGGTGTATCGATTCACCCAGCGCCGAAGCCATTCCTATTTCGGCCCACGGACCCCAGTTGATACTGACGGCGGGCAGTCCCAGCGCGCGGCGATGCGCCGCCAGGGCATCCAGCGAAGCGTTGGCTGCCGCATAGTTCGCCTGGCCCGGCGAGCCGAACAGCGAAGCCAGCGAAGAGAACAACACGAAGAACTCCAAATCGGCCGCGCGAGTTAAGAGGTGCAAATTCCATGCACCTACCGTTTTCGGATACAAGACCCGTTGGAAGCGAGCCCAGTCTTGCTGCGGCAACAACCCGTCGTCCAGCACGCCTGCCGCGTGCACTACTCCCTTGAGTGGTGGCATGGTCAGCTGAATCTGCCGCAGTAGATCCGCTATCTGCGGTTCGCTCGCCACGTCGGCACGCATGACGCGCACGTCCGCCCCTAAAGCACGCAGTCCTTCAATGCGCTCTGCTGGCTCTCCCTGCGGCTCCGACCGGCTGATTAGAACCAAATGCCGCGCGCCCCTCTCCACGAGCCAAGCCGCAACCCGCAAGCCCAGACCGCCGCAACCCCCGGTAATCAGGTGGGTCGCGACAGGCGAAATCGCGGCTGGCGCCCTGCGTTCAGCCGGCACGCGCACCAGGCGCGGAACATAACGCTCCGCGCCGCGGAACGCGAATTCGCGATCCATCAATTGTCGCGAAATTTGCTCCACGACCATCCCAGCTTCGGTTGCAGGGCAAGCCGAATCAAGATCGATCAACCCGCCCCACCGGTCCGGGTACTCCTGCGCTGCTACCCGTCCTAACCCCCACAACACCGATTGCATTACCTCAGGTGGTGGGTCACCGAGCTGCACGGATTGTGCGCCTCGCGTCACGATCCACAGCCGAAATCCCTCAGGAGCCCGCTCCAATTCCCGCGTCAGCCACAAAGCGCTCTCCCAGGCCGGCTCGCCGGATTTGTTGTCGCCATCCGAAGTGCCCGCAGCAGGCCAGAAATATACTGCTCCCCGCAAACTGGGCTCTGTACCGGCAGTGTCGGATAGTGCGCTTGCGAATAGCTGCGCTCGAACGGACTCGGAGCCCGCTCCCGGCGAAGCCAAACTCACGATATCGCCGCGCTTCTGCAGAAGGTCCGCCGTCGACTCTGCCGTCGCGTCTCGATCGGCGAACAGTATCCATCTTCCTGGCGGGCTTCCTACCTTCGGCGCAATCGGCTCGAACGGCTCCCACCTGAGGCTGTACATCGATCCGGTGACAGGGCTTCTCAGAGCCCGCAAAAGCGAATCCCTGACAGCACGCCGTAAGTGGATACCGTCAATCTCCACAACCGGCTCGCCCGATTCGCGGATAACCCGAATATCACCGGTAAAGACTTCGCCCGTCTTAGAGTCGCCCCGCCGCAGCGCGGCATGGCACCACAATCGTCCGGCCGGCCTCCCGAAAAATCGGACATGGTCGATTCCCAGGGGAACAAATGCGTTCCCCTGCCGGACCGCTTCTTCAGCAAAGAGCCGCGGCGCCCCGATTACGGTAAAAATCGAATCGATTAGCCCGGGGTTAAGCCGGTACGACTCGAGATCGTCCCCTTCTTCGGGAATTCGGAAAAAAGCCAGCGCTTCATCCTCGTTCCGCCACACATCATTGACCCAGCGGAACCGCGGGCCGAAATCGAAGCCGAGTCCCTCAGCGTGTGCGTAGAAAGCCTTTTTGCTTAATCGCTCGCCGCACCGCGCCTGAATCGCCGCCACATCGAACCGCGGTTTTCCCGGCTCCATGGCCATGCCTTGCGGCGCCGCAATCGTACCCGCGGCATGTACTATCCAGGAATCCGCTTCCAATTCCGACCCCGTCCCGCAACTGTAAACCTTGTACTCGAAACTCCCCTCGGTCACGGGAGTGAGAATAATCTGCACAGTGCGCGAACCCGACTCAGGAAGGATGATCGGCTCGATAAAGGTCAGCTCCTGCAAAACCGTCGCACCGGACGTGGCCGCCGCTGCATCCAACGCCATCGATACTTCCACGGCGCCTGGGACCACCACTTTTTCGTACAGCCGATGTTCGCCCAAAAGAGCCGGCGCATCTGCTGAAAGCCGCGATTGAAACTGTATCTCCCGGAGCGCTGAAGGCATCCGCCGGCCGAGTAACGGATGCACAGGCTCTTCGTTCCGTTCCACCGATTTCGTCTTGGACGCACCGCTGCTCACCCAGCAGCGCTGCCGCTGGAACGGGTACGTTGGCAGACCGGTCTTGCGGGGCCGGACATCGTAGAACCGGTCCCAGTCAAGATCGAATCCGCGCACGTACAACGCCCCGGCCGCTTCGGCCATCTGCCTGCAATCGTCGCGCCCCCGGCGCAGCGATGACAGCCACAACCCTTCCCCCGCCTCGCAGCACCGCTTTCCCAGGCCGCCAAGCACTCCATCGGGTCCAACCTCCAGGAAGACTTCACAGCCTTCCGAGCGCAGCCTCTGAACTCCTTCCTGATACCGTACTGGATTGCGGAGTTGGCGCGTCCAATACTCAGCGTTGAGTGACTCGCCTTCGCAGACCGCGCCATCCAGGTTGCGCACCAGCGGCACCCGCGCCGCGCCAAACGCAACGGCGGACGAAATCCGCCGGAACTCTTCCGTAATCGGATCCATTAGCGCCGAGTGGAAGGCGTGGGACACACGAAGCTCGTGGACGGCTGCGCCATCTTTCTCGAGCGCGCGCTTGACCCGGGCTACCGCGTCCTTCCGGCCCGAGATGACAATGCTCTCCGGCCCGTTTACCGCCGCAATCGAGACCTCCCCACCCTCGCGGGCGATTGCCCGTTTTACCCGGTCCTCATCGGTCAGCGCGGCCGCCATTGTTCCTTCCCCGGTGGGAAGACTCTGCATTAGCCGTCCGCGTTCCGCGATGAGAGACAGCCCTTCCCGCAGCGGCAGGATTCCAGCCACGCAGGCTGCAACATATTCACCTACACTATGGCCGATCACAAAATCCGGGCGCACTCCCAGAGAGCGCCACATTTCGCAAACAGCCCACTCCAAGGCGAACAGCGCCGGCTGTGTCCTGGAGGTCTGATCCAAACTCTCACCGCTCTCGTATAGGAGCTTCGAGAGGCGGCATCCCAGATAATCTTCGAGAACCTCGTCGCAGGCGTCCAGCGCTTCTCGAAATACCCGGTTCCGGTGGTACAGTACCTTCCCCATGCCAGGGTATTGCGAACCCTGACCAGTGAACAAAAGCGCGATCTTTTCCCGTTTGTGGGGGCGGCTCTCATCGTCCACGCGCCACTTACTCAGCTTCTCCCGGATTTCTGCCGCGTTATCCCCGATCACCGCAAGGCGATACGCAAAATGGGAGCGGCCTGAATTAGCGGTGAAGCAAAGCGCATCCATCGGTGCCGGCGTCGCTCCCAGATAGTGCTCGTACCGGCGTGCCAGTTCCCTTAGCGCGGCCGGGCTCTTAGCCGAAAGGCACAGCGGACTCACAGAACCGTCGGTTTCAGGCAACGCCTTGTTGGGCGCCTCGGCAAGAACGATATGCGCGTTGGTCCCGCTAAAACCAAAGGAACTCACGCCCGCAATCCGCCGTCTTACCTCCTGTTCGGGCCAGGGAAGTGACGAAACCGGAATCGTAATCGGGAACGTGTGAAGCGGAATCTCCGGGTTGACGGTCTGGAAATTCAGATGGCGGGGAATCTCACGGTTGCGCAAGGCCAACACAACCTTAATCAATCCCGCGATGCCAGCGGCCGCTTCCAGATGGCCGATGTTTGTTTTGACCGAGCCAACAACGAGCTTGTTCTCAATGGAGCGGCCCTGCCCCAGGGCCGCCGCCAGCGCCTGAATTTCGATCGGGTCGCCGAGCAACGTACCCGTGCCGTGCGCTTCCACGTAATCTACGTCTGCAGGCTTTACTGACGCACACTTCAGCGCGTCGTTGATGAGCATCTCCTGCGCGAGCCCATTCGGCACTGTAAGCCCGCTGCTCCGGCCGTCATGATTCACCGCCGAACCCAGCACCAACGCCAGCACCTCGTCTCCCGAAGCAACGGCATCGCTCAACCTTTTCAGAATTACAATCCCGCAACCTTCGCCCCGGCCATACCCATCCGCGGCCTTATCGAACGTTTTGCACCTGCCATCCGCCGCCATCATTCGCGCACGCGATAGTCCCACCGTGCCTTCGGGTGACAGGATGAGGTTCACCCCCCCCGCAATCGCAAGGTCGCATTCGCCGAGCCGCAAGTGCTGGCACGCCAGGTGCACCGCTACCAGCGACGAGGAGCACGCCGTGTCTAGTGCTATAGAAGGGCCATGTAAGCCAAGGCTGTACGACAGCCGGCCGGCCGCCAGATTGCGTGCGTTGCCCGTTACATAGTGGGCGTCAATGCGGCGCAGATCCCCGTCTTTGGCCAGTTCCGAATACTCGTCGGTACAAACTCCGATGAATACGCCGGTGCGCGTGCCGTGCAGCTTTGCCGGCGCCTGGCCCGCATTTTCGAGCGACTCCCAGACAACTTCGAGAAGCAGTCTCTGCTGAGGGTCGATAGCCGAGGCTTCGCGCGGAGCAATGCCGAAAAAGTGTGCATCGAACTGATCGACCTGGTCCAAAAAACAACCCTGGCGCGACGACGCGAAGCCTGGTACATCGGGATCGGGATCATAGAGGGCGTTCGCATCCCACCGGTCGCTCGGCACTTCCCCCACACCATCCCGCCCTTCCCGTAACAGACGCCAGAAAGCGTCGGGGTTTTCAGCTCCACCCGGAAAACGGCAACCAACGCCTACGATCGCAATCGGCTCCGCCCTTGCGTTCTCCAGCAGGTCGATGCGGGCCTGCATCTTCCGTAAAGCCAGCAGCGCTGCCTTCGCGGATTCAGGTGGGGTGATTCCTTGGCGCTCGCTCATCCTATTTCGTTCTCTCCCATAGCTGCCAGTTCCTGTGCCAACAACCTTTCAGCATCAGCCTCAGAAAGCTCCTCAACCGGAATTTCCGAATTGTCTGAGCGGACTCGACTCCTCCGCTTGGCATTTGCTATGGGCGCCAGCACTGCCAACTTGCGGCCGATCTGCTCGGCCAGCGCCTCGACATTTGAATAGTTGAAGATCACGCTCGACTCTAACGGCGTTCCGGCTAGTTCCTCCATACGCTTCCTCAGCTCGACCGCCATCAAGGAATCCATCCCCATGTCGAAAAAGCCCTGCCTTGGGTCCATCGCGTCGGCGCAAGCAATTCCCATTACCCCTGCAACCTCTTCCCGAATTCGACCAGCCAACAACTGGACGCGCCGGTCCACCGGTGCGGCCTTCAATGCTTGCAGAAAATCGGAGTCTCCCCGGGTACCCGCCCCTCGCGCGTTCGCCGTTCGGGACAGTTTCGCAAAAAACGGGCGCCGCGCCTTTGCCGTAATCACCGGTTCGAAAATGCTCCAATCGACGTCTGCCGCTATCCTCTGCGCCGATTGCGACCCCAGCAGGCTCGCAAAAACGTCAACGCCCTGCTGCGCGGAAAAACTTCTCATTCCGCTCCTCTCCAGCCAAGCGCTATCTGAGCGAGTAGTCATTCCTAGATCCCAGGCGCCCCAACTCATGCTCAGCGCCGGTAATCCGAGACCCTGCCGGTAATGAGCCAGAGCATCGAGAAAATGATTGGCCGCGGCATAAGCGCCCATGTTGACCGATCCCCATACGCCTGCGACGGAGGAGCACAAGACGAAGAAATCGAGCTTTTTACCGGCGGTCAGTCGGTGCACGTTCCACGCGCCCGCAACTTTCGGACCCATGACGGCATTCAAAGACCGCGAATCCAGCTCCAGAATCGACCGTCTTTCCAAAACTCCGGCGGCATGTATTACGCCACGAAGCGGCCCGGAACTTTTCTGCACCCGCTCGATTAACTCCGCCATACGGGCGTAATCTTGCACATCGGCGGCGACTACTTGCACAGAGGCGCCCTTGCCCTCAAGGCTGGCAACGGCTGTGGCGGCTGAACCGGCCATTCCGCCGCGCCCGGTCAGCACCAGGCGCCGCGCGCCGTGACGTACCAGCCACTGCGCCATTTGGATTCCCAGTCCGCCCAGCCCGCCAGTGATCAAATACCACGCATCAGGCTCGATTCGGGGGGCGCCGGCAGACAAATCGGAGTCGCGAGTAAGGCGGGGCGCGAAACAGACGCCGTTCCGGAACGCGACCTGATCTTCGCCATCGAAATGCAGAATGTGGTGCGCGATCATGGCGGCCGCGTCCGCATTCGTGGAATCCTCCAGGTCGATCAATCCACCCCAGATCTCCGGGTGCTCCAGCGAAATCACACGTCCGAATCCCCAAAGGGGCGCTTGCGCGACGTTCAAAATCGCCGGTGTCTCCACCGGCTGCGTCCCGCGCGTCACACACCACAGCCGTGCTTCTCTGCGCCGGCGGACCAACTCCTGGACCCATTCGAGCATCGGCGCGCAGCATCTCGTCTCTCCCGGCGCCGTCGCATCGAGGCCTGCCAGGTACACCACTGTTTGAGCCAGCGGAGCTTCACGCTCGTTTGCATCCAGCACTCGACAACTGATCCCACGCTTCTCCAGCAGGGAGCGCAGAGCTCCGGCAATTCCGCCGCTGTCCGCGACGATCGCCCATTCACCGCTTACCGCCAATCGCTCCCTACGCGACGTCACAGGCTCCCAGGCGATTTTGTACAGTCGCTCGTCCTCCCCTGCTTGAAACCAGCAGCGTTGCCGCTCGAAAGGATAAGTGGGCAGCGCGATCTTGCGGTATTCGTTTGGGGAGTAGGAGAAGCCGTTGCCGCTTGCAACACTCGGGATTCTACCCGCGCGCCACTCCTGGAGTTGACTTCGCATCTCCTCGACCGATTTACCCACTATCGTCACTCGATGCGCGAAAGCCGACCGGCCAGCTTCGGCCGTGTAACAGATGTCCCCCAAGTCCGCCGTCGTTTCCGCCAGGAAGCGATCATAGCAATCCGCAAGCGCGCGCAATGTCGCTTCGCTTTTCGCGGAGAGGCTCAGGCGATGCACCCGCGACGCCCGTTGCACGTTCTTGAACTCGGGCGCTTCACCAATCACTACGTGCGCATTCGTTCCGCTGAACCCGAACGCGCTGACCGCGCCAATTCGTCTCTTTTCGGCCGTCGACTCCCACCGGCGCTGTGCAGTCAGCACCTCCACGGGGAGCTCACTCCAGGTTAGATGCGGATTCAGCTTCCTCAAATACCCCTGGGGCGGAATACTCCGAAAATCAAGCGAGAGCACCACCTTGATCAGCCCGGCAATACCGGCGGCAGCTTCCAGGTGACCGATATTTGTCTTCACCGAGCCGATGGCCACCTTATTCCCCTTCTCGCGGCCTTCGCTCAGAACCGCAGCTAGTGCCTGGACTTCAATCGGATCGCCAAGCGGCGTCCCCGTGCCGTGTGCCTCAACATAGTCCACTTCGCTCGGCTCAATCCCGCCGTCTGCGAGCGCCTCCCGAATTACCGCCCGCTGCGCCACACCATTCGGCACGGTAATGCCGCCGCTGCGGCCGTCCTGATTGACGGCCGAACCGTGTATCACTGCCAGCACCCGGTCTCCGGCATCGAGCGCATCGGAAAGGCGCTTCAGCACCACGATGCCGCACCCCTCTCCGCGCACGAATCCGTCCGCCTCAGCGTCGAACGCTTTCGACCGGCCATCGCGTGAGAGCATCCGCGCCCGAGAGAGATTCACGTGCACTGCCGGTGAAAGTATCAGGTTGACGCCTCCGGCCAGCGCGAGGTCGCATTCCCCGGAACGCAGGCTACGGATTGCCAGGTGAACCGCCACCAACGATGAAGAGCATGCGGTATCCACTGCCATGCTGGGACCCTGCAACCCCAGCACGTAGGACAACCGCCCCGCCGCCGCGCTCAGCACGTTTCCTATGCCTGCGTAGGAATCGAGGTGCTGAAAATCGCCGGACCGCATCATCAGCTGCAGATAGTCGTTGGTGCTGATTCCCATGAACACGCCCGATCGCGTTCCCGCCAGACGTTCCGGCGGGCATCCCGCGTTTTCCAGAGCTTCCCACGACACTTCGAGCACTAGGCGTTGTTGGGGGTCAATACTGGCGGCTTCGCGGGGCGCAATGCCGAAGAACGCCGGGTCAAATTGATGAACTCCACGGACGAACGCTCCGTAACGGGAGAATGTTTTTCCCGCGGCATCAGCGTTGTCGTCGTAGTAATCATCCACCCGCCAGCGATCGGCCGGGACTTCAGTTACCGAATCTCCCCGTTCGCACATAAGCCGCCAAAACGACGCTGGGTCATCAGCGCCACGCGGGAAACGGCAGCCGACCCCAATCACCGCGATCAGTCCGCCCGCATCACGTTTAACCGGCATTGCGGGGCGGAGCGCTGGTGTCCCCAACATCCGTTCTGCCATGAAACTCCGCAGCGCTTCTAACGTTGGGTAATCGAAGAGCAGGGTACGCGGCAGCGCAACTGCGTCCGCTACCGCTGATTGCAGCTGGTTGCGGAACTCGACTGCCAGCAGGGAGTCCATTCCGAGGTCGAAGAATCCATTCCGCGGATCGATCCGGTGGCCGGCGTCCAGTCCCAGGGCCTTTGCAACTGCGGCTTCTAGATACCGATCCAGTTCCGCCCGTCTCTCTTCCGGCCGAGCAGCTTGCAGTAGGCGCACCAGTTCGGAGTTGATACCTTGGTCGCTGGATCCTCCTTCCATCCGCTCCAGCAGCGGCCGGGCGTGCCGCGCTTCGTAAGCCGGCTTGAAGACTCGCCAGTCTACCTGCGCCACTAGTGCCTGGGACGCGCCGTGTGCCAGCAACAGACCCAATGCGCGCAGCGCCGTGCTGGAGTCAATTTTGGCGAGCCCGGTGCGAGCCAGGGAGGCGCCAGACTCCCGCGCGGACATGCCATGCTCCTCCCACGGCCCCCAATTGACCGACAATGCCGGACGCCCCACGGCCCTGCGATGTGCCATAAGGCTATCGAGAAACTGGTTTCCAGCCGCGTACGCGCCGAAGCCGTGTGCGCCCCACACTGACGCCACCGACGAAAAACAGACAAAGAAATCGAGATCCAGCACCTCTGTCAATCGATGCAGGTTCCATGCTCCGGCCAGCTTGGGACCTAAATTAGCCCGCAAGGTCTCCGCGTCGAGATCCTGGATTGCTCGGGGCCGCCATACTCCTGCCGCATGTACGACGCCGCGAAGAGGCCGCCCCGATTCTCGGATCTCGCCGAACAAGGCTGCCATGCGCTCGTAGTCGGTAACGTCAGCTCGTGCTAACATCACCCTCGCGCCAAGCGCTTCGATCCGGCGAACGTCGGCCGTTCCGCGTCGCCCGCAAAGGACCAAGTGGCGCGCGCCGGCTTCCACCAACCATTCGGCAACCTTGAGTCCGAGGCCGCCAGTGCCCCCCGTTATCAGATACGTCGAATCGGGTTGAACTCTTACCTCCTTCGCGCTCATCCGCGCTGACCGCGTCACGCGTGGTGCGAATCGCCCGCCGGAACGCAGCGCGACCTGGTCCTCTCCGTCCCGACTGTGGATTTCCTCCCACAGAGCTGACACGTCGTTGTCCCATGTTCCTGATGGAAGATCTATGAGTCCGCCCCATGATTCCGGGTGCTCGAGGGCGAAAACACGGCCCAAGCCCCAAATCATCGCCTGCCATGGAGCCGTCACTCGATCCGTTTCAGATGTCGCTTGCGTCCCGCGTGTCACGAGCCACAAGCGGGTTGGTGGCGTGAGTCCGGCCGCGGTTTGCATCAGCTTGACCACGCCCTCGCACATCTCGACGCTTTCGTCCATGGCGCACTCGAGCGCGCCCAGGTAAATCACACGACGCGACGGGCCGATTGCCGCAATCTCGGTCGACACTGTGCACGGCTCTCCGCTCTCCCGTATGCACCGCGCCAGCGCATCCGCTGTTGCGCTTCCTCCTAGAATGAGCCAATCGCCGTCCTCCCGCGGCCGCGGTTCAGCCTTGGGGGTGGATTGCCATTGCAGGGAGTAAATCGAATCTTCCAACAGAGGATCTGATGTTAAAGCCGGCCCGATCCAATATCGCTTACGTTGGAATGGATAGGTAGGCAGGTTCACCCGGCGCCGCTGCCCGATTGAATACAGTGTCGCCCATTCGATGGCAGCCCCCCGCGCGTACGCCCCAGCAAGTTTCTCCAAACCGCGGCGCCGTCCCTCTCTCCCGGGTTCCGCGATCGACCAAGAGGCCGTTTCGGTAGATTCAAGGTTCGCTTCGGTGCCGCCTTCACCACTACGCAGGAAAGAGTCGAGTTTGGCTCGCATCTCCACCGCGGATTCGGCCACCGCCGTGAACCTGTGCGCGAAGTGCCGTCGGCCCGTATTAGCGGTAAAGCAAATGTCACCCAGCGGTTCCGGAGCAGCCGAAAGGTACTGATCGAATCGCTCCACCAATGACCTCAGGGCTTGCCGATTCTTGGCCGACAGGGTCAGCAACGATGCCCTCTCGTTCCGAATCGGGGATGGCGCGGTCGCGGGCGCTTCTTCCACCACCACGTGCGCGTTCGTTCCTCCCACGCCGAACGAACTAACACCAGCCAGCCGCGGCCGACCGGTCCGTTTCCATTCGCGCGGCGAGGCATTAACAAAGAATGCGCTTCGTGCAAAATCGATGTTCGGATTCGGTTTTTCGAAGTGCAGAGTCGGCGGAATCATCTCGTGTTTGAGCGCCAGCACTGTTTTGATCAGGCCCGCCATCCCGGAAGCGGCCTCCAGGTGGCCGATGTTGGTCTTCACCGAGCCGATTCCGCAGAAGCCCTTGGCCTGAGTCGCCGCCTCAAACACTTGAGAAAGCGCCGCTATCTCACAGGCATCGCCCAGGGGCGTACCCGTTCCATGCGCTTCCACGTAATCGATCAATTCCGGACTCACCCCCGCCATTGCCTGGGCCTGCGCGATCACCTCCGCTTGTCCGTCGACGCTGGGCGCGGTGAATCCCATCTTGGCTGAACCATCGTTATTTACGGCGGATCCACGAATGACCGCGTATATGCTGTCGTGATCTTCCAGCGCATCCGCCAGCCGTTTCAACACCGTAACGCCGACACCGCTGCCTGGGACGGTTCCCTGGCCGTCCGCATCGAATGCGCGGCAGTGTCCGTCCCGCGAAAGGATTCCTCCCTCTTCGTACACGTAGCCGAACCGGTGCGGCACCCGCACGGTAACGGCGCCCGCCAAAGCCAGGTCGCATTCATGATTCAGAAGAGCCTGGCAAGCCGTGTGGACTGCCACCAACGAGGTCGAGCACGCCGTCTGCACGTTGATGCTGGGTCCCTTGAGATTTAGCCTATGGGAGACGTGGGTCGCCAGATAATCCTTGTCGTTGGCCACCAGCGTCATCAGGTTCTCCGCCGAACCCATGGGCGCCAGCGTTTTGGACAGGTTCGACAGAAGGTACCCGCTGATATTCGCACCCGCGTACACTCCAACCTGAGCGCCCTCGTGCTCTCCGGCGTGGCCCGCGTCCTCCAGCGCCTCCCAGGCGCACTCCAGGAATAGCCGGATCTGGGGATCCATAGTTCGAGCTTCGCGGGGCGCAAAACCAAAGAAGTCCGCATCGAAGTGTTCCACTCGGTCCAAGACTCCTGCCGCCTTCACGTGAATTCGTCCGCGCAGCAACTGCGGATCGACACCCCCGGCATTCACATCCTCACTGCTGAGGTGCGCAATTGATTCGACGCCCGCCGCCAGGTTCGTCCAGTACTCGGCAATACTCCCCGCACCCGGGAACCGGCACGACATGCCCACGATCGCGATGCGTCCCGCGGTTTCTTTTTCCCCAAGCCTGGCCATGGCGCTTTATTGTCCTAGGGCTTCCCGGCGTTTCCGTGCGCGCTCTTGAGCCTGCCGGAGGATCTTCGGGGGCGCTTGCTCCTCGGCCATAAATGTCGCGAGGGAAGATACGGTTGGATGCGCGAACAGCCGCGCCACGGGGATCTCCCGATTCTGTAAGGTCCTCAGCCGGCGCTGTATCTGAACCAGATGCAACGAAGTGCCTCCCAGTTCGAAGAAGTTGTCGTTGATACCGATCCTCTCCAGTCCGAAAATCTCGCAGGCGACCCGACTCAGGATCTCCTCCAAATCCGACCTCGGTGCCGCATCGGGTTTCGCCAATCCAGGTGCGGGCAACCGCTTACGGTCAATCTTGCCGTTGCTGGTCAGCGGCAGTTCGCCCATCATCACGAACGCCGCAGGCGTCATGTAATCGGGCAGTTTGGTCTTCAGATATGCTCGAAGATCCGCGACGGGCAGGTTTGCCCCCCCATCCAGCAGACCTCCCACCATGCTGTGCGCCAGGATTGCCGTCTCGCCCAGCCCGAGCCGCTCGCGGATTGCGTTGAAATCCAAGCCGCCAATGGGGCATACGCCCAAGCCGCACTTCGATGCGGCCGACATCAGTAACTGGCTCATGTAACCGGCTTCTACGAGACAGAAGTCCCGCGCCATGTCTCCGTACATCGGTTCGATCGCCTGCAGCTCGCCCACAAGAAAAAGCGAGAACGCCGAAGATTCGAAGATCGGTTGATTCTCTGCATCATGGACACTGGGTTCCAGCGCCGATTTCGACACTTGCACCAACCGGTGTTCCCTAGGATGGTAGTAATAGAATCCCTCGTCGATGCCTTGCAGACGCCCCGGCCTTACATAAAGATAGGCCTGAACTGGATATAAACTGCCTGCCGACGGATAGCGATATTTCAACAACGGCGCGCCGTCTACCTGAATCCCCTTCAATTGGGCGAGCCATTCGCCAATCTGTTGGCTAGCTACCGCCGTGCCCGCAAACGTCCGCCTGCTGCAGCGCGCCAGGTATTCTTTACTCAAGTCTTCAGTCGGCGGTGAAGCAAGCGAAATACCAGGACCGTTCAGGTCCGTCCGGATCCCCGGTTCCCGCAGCTTAAACGCCGCGCGTTCGACCGCATCTGCATTGGGTGTCCACTCCAGGCCTCCGTGACGCACCACGTATGCGATCAGATGCTTGTCGCCGTGCTCTTCCCCGCCCACCGTGACCGCTGCTGCTTTTACACCCGGGTGCGACAGAAGCGCCGTCTCAATTTCACCCAACTCCACGCGGTGACCGCCGATCTTTACCTGGAAGTCCTCACGGCCCAGAAATTCAATCGTTCCATCTGGAAGATAGCGTCCCAAGTCGCCAGTCTCGTAGAGCCGCTCGCTGGTCCCCGGGTGAAGGAAGAACCGTCTTTTGGTGAGCACCTCGTCGCGCCAGTATCCTCGCGCCAAACCGATCCCGCCGATGAAGAGTCGTCCCGGAACCCAAATCGGGCAGTCTTCCAGGCGCTCGTTCAATACATGGAAGGTCTGGTTTGTCATCGGAACGCCGTACGGGATGCTGGTCCACGTCGGTTCTACCTTGGCGATCTCATGCCAGATCGACCAGATCGAAGCCTCGGTCGCTCCGCCTAGGCTCACCACCTGCGCGGAGCGCGCACGCCGTCGGATCCGGTCGGGCAGCGATACCGGAACCCAATCCCCGCTCAGCATCACGAGCCGCAGCGTGTCCAGGTCTGCCTCCGGGAGACCTTCGACAAACTCGATGAGGATTCGCATCAGGCCGGGCACAGAGTTCCAGAGCGTGACCCGTTCTCTACGGATCAAAGCGAGCCACGCAGCAGGATCCTTGCCGGAACCAGCGTCGGGCAACACAATCGTCCCACCCGACCCCAGCACGCCGAAAATGTCGTATACGGAAAGATCGAAACTGAGTGACGAGAGGGCCAGAACGCGATCGTTCGGCCCCACCGTGAAGCGATTGTTAATGTCTGCGATGGTGTTCAATGCGCCGCGGTGCTCGATCATTACACCCTTGGGCTCGCCCGTTGAACCGGATGTATAGATCACGTAGGCCAGATCTTCGGCCCGCGAGTGTGGTTCGACCGGCGCTCCGGCTGGCTCGTCCGCAAAGGAGCTATCTACGGAAATTCGCTCAAGTCCGTCGGGCCATTCAAGCATGTCTGCAAGCCAGGACTGCGTTACGGCAATCCGGACCTCACCGTGCTTCAACAGGTAGCGACGCCGCTCCTCGGGTAGGGCGCTGTCCACCGGAAGATAGGCGGCGCCTGCCATTAAAATACCCAAGGCGGCAGCCACCTGCTCCCAGCCTTTCTCCATGACCACAGCGACGAGAGTGTTCGGCGCGGCGCCCAATTTACACAAGCGTCGCGCTAAGAATCTGGCCGCAGCCAGCAATTCGTCGTACGTTAAGCTGCGGCGTCGCGATATGATGGCGGGTTGTTCGGGATGGCGGCTCGCCGCCGCCTCGAAGCCGCTGTGCAACAGCCCTTGCGGTGGCGCCGCGACCACGCTGTTGATCAACGCCCTTTGACGCAATTGCCCGACC
>Ga0070734_10001779_pt1 | contig 29279 bp, 50 predicted proteins | sample Coa_R1_8_FD_66444 | JGI IMG/M metagenome (GOLD analysis project Ga0070734, IMG submission 66444) | Surface soil microbial communities from Centralia Pennsylvania, which are recovering from an underground coalmine fire - Coalmine... | ecosystem: Environmental > Terrestrial > Soil > Unclassified ... | reverse complement strand
TGTTTGGTGGAACGTATTTCTGCTGCTTCAGGCGCAGAATGTCTGCCTGTATTGTCTGAGCCTCCTTTTGATCGCGTTGAAGAGCCCTGAAGGTGTAGTACTGCGCTACTGCGATCAGCGAAATACCTACCCAGATGAAAGACAAAATCACTTTTCGCATTTTCCTGTCCTTTCGTGAGTCCTCAAAACGTGGGGGAGGACTTGGGGGGGAGAAATTAAATACTCTTACAGTGTTCGTTTATCGTCAAGCGCTATCGTGTTTTTGTACTACCACTAACGTGCCATCTTGCATTGCAAGCTGACACCCTATGGAGTTCACGAGACGCTTAGCTTTCTCGTACTCTTGCCGAGCCTGCTCAGCTTGCTCAGGGGTCACAGCGAGTTCAGTGAGCTTCATGGCCCATTCCGCTGAAGCCTTAGCGTCAATGAGAGTCTTTGAGAAATTCATCCCCATTGCGATCACTCCTCAGTGTGGAAGTCACTCGGTTAGGGTCAAGGTGCCGGAATCTGTGACATAGCTGCAAACTGTGCGGGAGACTCTACCGCTGGTTCTGTGACAAGCAGCATGTTGAGTCCACGTAAACGATCCGCTTACGGGATTCCCATTGTCATCTGATACCGTGAAGGTGACACTGTTATCCGCAGCAGTGAGAACGGTAGCGCATTGTGATTCGGTGATCGAAGGCGCAGGGGAATTGATAAACAAGAATCCTAAGCGGGGAGATGTAGGGTTATCACAAGAAGTGTTTGCTCCTACTTCGAGCCAAGGAATCTGTGCTGCAATCCCGTTGTCATCCGAAAGATTTATGCTGAATACGCGATACGGTGTGGTGACTACTCCCCCACCATAAGGGGTCACTACATTGTAGGTGGTTGTGGTTTGTGCTACCGCTGAGAGCGAAAGCAAGAGAATAGCAGCGAGAATGAGGCGATGCATCTTTAGGGTCGCACCTTTCAGTGAGATTTATAGGATTGTCTTATCGTGCTACTGCATAGAACTAGCAACTTGTGAAAAGACTGTGCTTGCATTGCTACCGACAAGCTTTATGGTAGACATGACGAGCACAACGACAACGGCAAGCAAAACTGCGTATTCGGCAATGTCTTGCCCCTGTTCATCGGTCCAAAAAGCCTTCAGAGTTTTCATCCGGGTAATCCTCCTTCGGTACCTACGCCGCGCATAGTTTCATAGTACCGTGACTGCTGTCAATAGCTTTCTTACCGTATACTGCCGTTTTAGAGTACTTGTGTCCCGTGCGTCTCGTGTGGTAGACTCGCAGACACGAAGAGGTGTAGTTTTCACAGGCATTTTAGTGCTACACTTTGCCGCATGGGATTCAGGATCGTTGCGAAGAGTGAAGCCACAACTCCCCGGCGCAATAAGCGTTCCGGTGTAAAGGAAATGAAGGAATTCGAGGAAACCCTTGCAGTCATCAGGCAGGGCAAGCTGACACCTCAGCAGGTCATCGAAGTAGACCTTCCCAAAACAGATAAAAGAGGCTTCAGGTTCCTGAGGGCAACGTTTACCAGATTTCTAAAAGATGAGTTAAAGAAGCTTCATCTTGAAGCAGACTACGTGATTTCTTCCCATTCGACTGATACTGCCCACATCATTCAGGTATCGTACGAACCTCCCATGGTCAAAGCAAAGAAGCACTGAAGCGCAACGATTGTCCGAATTAGGGCCATCCGAATGCAGAAATCGAAACTGGCTGCTTCACAGTGGTTTGCTACTCTCATCGCCTGCCTAGCCCTCTCTGCCATCAGCCTTGGGCAGAAATCAGATGTGATGTCACCGCAATTCAAAGAGCAGGCACGTAAAGCATTCCGCGCAGTTGAACGTCTTGATTTTGACGATAACCGCTATTCGCAACTCCAAGCCGCGCACCGAGCGGTCAATGGTTTGGTTGACACAATTAAGACGCCCCTAGACAAGAATGTTTTCGACATTCTTTTTGCTTGGTTGGCCGAAATCGAAAGGGCGCGGAGAGACACACTGGTGAACCCTTCATCTGCTAGGAGTTGGATTAATGCGGAGGCGAAGTGCCAGACAGAAGCGATGTTCTATCTTGATCCGAATGGGCTAACGGAGGAAGGTCGAAAGAACGCGGCTCAGCACGTCGCAGAAAAAGCGTGCGTTACGACAGCCAAGGGATTATGACGCGGATACCGCTTGTCCATGAGTAAAGGGCCTCTTTATAGCTGGAAACCGTGCGCTCCCCCGAGCACTCCCAGCTTGTGATTTTGTGGGATGGTTCCCAGCTATAGAGAAGCCCTCACACCTTGTCTTTAATCCAGATCGTGAAGACGAACCCCGCCGCAAGTAGGAAGAGTAGAAATGGGGTTAATGCCTCTTTGCGTGCATGAGGGCTTGCGAACAGGAAGAACAGACCCCAAAGCACTCCAAAGTAGATCGCATATACCCGTGTCGTTTTCATGCTGTTTTCCTCGGTCTTCCTCTTCTGCTTTTTATTGCTTCAGGATTTGCCAGCAGGTATTCATCTCGCTTCTGATATGCGGTACTCAAAGCTTCGAAAACATCCGAGACAGCAATGTCCTGCTTGTATCCATTTTTCAGTTTCCCATTTCTAGCGATGAGAACGGGGAACAGTACAGGGGGCAGTAGGGCTTTCAGTTTCGCTACATCTCCTTTTTCTTTTTGAACCTCACTGACGCACAACGTTCCTTCCAGTGTGACGTATATGATTGCGATTTGTTTATCGCTGAGTTCTAAAAGTTCCTCAGTGAGTTGAACGATAAAGCGGCTCATGCTTCCTTTCTTTTACCTTTTGTTTTCGTGATCTTTCAGGTTCCGCGTTGTTGGTGAATCACTCTTCCTGCCATACTTTCTTTAGTAGTGTTTGAAATTCAACATGATCTTTGCAGGTAATCTGTTGCACCGTACAATGACGCACGCTTGTTTCATTTGTTTGTGAGTTGGAGACTCCGAAATACATGGCAACATCTTCATTCTCAAAAGCATCTCTGACCATAACTGAAATGGTCGTTTCCGGCAGTTTTAGTCGCATTTGATTTACCCGAACGAAGCACACATTCGCTCTTGCGTTGTAGTGGCTCGTCCATTCAAAACTCCAATCATCCCCCATTGCTAAGTCCTTGGCAGCTTTCTGTGCTTGGTCGTAGCACATCTTTTGTTGTTCTAGAGTTGCTTTCCGGCGAGGCTGCTGAGCGTTGACACAGATGCTAAGCACAAATAGCACACAGGCCACTAGAGTGTGTTTCATAGAGTTCTAGTTAACTCCCTTTTGCATACAGAATGTTTCGGCTCGTTTATAGATCGCTAGCGTCTGCCGAACCCCCTTGGGGATGGTTGTCTTAAACTCCGGTGAAAAACGAAAGGTAGTGCCTTCTGTTGGACAACGTGCATTCGATTGCTTTGAACAATATTGACGCACTAGGCTATCCGCACATTCAGCAACAGTTTTATATCCGCTAGCTTTCACATCAGGCACTGATAGCATTTCAGTTGCCGCATAAGGCCACATATATTGATCCGGCGATACAATCGTTGCGCCCTTTGGTAAATCGCTGTAATGGACTTGGTTGTTAATAGCGAAGTCTTCTAATGGCCCTTCACAACCAACAGGAGCAGCCTCCGCACTCGATAGGTCTACTTGAAATTGTGCCTGCCATGCCAAACAAGCCTGTTTCAATGTGGCGGCTTCGAGCTTCTGTTTTTGCTTAAACTGGTATTCAGTGTAGAACCCGTACGCTAAGAAGAGCACCGCAGCGATTACGCACAGGCTGACAGCATAGACGAGAACCGTACGCGCCTGCGCCCACTTGTTGTGTTTGTCTACGAGGTACAGCACGAAAATGAGAATGAAAACGAACCATAATGGCATTGTGGTTTCCTTATTCCTTGCTGGGTTGACACACAGGATTGTTCACAGGCGCTGCAACCCATCTCCCACCTCTGCTAATTGTTGCGCCACCCTTCGACACAATGAAGTTGCCAATACGGTCCCCGGCTTTCCAGAAATGAAGTTCTCGATCCGAGGAAATCGGAACCACATCATGTAGTGGTACTGGCATTGTGGAGGCGTAATCTGAGACATTGGGAAGCCGGATAAAGTTCAAGAATGCGTCTTGCACATTTGTAGATGCATCTTTAAACGTTGGATCAACCTGAATTAAATATGCGCGTTGATCGTTACGTCCGGCATTCCGAAACTTTACGTCGCGCAGCAACGAGTTCACCGTGATATTGCTGAGAGGAATTGGTCCCGTCACTTCAGGAAGAGGACTCTGCACCGTTTGGGGGAGGTTGGTGAGGACAAGGCTGTGAATACCCTGCAATGTCACAGAAGAGCCATTGTTGTCTTTGAACGTGAGGGTATACGCGGGCTGAAGCCACGATTTGTCAATGCTGAATGATTTGCAGGCAACGTAAGATTCCTTGTCTGCCTGAATAGCTACAGGTACAGGATGATCCGGCCAAATGCGCTCTACAAGCTTGAATCCGAAGACGAAGCAGATTGCAATCAAGAAACACAACAGCCCTGTGATACCACTCGTCGTATTGTTTGTCATGGCTCTTCCACCTTATTCCACGAGACGATAATCGCAGGGTGATCCTTGCCTGCACTCTCACATCCGTTACCTTGAGCATCGCTGCACACTACACGCAAACCATTTGCATCTCTGCCCAGAAATCCCACTGTCACATCCTTGGAATAGTGACAGGCTTTATCTCCGACAGGGGCTCTGAGAAAATCGCAACTCGAAGGCTCACGTTCGATTCGAATTGCAGACATGGGAACATCGTATCTAATGCTTAAGCTGCCGATGTCCCAGATGTAGCCCACTGCGTTGCGAAAGAGCACGTACAACAGTATTCCCACAAGGATGCTGCGCGTTTCTTTACCCATTCGTGGCTTGTGCCTCGGTGATTTCCAGCTGTTGCAGTTCCTTCAGTCTCATATGCTCGATAACCAAGACTCTTACCACGGCTGAGAGATTCGTTTTCTGCTTTCGTGCGTACTCAGTTAACCATTCATGTACATCAGCAGGGAGGAATGAAGTGATTGCGATCATTGGTTGCTCGTAGGTCATAAAATCACAGCCTTTCCGCACGCCTGACACCATGGATGACCAACAGGGCAGCGGCACTGACAAGCTTTGAATCCATATGGATCGTTGTGAATTGCTTGAATCCGCTGAGTGCTCTTGAGCCAACGATGAGAGGCAAAAGCAGCCCATCCCCAGAAGGTCGATATTCCCAAACAGATCACACTAGTCAGTTCGAAGGGTCGAATTGCAGAAAACACAAAACAGAAGATTGCAGCCAACAGCGCGAAGGGCCTAAAGATGTAGAGGGCCGCTTGCCTGTTCCGTTTGTAGGTGCTTCCATACAGCTTTAAGCACCATCGCGTGCTGAAGAAGAGAGTTCCCAAAGCGATACCCACGGCACCTACGACATAGCCGATTAAGCCTGCGTGATCAGTGCGGTATACAGTGGCTGCCTTTTGCAGTTGCGAGGGAAGACTGATAATCATCAGCACAGCGTATCCGATAAGAATGATCGAGAGTGCCTTCTTAACTGCTAGCATTACAGTCACCCCTTGCGTTGTGAAATCAGCAACCAAATTGCCCACAGATCGAGCAACAGAACACACACGCTTTGCAGATATGTTCTAGCGTCCATCAGGGATTAGCCTGCTACTATGCTTTCCTTCTCGCCTAGAACACGGTCCTGAATGGTCTTGAAAAACTCTTTGACGCGCACAAGTGTTGTGGATTCCAAACTACTTAACTGGGCCGAGACAATCCTGTTTGCCTGTAAATCAGAAAGCTCTGTAAGAACGTGCGCTAAGCTCTGTGCTGTAATTTCGAGCGCTTCAACACGTTCTTTCTGCTCTGCGGTGAGCCGATTGAACAGCTTTGTTCTCGGAAATCGAATAAGGCCCTTGCGTTCAAGCTCCATTGCCTTGCGGGAATAGTCACCTTTCATTGTCCACACCATTCCGTTGTTTACGATCCTCTGGAATAGTTCAATGGTCTGCTGTTCGCTTAATTCCCCGTGCTCGTATGAAATGATGTCATCCAACATGGTTTGACCTTGATGCTCCCCGCACACCATCAAGGCCCTGAGTCCTTGTCTTTGCTGCTAATCCCCATAGCAGCGGAAGCCCTGATGGTGTACGCGAAGCATCTCTTCGCGTGAGAGGACTAGGCAGATTTCTTTGCTGCCTGAGGCTTCTCTTCCTTCTTCGCTTCGAACACCTGAATGTAGCGACTCTTGTTGTGCGTGACCGTTCGAACGCTGAGCTTCAATTTGCGTTCTGAGATTTCCTGCTGAGCGAACTTGACAAAGGCAGTGCAGAAGTAGACCTTCTTTGCTTTGTCCGCAGGAAGCTGAATTTCGATTGCTTCCCCGGATTTGATTTTGTCCAGATCGTTCTTCAAACTCTGGAATTCCTTGGACTCACGCACGGCAGAAGTACGGTTGCGGGTGGGCTGGATCAGTTTTTCAGATGAGACGATCATGCTTTACTTCTCCCCTTTTTAAGACTTTCGTCATACCATTACGGTAGAGTGTTATATTACAGTCTCTGCTATACTGTGTCAACAGAATTCTTGGCCTTAAGCTCAGTTTTAATCTGCTGTGCTCTGGCAATTACTTCCGTATGCTCAGCATTGGGAAGCTCCTGCTTAGCCATATCAAAAGCCTGCTGATCGAAGCGCAGGAGTTCTTCCCAATCGAGGAAATACTCCCCACATTCGGGACACTCTTGGACGCTCTCCCCGGCTTCACGTTCGAACACAGCAGCACAATTGCGGCATACTGTTCTAGTAGCGTGCTTTCTTATAATCTCTAGCGCCAAATCGAAAAGTGCATCCATAAGACGAAGTGTCCCTTCTCTGAAGTGCCTACCACAGCACCTAAGAAACTTGTTTTAACAACCTGTGAGGATAACGCTTCATAATCCGCGCCACAGTTGCCGGGGTCCAGTGCTGCCCATAGCGAGTCTTTACACCTTCTGCATTCAATTGCTTGTGGACAGAAATCATGTCTGTGTCAGCGTATATTGCAAACATCCGATCAATGATTTCAGCCTCTCCCGGTCGATCACCATATTGTTTACGTCCTTCACAACGACCGACCTTGACACGCATACGTTGCCGTGCGGCTTTTAGCTTAAGTACAACCATCTTTTTGTCATATTCGGCAATGGCCCCCATGAATTGTCTGAGAAGGACACGCGAAGGATCATCAGAGCACAAATCAGGTTCAGCAACAGACATGATTTCAAAACCGTTCTTTTGAAAATCTGCAATGATGGATTCCTGAACGGTGAGCTTTCGCGCTAGACGATCCAATTTCTCAATCAAAACTACACGCACACCATTCGAATGCAGCGACAGCAACAGTTCTTGCAGAGCAGGACGGTTATCTAATTCGTTCTCTCCGCAAATGCCCTTCTCTTCGAACCAGCGGATCACTTGAATGTCGTGAGTCTCAGCGTAGGCTTTGATGGAAGCTCTCTGCCTTGGAAAACCATCTCCGTCAATTTGTCCACGACCGCTGACTCTCAGATATCCGAACGCTTTCATCTCATTTTCCTCTCTTATGCTTTCAACTGCGATCCCCGTAGACTAGAGTTGCAGGAACCTTGAACGTAGTACCAGCAGGCAGGATGAGGTTGATTCTCTGTCCTCCCGGTGAGTCGTACCAAAATTCTGTGTCTTGCCTGATGTAAAGCTCCATGGTCACATTCGTTGTGCGCTGTTCTCCCATTTTCTTGAAGCCTTTCTCAAGCCAACGGTTTTGATCGTATTCCCCAAGCCTTTGCCAATCTTCGCGCCTGATACCAGCAGCAGCGAGTGCCTTACCTACAAGATCGTCATCCACTCGGGAAGTAGTGCTCCTGTATTGTGCCATCTTAAAAGCTCTCTCCTGCTCTGGCGTGATGTCTCCAATAACTTTTCTGACCATGCGCTTCTACCTTCCCGATAGTCCACAGTGGAACGAGTACGATCTGAGAATACTGTTAAGGCTTCCTCTCCGAAGACAGAGGAATATTGAATGGATTAGTACAAAACTCTTCCGCTCTCTTATGCAGCGCTAGATTATGCCAGTCTTTACCCTCAGGACAGGTTGCATACGGCTGTTTTGAGCAGTACTCAATGGTCAATGCGTCTGCACACCCATCTACGTTGTGAGGTGTATTTGATTCAATCGGAAGGGCAGGATCAGAGACATTAGGCCACATTTTACTGTCTGGGACTTTACCTAATTCACGCATACTGACAGCCATATCGGTATCGCACTGCCTGTAGCTATGAGCACTGCTGCCATGAATGGTGTACTCAGCTTCCCAGCTTGCACACTCATTGCTTTTCTTTGCTCCTATTGCCTGATTGTTTGCCTCTTGCTGCTTTTGGTGATGATTGTTGTACACATAAAAGGCCATAAGGCCGATCACTGCAACAGCGGCGAGAACAACAGTGATTTGAAAGGCTTGTTTCCACTTCCCGTGCTTATCTATGAGGTACAACACAAAAATGATGAGTAAAGCGAATCCAATGGGCATCTCGTTACAGTTCCCCTTTGCGCCACATCTTGAGTAGACCCTTGTTTCCCAGAGCCTTTACTTCTTCGAATGCCTGCTTGGAAGCCTCTTCTTTAGCACTCCCGGTAGCCTCTAGCTCAGCCATACGCTTTACGTGATACTTGAGTGCTAGGTCTACCTTGCGGCCCATCGTTTTGTAATCTCTGTTCGTTCCAAGCATAAAGCGACTGTATCAGTAATGATATCGTATTGCAATAGCCCTAAAGTGGGGGTGTGCTAGCTAATTTTTTGTTCTAGGACCTAAGACCCCTCTTGCTCGTTGTATTGTGTTCACTGCTACGCCCATCTTCTCAGCAATTGCTCTAAGGCCGAATCCCTGCTCCTGTAGGCGCAACACTTCGTCTAGGTCTACGTCAATAGGCTTGCGTCCGATTTGAACACCTTCTTTTTTCGCCCTACGCATGGCAGCTTTTGTGCGTTGCGACAATTCTTTGCGCTCTTTATCAACCTTCTTGGCGAGTGCCAGAGCCCTTGCTACATTCGCCTTCTGAGGATGATCCTGTGCCATATCCTCATAGAGCGTGGTGAGAACTTCGCGCATCGCACTAAATGCTATGTTCTTGTTGCTCACTTGTGTGCCTCACTGTTGATAGCTGCTTTGATCGTGTCTTTCACATCCTGTCTCAATTCCTTGCAGCGCTCTCATGCTTGTTGTGGCCCCGAAAACACTTACTGGGCTACCAAAGCCTTGCCAAGATGCGACCAACGATCCACGCAATTATTAGAAACGCCAGAATCCGACAGAACAACTCACCAAAGCTACCTTCCTCAAACATTTGTCGCCTCGCTTCTATGACTTACGCAACTCTTCACGCAGTTTTGCTTCTAAATGATCTCTGTTGGCCTTCATCCACGCAGCGAACGCACGAGCCTTACGAGCCTCAGCGTCTTTAACGGCTTGTGTTGCGGCGTCCAATTCCGCTTTGGCCTTCTCTTCCTCGCGCCTAAGATTGTCAATGTCTGGCATGGTCGCTAGTCCCTCCGATGTGCATTAAATTATGTGTTGTTCTCGCTCATCAAGCTAGTCTTCGCAAATCGCTCGAAAACGAGATACCAATTCCTCTAAGGATAATGTTGCTTCTTTAACTAGTTTAAATGCTTTGTCGCATTCCTCTTGTGCAGCTTGTCTCTTTTTGCTGTGCCGTTTAGGAATACTCCTCAATTGTTCTTCTGCTTTCGCCCACTTTCGCGCATACTTGAGGCACTTAACTTTAAGATCATTCCCCTTACGCATTTCACGCATCCGAGAACGTATCCGAGACACCGATTTCTCCAACCACGGATCGTCAAAGCTTCTAACGATGTCATCTATCTGATGATTCGTTAGACGTATATCACCCATAGGTGGCTGTTTCAGGTTATCGTAAACCGCATTTGCCAGTTGCAGCCGCGTCAGCTTGCGGCCCTCGATTATCTTGTATTTCCAATACTTGCTCATAATTGTGAATCACTCCTTTTTGTATTACCTCTCGCTTACAACACATATCCTATACTGATACAGTCACAGTGTCAATACACTACTAAAGAATTTTATAAATATCTTTGGTAACGTACGCCCACGCGGGGATGCGTGCGGAAGATGCTATGGACCTTGCACGCGACATTACGCCGCACCGTGACATGTGGGGCGCATCGCATGGTGCCGTGTGCCGCTATCTTCGAAGCGCCCATACGCGATTTCTTTTATGCACCAAGAACGAAACAGGCAGGGGAATAGGAGCCCCTGCCTGCCGTGGAGTGCTGCCTGTAGGAGATGAAGGTATAAAGCAGGCACACTCCGGTTTCGCGCTAAATAGGAGTAGCGCAAAAATGCCCCTTGCACTTGTGTTCGAATGGTCTATTGTTTTTCCCCTGTATACGTAATCCCTGAGGCAGCATCTAGGTAATCGTTCATACCTCTAATCTCTGCTAGTGCCTTGAGTGCTGCTTTAACGTCTGAGTCGCAATAGGGATTCCCCCGGATTCCCCCTTTGGACGTTACCGCTATTATCAGGTTTAAGAATGCATGGGGAATCTGAGGCACAGTGTTTACAGGTTCTGCAATCCAATACTCTGTGCTTAGATCGTTGGGAGCGATATACGCTGTAATCACTGCCCCACTCAGGTAATATTCCCCGCGTTTAGGGGCGCGATATTCCCCCGTAGCACGGTATCGAGTCTTTCCCTTTATCCCTAAAGACTCGAATCCTTCCCCCGGATAAATTCCCTTTGGTGCTTTTTTACACGTATGCATGTTTTCCCCTTTGGTGCTTCTTAAGGGACACTACGGGCTTAGGAGTAGCGGTATAGTGTCCCTTTGGTAACATCAAAGCAGGTTATCCGAGAATGGCGAACCTATGCCTTTCCCCTGCTAGATGTACCCTGCAACAATCACAGGCAGAGGCAGAGAATCCCCGAATTCCTTCCCCTGTTTCCGAGTCGAAATCAGGCACAAGGTTAGCGCCTAAAGCTTGTAATCCGTTTGTAATGGTCTGCTTTCTATCGTGCACCTGCTCAGGGGAAGGATAGTAGTACTCTAATCCTGAATAATCCCCATTAACTGCTGCCAGAAGACAATCAGAGCAGAGCCAAAGGTTATCAGTGAGCACTTGCATGTTAGTTTCCCCCTTTCCCGTAGAATTTCGCGTGCATCTGTTGTGTTGCGAATTCACGCGCCCCTTGGAAATCATTCCAAAAGCGGTTTTCTCCAACGTAGAAAGCTTGATAACACTGTGAGGGTGTACCGTCTTCATTTTCCCATTTAGACGTAACGCGGAATTCTGGGAATTGTTCTCCCAATAGATCGTACGTAACGTCAGTTTTTAGCGCGTGCTCGAATACTTCCCAGATGTGCTCTTTTATCTCGTTTCTGTTCCTGCCTGATATTCGAAGCGTAATGCCTGAGGAAAGGGAAGGAAGCACGGTAACAGTGTGCTCCGTCCAACCATCATAAAAACCGTTCTCATTCATATGATGGAAATCGGCTGTAAAAATCAGTTTCTCAGGGGTGGAAAGGGAAACGTTTAGCACACTGCCTGAGTCGAAACCTGCCCCACTGGGCAAGTGCTGAGCACATAACCGTTTGATTGTTTCGGAATGCTTCTGTTCCCATTCCGCATTGTTGGAAGCTTTGCAGTTTTTCACTGCCTGAAGTAGGCGCGACAATTCAGCGTATAGCGGTTTAGCTTGATAGTTCATCGGTAGAGTGCTCCTATCACTCTTCGAAGCTTTGAAGCTTCCCAATGCTGTTACAGTGTGGAGTCTGTAGCAGCATTAGACTGCTTAAAGCTTGTGCGCTATGCTTCCTTCCTTTCTGTGCGCTTAAACGCACGGTAAACTTGATGCCGTGAAAATCCGAGTGCTAACAGTTCTTTTCTCAGCTGTGATAACTCTTCCTGTTCTGTTTCCTTGATAAATTCCTTTCCTGAATTCGACTCGATTCCCCACAATCCCCCGGATGTAATCTCTTGAACAATGTTGCTAGTCTGAACCTCTGCCTCTGCTCGAATCCCCAAGTAACACCAATTGCCGTTATTGAGGGATTCCATTCTTTCGTAGTCTTGCAAGCAGTACTTGACAATGTTTTCCCGCTCTTCCCCTTTGTAATTCTCATGGCAGGGATTAAAGAACCTGTATTCGTTGCGCCCCATATCCCCGGAATTCCCGCAGTTGCATTCCCGTACTTCATCAGCTGCTTCTGTGAGCAATTCAATAGCAGATTCCAAGTCTTCGAAATTGGGAGCAGGGGCATAATCAGGGGATTCCCCGTACAGCTGGGAATTCAGGTAAGAGGCAGCACGATCAAGTTTTCCCGCTATTTCCTTAGCAGGGGAATAGTCTTGAGTGTTGCAGTCTGTTGAGTGCTTACGATCAATTGAGAATTCGGATTCCGCTCTGTTGCTATATTCCCCGAGGTAACTGGTATCGGGGGAATCGTCTTGCATTGTTCGAAGCGTAACGCTAAGAATTCGTTTTTCCATGGTCTAGAGTGCTCCTATCACTCTTGGGGATTTCCCCACAAAGCACAGAGGGGGAATCTGTGCTCTAGTGAAAATCTGCCTTACTGCTGTGCTTCCAATAGGGGCGCGATTTCCTCAATCGCCGACAGGGGAATTACATGGCATCCCGCGTGAAGTGTTCCATCGGTTGTAATCTTGTCAACAGCGTATGCCCCAATCTTAAACGGCTCTACTGTGCGCTTATACTCTCTGCCTGTAGTTACCGTATGCCGTACCAAACGTAATGCAAGCTTTGCATGGGACACTGGTACCCTTGCGCCCCTGCTAGTTTCGACAACATTCCCAACGATTCGAAGAGCCATAGGAGCAGACCATCCCAAACGTGCATTGGGATTACCTGCTTTCCATAGTGCCAATTGCTCTTCTAATTCGAGTGCTTCAATCCTGCTACGCTCTTCCCATGCTTTGCGCTCTGCTTCCCGCTTTGCATTTCGTTTGGCTGTTGCTCTAGATTCGCGCTCTGATAACTTCGCTCTGAGTGTTTCGAGTGCTTCCCCCGATGGAAGGAAATCGAAACTAGAGGCAGGAAATGGAACGTCAAAAAATTCGCAATACTCTTCGCAACGATTACGGTAACCAAAAGCAGTGTCAAGCGTACTGATTCCATATGCACGCGCATTACGTGCTGCTTCTAGTGCTTCCTTAGAGTCTTGCACGTATGCTGCAATATTCGTGGGATGGTCTACTCCCTCAGGGGCATAATCCCATTTAGCCTTGACGTTTGGCACTTCGAACACTGGCACACTGCTGGGAATGGAACAGCGAACGGCAGACATATGCCCAGCAGTAGTTACGCTGTAAGCTTTGCCGCTACGGAAGAGAACAGCACATTCCCCGCGTGAATTCGTTACATGGGATGCAATAGGGTAGGATGTGCGGTAACTGAAAATCACATCCCCCTCAAAAAACAGATTACCTTGCGGATTCCTTGCCTCTGCTTTGCTCTTATGCGCCCAAAGGTGAGGTACTTCGCTAGTCGGAAAAACTCTCTTTTCGCGTGCCATGTTTGAGTGCTCCTATCACTCGAAACTGACTGTATCACTATCGCGTATGTGTTGCAATAGCACGATAGTACTATTTTAGTGTGTTACCCTAGAGTACCTTTCCATAATCGTTAGAGTAAGGGTTAAAAAAATTGGGATTGTTGGCAAGCTTTGAATTGCGCTCTGCCTCTAGTGCTTCCCGCTCTGCTTTGCGCTGTGCTGCGAGTGCTTTTTTCTCTTCGGGGGAAACGTACACTTTTGGACGTTTGAAAAATCCGAATTTCGTATCGTTTTTCGAAGGTTCAACTGTAGCGGTAAAGTGTACGGCATCCCCTTTCGTTACGTTATCGAACCTGCTCCCCCATACCTTGTAACCTTCCTGTGCTCGAATGAGAACCTTTGTTGATTCCCCATAGATGGAATCAACTACTTTGAGTACCAGTACGGTACCTTTGATCGTTACGCGCCCCATGGGGCAGTCTGCTGCTGCCTCATACTCTGCTTTTCGCTGTGCCTCAATTGCTGCTCGATTTTCAATCTTGCCCAGTAGTGAGCGAACGAAAGAAACCTGTTTTTCGGAAATGCTGCCATACCTCACAAGCTTCCCAACGATATCGGAAATAGTTACCTCTTCCCATTGGAACCCTTGACGGTTTTCCGCAGTGTAAAGCAACCATGCCTGAGGAATGCCCTGTTCATTCAGGAGTGCTTCCGCTTTGCGCTTCCCTGCTTTTGCTTCGATTGCATCTCGCACAGAGGCAGTAAAGCGGTTAAAATCCCCGTAAGACATTTCCACTTTCTGAGCACAATCCTGTCCCATGCGAACGTAGGTGTTAGTTTTCGCGTGATAAAACAGAATGGTGTAGGTGGCGAACACGTTCCCACATACCATGCAATTTCCCCCGTGCTCATGCCCCGAATACCTTCCCCCCGTCTGTTGCATATGGAATGCAATCTTTTCGCGCTCTGCTTTCAGCACTAAAGCATCCCCGAGATTGTCAACTCTAAGGCACTCGAATGCTACAAACTCATAATCTTCAGGAATGATTACACTGGGGCGATGCACATCTGTGCGCTTACCGTGCGAGGATTCGAAAACTTCAGCACTTGTCTGTTCCATGTATTCGAGTGCTCCTATCACTCTTGGGAAGAGTGTAGCAATAAGGGGCGCGTATTGCAAGCGTAAAAAGCGGGGAATTCCTAAAACTTAGGTAATGGTCCGTTTGGCTGTTCAGGGGAAGTAACCGTACGTATACGCAAAGCGGAATCCCAGCAGAAAGATTGAATCGAAAACCTAGATATACTAACCGTACTCTATAGAGGCAGGATGATAGTCTATAGACCTAGCATTACCGTCTGAAAGCTTCCAATCACTCGAACGGCATAAAAGAACCTGCTCCCCACATCCAAAGTATTGATACTGTATTATGTTAGCGCGTGTATTACTATTGTGCACTCCTATTCCATCCCGCAATATGCGTAACCATACGGTTACATATGCTCGAAACCTATCCCATTTTTATACTCTTAAAAGCTTATCCCTCAATTACTTACATACTGTTTCTTATGCCTAAATACCTCTGCTTCCCCTATGTTATATGCGCCCCCTTGAATCGAAGTAAAGCACTCATCTCGCAGGTAAACCACTGTAAACAATGAAGATAGTTACACTGTTACTTTTCACTAGTCTGCCTGAGTGCTCCCAGTCTGCTCCCAGTCTGCCTCTATATGCCTGTATATAGGGAAATGCTTATAGGATAGTCTGCCTGTATTCGAGCAGCTGTTGGGATGGTCTGTTAGCGTTATCTTGAGGTACTGAAACTAAAGCACTTATCTTATTCTACAGAATTAGAATGTAAGGTATAAGGCTAGATACTTCAGCAACTGGACATCGAAGCAGTAACCTATCAGCGCACAGTAGCTCGCTAAGTGCCAATCCTCCCTCTAGTTATCCTTTGCCGGGGGAAAAACTGCCCCCAGTATACGGCCCCCGTGACGACCACCCTGCCAAAGCGGGGGCACACAAATACAAATTTTAGACTCTACGCAGGGAAAAATTCGAATTCACACGTACGGCCCCAAAGTTCCCCTCACACGCAGGGGCTTTTCCTTCCCAGTACAACGTTTCCTTCCCCTACTTACCCTCGATTAAACCCACTTTAAAATCCCTTCGCTAGCCCCTCTAGAATCGTTTATAGGCTCACATCGGAACTTATCCATGGTATGACATCCCCCGATAATAAGACGAGCCCTTAGTGGCTTTTGCTACACTAGCTACACTCTTTGGTCAGGACAACCTCTCATGGAGGTCTAGGCACAATGGCAGAGAAACTTAAGCGCTCAACACTCGAAGCCTACGCTGGCATTGTTTTGGCTGCGATTGTCGGAGTGTTCCCGATGAACTGGTGGATAAAACTGATCCTAACGTTTATCCTTGGGCTGATTGCCACCGACATTGCTTTTCACCACCCAAAGACGCTACGGGCGCATTGGATGGTCCGGCTCTGCCTTGCTGTGGTAGGCATAGTGATTGTTACGTTGGTTGGCTACTTCCCAATTCACAAGCAATACATGGAAGATCACGCATCAGCGTTAGAGGGTCAATTGTGCACATCACGTTCTTTTTGGGGAACGTGCTATACGCCACCATTGGCAATAATCGAAATTGGAAATTCGGGAACCACGATCATTTACGCAGGAAACCCAAACGCGCTAGATATGGGCACGTTTGCCCGTAACGTCGGATTTCACATTGAACTCGGTAAACATGGTATCGAACTAACGACCCCACTATTGGATAGGGTGGGAAGAAAAATACTTACCATTGAGAAGAATCATTGGACCGTTATTCCCCAGCCGGGAATATGGGACAAGAACTATACCGACAACGCTCTGGAGGTTAAGGACAGTCGAGGGGAAGTAGTTTTTCAGGTGAAGTATCTGACTGATCGAATACAAATTTCAGCTGAATGGCGAGATCAGTTTGGGCATGGTCAAGAGTGGGTGAGGTGCAAACGCGGAGTGGCCGGGGGATGTATATCACAATGGGGGAATCTAGAGACTGAACGGCAAAACGAGATTCCTATCGAACCAATTTTCCGATATCCTAGTAGCGAATATTGGGGAAAGTTCGTGACCATTAATTAAACCCTCAGCGGGACATCCCCTCAGAAAACTTTCCCCGATTCTACGCACGGACCCACACCTAAAAACCGCCTTTAGAGGGCAGGCTGAGACGGACAAGCCTCGTTCTTGGCTCGATGTGGAAGTAATCATCTCTTCCACATTGTTGTTCTTTTAAGCTCAAGATTCAGCCCATTCATTTTGCACATATCTTTTGAGAGTTGTGGAAGGTTCCCATCTAGCGGTTCAGATAATGTGTCTGAAGTGTAGACTCTCTTTTCCGCGACATCTACCTTAATCACATGGCGAACCTTACAGACTCCACTCACATTTGAAGCAACTATATCCTTTTCCGTCCATCGTTCTATCCGGTATTCGAGATGATCCGCTGTGAGCGTGAACTGATCTTCCATCATATTTATGTTCGCTTGTTCCTCTTCGCAAATGCCTCGTTTTCTGTAGCAGTTGATTGTGGATACAGAAGGACCTGAGAGTTTCGATTTCTCATCAAGCGCAACCCAATGGCCTTCAACAAACAGGGTGTCTCTGTCGATATGCAGCATACCACCCAAGGGCTCAGGTGGAATCACGGTATCGAATCTGACTTGACCAAAGGACAACAGAGACGACATCAGAACCATCCCCAGCATCAGACGCTTCATACAATGCCCTCTTGGTTGTTAGAGTAGCAGGAGAGTCACGGAGCACGAAGTTACTAATTAGATGTCTTAGCGTATCCCAAGTGGATCATTGTCCTTCTTGTCCAAATCAGAGCACAAAGGAGTCAATGCGAGTTGGGAACAGCTTGCTCCACCGGGGCCAAGCCCCTTCATGATTAGGCTACCGTCCTTATTAGCGCAAACAAGATCGGCAGTCTTGCAGGATTTCCCGTCATCACGCAGAGCGATAAGACCACTTGTTCCTTGTACGACTGAGAACTGATGTGCTTTAACCGGAGGAGCTATCGAAGGGGGAGCTACAGGGGGAGCAGGCTTCGAAGTGTCTTGAGTGTCACATCCGACAGAAAAGAGGCAAAGTAGCAGAAGCAACAGTTTCATCACGCCCCTCCTTTTTCTCGTAAAGGAAAGAACACTTAGCACGATCAGGTCTAAGGAGCACAGGCCATCGTGCAAAAGCCCCAGAGCCGTGCATCAGGATCAGTCTCTCGTTCTCGCTCAAACAATTCTTCCCGGCCTACCCATTGCGTGTAGGCTCGATTTCGAATCTTGAACCACGTTTGCTGCTCTGTTGAATAGGGCGCGAATTTCTGTTTGGCAACAATGCCTTCAAGATCGTTCTCGCAAGCCAATTGAAACAGGTCTTCCCCGTGGGTGTCGATATGGTCAGAATACAGCGCACAATTATTGTTAGCAGGCAGGAGTGACCGTAGCTTCCATTTGCGTTCAACCAGAGGCTTGTACCGGAGGTCTTCACCTTCAGTCCAGAGCACATCAAAAGCGCAAAAGCGTGGCTCTCCACGCCTGAAGAGCAGGTCCTTGAATTGTGTTCTCCCGGTTTTGTCCAGACAGACAATCTCGCCATCAAGAATTGCAGAACGTGTCCCAAGCTCAGAAAGAATGCCGAGGCTCAGATCAGGAAATGATTTGAATTCATTCCCGTTTCGAGAGATGAGGCGACACTTGCCCTCATGCACGTATGCAAGCGCCCGAAAGCCATCCCATTTGATTTCAAAAATCCAATCAGGATGTGAGAAGGGCTCAGCTTTACGTCCTAACGCAATAGGCTGGAATTGCTGAAGCACAGAGGTACAGTATAGATCACAAAAGTGATGGCTTTGCGGAAGAGGCTCATTCTCGAAGCCATGCAAATTTCTCACAACACTCTCCACACAACCCAGAATTCAAAAGCTCACGCTGATCTGCCGATAGTTCAGGCATTGCCTTTTCGATGAGTGCTCCCGCTTTCCATTCTTGATAAGCTTTCTCATCCACTGAAATCTCATGCACGCTCCCACACGAATTGCACTCAACAGTCACTACCATTTTTTTCTTCTCCACTACGCACGGAAAAAAGGTCTATTCACAACCAACGCTTTTTTGGGGGAGACATCAGGTAAGGATTACCCGCTATGCCCTCTGTATACATCGAAGAAGGCATAACACGATTCCTTAGGCCGATTTCTTTTTGTTCTCTTGCTTATACTTCGCCCACCGAGCGCGTTGTGCGGCAGCAATACGTTTACGTGCACTCGCGCTCATGTGACGTTTTGCTCTGACAGTACTCTTGCCCTGCGTTGCATTTGAGCCTGCGAGTGCAGTAAACATCTCTTTGGCTCGTTCGAAGTTCGCTAACCGGGACTGAATTTCCTTCATCAAGTCTTGGGTTGGAACGGCTGAAAGGTCTTTGGGCATTTTCTCTCCTTAAGCTAAGATCACTGCTTGAATCGGAGGGAGAAGGATTCGAACCTTCGGTACGGGGAAACCGTACAGTGCTTTTCAAGAGCACCTGTTTAAACCACTCACACATCCCTCCACGGGCAGGCAATACTCTACCATTTAAGAATCAGCAGCAATGGACTGTTTGAGGTTGTCGATGATGCTTTCAATCTCAACAATCATCATTTGTTCTCGCTGAATGTACTGTTGCAAATGCTGTCGATAGCTCTCCAAGCCTTCAATCGTTTCCTTCCGGCCTGTTAAGAGCAGGAGTACCGTCACACCATCGTTCAATACTTTTGAAAACTGCTGCCTTTCCCTTTCCTGAGTGTTCTGCATTGGAGTTGTGAGGGGAACGTCTTGCTGATTTGGAATGCGCGGCCCAGTTGCCATTGCTACACCTCGAACGAGGAATTCAAAACACGGGGAGATATTACCATAAGAAGTCAGTATTGTGTTACAGTGTAGCGCGTCACGCATTCCGCTGCTTTTGGGCAGCACTCAAGGAAAGGAAGGCACCATGGAAGTCAAGGATATGCCCCTCCAAGCCGATCAACAGAAAACCCAAGAAATCAATCAGGACATTCTCAGGAATCTTTTCAAGATGGACGGTGAAAGCTGTTTGAAGGCTTTGACCGAAGCTGGCTTGATTGATTGGGTACGAGACAGTTCCCGTTCTGAAGAGCGACAGACCTTCTCGGGGAAACTACTCATCACTATTCAAGCTCAGCAGAACGAGCAAGGGAAATACTCCGATCCCGCAACGGTCACGCTTGGTGTTCCCGGCCATGCACAGGTGAATGCGGACATCCTCAATCCACAGTTCACTGAGTACATCAGTAGCCACAGCACGAATTCCGGCTGCTGAGTTTTCTCCCTAAAGTAGTACCCACTCAGGGCTTGAGAGGCATCACACTCTCAGGCCCATTTTTGTTTTATTAATCTATATGCTCTTCTTCCGCTGTGTTCTGCCATTCTGCTATACGGTCTTCTTCAACGTGCCACCCTACAACTTGCCGTGTCACAGTGGCAGCACCATATGCTGTCTTAACCGCATTCACCTTCTTTCGGGCATATCCCAGTGCCTTCTCTTTAGCATCTGCACCGCTGAAGTTCGCATACAAGTATTCAATATCAGAATCAGGATCAATCTCAACAAGACGCGCCATTTCACATTCACGCACAGTGCAGTTATCGAATTCTCCGATGTGTCCTGCTTTTGCGTGCTTCCGTTTGGCATTCATTTCAAGCATTCTATTTCTACGTTTAGCCGAGGTTTTGACTTCCTCCCAACTGACTTGATAACGCTCTGCTCCCAGTTGTTCCCAAGTGCGTTCCGGGTATACCCAGACTTTCATAGCCTCTCTCCTTCAGTTTGTGAGCCCTTGTACCGCTATAGGGAAAGGGGGAGGTTTTTCACCACTGTTCACTTTCTGTTTCGTTTGGAAGGTAGGCACAAATCCTGCTGCCATACGTTCCTTCATTGCAGCTTTGCTACTGTTGGATCGTGCTCTCGCACTCAGGGAATCCCTCTGCCGAACAATAGCGTTTGCAACCTTCGGAGACAGGATCAATCGTTTCACGCCTTCTTTATCCACGAACTTGATAACGATGTGATCCCCTTCCTCATCGCGGATCGTTTGCACGATGAACGTCTCAGCTTCCCCGGTGAGTTTGTTCACTTCCTCTACCGTGGTTGGCTTTGTGTGCAGACTGTTCCCGGCCAACAATCCCCCAACGTTGCGGTCGAACTTACTGATAGTTTCGTACTGCTGCTGGAATGGCTGCTGCTCCATTGCGGCTCTCCTAAGTTGTCAAAGATAGTGACTCTGTAAGTGTTAGCTTACACTATCAGTGTATCATTACAGTTCCGCGTTCAATGCCATCTTAGGATATTATCAATAAGTTAGAGAGACTGACGTATTGCAGCGTAAGGAGATAAACAGTGCTTGACATCACCTTTTCAGATTGAGCTTCTTGATTGCGCTATGTAGTGATTTCTTCTCCTTAATGAAGCGTTTTTCTTCTTTCTCCCACACATCATCTTGAATATGACGCTTGATCGCTGTTTCAACTCTAGAGATAACTTCCGCTGAGTCTAAAGCGTCAATTCCTAGAGTGGCAGGACGTTGCTCAATTGCACCATTACCGTTCGCAACTTGCATCAATGGGAAGTTGGGCACTTCGCTTATTTCAGCTAGATAGCGTGGATAATTTGTGTCTTTGTTGGCTTCTAACAAATAGAGTGCGTAATCGGGATTCATCAGGTCATCCTCTACTATACCCAAACGTTCATAGGAAATCGCTGGAAAGCCGTCTGCGTAATCTGTAATCTGCCAATAAAGCCTTCGAAGCTTACCAATATCTTCATCTTGATCTGAAGACATTGGATCACCGAATACAACTCTATCAATAACCCGCCCAGCAGGATCAAAATCTCCTAAATAGTAAATATGCACTGTGTCATGCTGTCCTTTTAATTTGCTGATGTACTCAGCCAATTCGTAAATTGCCCCACCATCGGAAGCCTGTCCATGGAAGGACATCAGAGGAACATGGTAGCGGTAGCACGAATCAGAAAGAACTGCCATCATTGCGTCTTTTTCTGTGCACACAAGGACTCGCTCCTTCTGTCCTCTCCATTTGTTCGTTTTAAAAATGGGAATCATGGATTCTAGAAAATGAGAGCCATTCTCATACGAAGAGGGACGATTGAAGGGCCTAGTATCATCGGCAATGCGATCCCATGGAAGCTCTTTTCCCCATCTGGCTCTTCCGATGATGTCTTTCACTTGGTTGTACCAGTAACTATCTTGACCGTGATCCTTGCCGACAAGCCTGAGGGCCGACACAACGTAATAAATATGGCGGATACTTTGAGGGAAGGATGCCGTTATGACTTTTGCAATTTCAATGATTTTTAGATCACGTCTCGTGCTGGATATGGTAGCTGCTTGAGTGGGGCGACCTCGTGCCCGTTTTTCTCCAGACCAATTGTCCTTTTCTTCTTCAGTTACATCTTTTATGATTTCATTAATCTGTTCTGTATTATTCATCCTTTTGTCCCTTTATGTTGTAGCCACTCCTTTCTCTCAGCTTCATCTATGTAGGCATCAAATATTCGCCGCGCCAGTTCTGACAAGCTGATGTTGCATCGTTCGCACTCAGCAGCAAAAAACTTCTTCTGCCTCTCTGTGAGGTTAATCGCGGATTGTGATTTCCCTCTAGAGCTAACCCTTTTTCTTGCCGTTTCATCCATTCAGTAACTCCTAAAGTCGATTTGAAAACTCTTGAAAGTTCTCACCCCAGCGCACAGACCATAAAAAAATGAGTGATGCGCTGGATCAAAACTTCAATTCTTGTTTGGTGATTTTTGTACTGAGCGAATGGAATATTCCTTCGTTGAACCTTCGTCCCAAAGACTTCCCCGGTGACGGATACCGTCAGTGCCTATCAGCGGCTTCAGCGATGCTGATTGATTCGGCCCTTATTCTCCCCGCTCCATATGAGTTTCAGGTTTCAACAAAGCATTGTGCGGCTGCTCGTGCCTCTACGCTTTTAGAGCGCATCGGGATTTTCACCCTTTGAAGCCTAGTCATATTCGCCTGCCCCTTTCCGATCTGGACTCCATAACCAGTTTGTCGGGTGCTCCCGGCTCATCCCTCATTTGGTTCTTCTGGCCTTCGTTGCCGAGTCTCCGCTTTGAGGTTCCTACGACTGACTAACCGTGCTGGCCTCTTCACCTACTGGCCTTCGGTCTGTCTTCCTCTAATTTCAGTATGCTGCTTTTCGCTGGTAATGTCAAGGTAATATTACGTTACACATCGACCTGACAATAAGGGTCACTTTATTTTTCCTTTGTTTTCAAGGAGATGGATCATATTTACCGTCAGAAACACGTTAAAATGACACTTAAGGGCTTGACAATATGCAAACACCGTGGTAGACTGTAAGTAGGATAGATAAAGGAAATCGAGCGCCTGCTCATTCTAAAGCACTTAGCTGGTTTTTCCCCTTTACAATCACACCTTAGTGGACCTTTGTAAGGCCATTCCATACCAAAATCACTGTGCAGTTATTTTATGCAGATAGTGGTGCAGCATTCGAGTGTCAACAGGTCACACTGAGCGGGAAGGAGGAGAAGATGTCAATGCACAAGAAAAAGAAAAAGCAAAAAAGATTAGGAATTCGGAAAGAAGAAATTGGTCCCGGCATCCTCGCTTCCATTGGAGCGATCCAACAGATCGTCGCTGCATGGCACGCTCGTAGCCTCCCTGCACCAAAGCTCAAAGAGAGCACGCAAAAGCGCTGGATCGCTCATACCCCGAATTTTGTTATGGGAGATGTTCCCCGTAGTGCTAGCGCAGTCCCGTATACACCAAAGGCACTCGCAGAAGTCTGTGGGGCGCTAACAAACAATGGCCGAGAAGCAAGCACATGGATCAGAGTCGGTATGCGACTTTTAGAGGCAATCGAACTTGGCCTTGTTGACGCTAGAATTCTTCAGCGATTGGGTGAGCCGGGGTTCCGTGTAGGACCGCTTTTAAAAAAGCTCAAAGAACTTCGAGAATTCGAAGAGCTTGAAAAGACTCAAAAGCTGTTCACTGATATTCAGCAGCAACCCGCGTCTATAGAGGGTGTTTTCACCTCTGCACGCGATGAAAAGATTATTTGGCTCGTAGAGAACACCGACCGTAGCCTCGCTGATATCGGCGCAGAATTCGGTCTGTCACGCCAGAGAGTTGCACAGATTTCAGGACCTGTACGAAGCAGGTTCAGCAAGATTCACCCTCCCACGAGGATGAACCCAGCGCTTTAATCGAGCGCTAAAAAGCACGAAACGAAGATTCAAGCCAAGAGTCTTCGAACTCCTAAAAAAAAACAAAACAAGAGAACACCTGCTGCGTTCTGTCTGAGGACGGATTGCACAGGTGTTCTCTTTTTGGAAACGACTCAGATCATAACAATGCAAAAGCAAGTGATTATCGAAGCCCTTGTGAATGGCTCAACTGCCAGCGCAAAGGGCACAGGCAGCAACGTTCGCGCTGCTGCTGCGAAAGCAATTCGCGCCCTACTCCTACAGTTTAAACGCACACGTTTAGATGCGTCTGCCATCAAACTACAGATGACTATAAGCAGCACTGACAATAGTACTTCATAGGATATCGAGATGCAGGCAAGAAAACTTCAAACTATTCAGACACCGTTTCGCTCAAGACCAGAGCCTCTACCAACCTTCCCCGTACGCCGGATCGCACCTCTGCCCTCTACACACAATGTCGAGCGCGTAGAGCGAGTCGTACTGGACAAGCGAGGCCGAAAAGTCTTGCAGTATGCCACGGTAATTACGCCATAAGCCGGGGATATCTGTTCCAGAGTCTGGAACAGATCATCCTTACACTGCTGTTGCTTTAGGACGAAGAGATTCTTAACCCGAACAACGACCAACACAAGTAATGAGGACACAACGAGGAGAAGAACTCCCAACATGAACCAAATTGAAAAAGCTTTAAAAGAAGCTTCAGAGACAAACTTCTGGGGCTCTATTGAAATCCAGTATCACGCGGGAAAACCTACCGTGATACGTAAAATACAGACCGAAAGAATAGATGAAGGAAATAACCTGCATGACAAACGTTCATCACGCTCATAATACCACAGGATTCTTAGCATACATTCAAGCCGCGAGAGAGACTATGTGCAAAAAGCCAACCGAAAAGCTGGTTCTTCTGTATCACGCAAGCAATGTAAACATTAATGGTACGTATTTCAAAACCTATGCTGAGATGAGTGCGGAAACCTCTCTGCCTATCAGCCAACTAGAATATTGGAATAATCAATTTAAAGAACGTGGCATCCTTTCTTGGACAACGGGAAGTGGAATACACGCTAAAGCCAACACGTACAGGCTGAATTTAAAAGCGCTCAGAAAATACGCCGAGGATCGAAAGGCGTTCATGGTTAATCGAACCAAAGAAGCAAAGGCAAATGCGGCGGAACGCTCAAAGCGTTACAGAAATAGAAAGACTCAGACTGAAATGGTGCCCGTCACCGTATAAACACATTTACAAGGCGTCACGGTGAAACTAGGTATGACGCGACCCCGAAAAAGGCTCGTCCGTATCAAATCATCATACTTACTTTCACCGTCACGTCATACCTACTTTCGGGGGTACGTCATACCTACTTTCGGCGTCACGTCACGGTGAAAGTTGGTAACCATGAACCTAGTATGAACCTAGTATGAACCTTAAATGAACCTAGCACCTCGCAAACTAGATGCAGGAACATTTTGCGAAAGCAACCGTCAGTTGGGCGACCGTCATACCAACTTTCACCGTGACGCATATCATCATATCAAGTTTCACCGTGACGGAGATTTGTTCGATGAGCCACAACTGCCATGTTGGTTCATCTCCGAAAAGGGAACCTGCTTCTTGCAAGGTGGGTTCCCTGAAGTTTACAAGTTTGTAGCAGGTTTCACGGGGCGTTAACATGTCTCTTCATTTTCCTGCTACGCGGGGTGTGCTCTCGGATCGAGCATACCCCACTTAATTTTCGTCAAGTTGGCATTCGAGTGTTTCTAAATGCGCTCGAATGTTTAGACGAACAAAAGGGCCAGTAGTTGTACACTCCAATGTCTCCGCTGGCCCTATCATTTTTCGACTCAGAAGAAAGCACTCAACAAGTGAAGATTGATTTCACGATATTTACATGGGCAGTTTCCGTGCGGATCACATCCGATGCAGTTCTGGTAAATGCTGCCCGACTCAAACCCGTATTCCACCAGAATGTAGTCTATAGGTGGATGCGACCAACAGAAGGTTAGAAATGTCCCAAGAGAACACAGAATTAGAATTGGCACGCGCAACGCTGGCACGTCTTGAAAAGGAGGCTGCAGAAGCTAGCGCAGCAAAATTAGCAGCGATCCAAAAGCAAATTGACGATGCCAAAGCCGCTAGAGAATTACAAGCCAAACAGGAGCGCGAAGCGTACGAAGCTCGTGTACGTGAAATTGAAGAAAAGCGCAAGCGTGAGGCTGATGCAAAAGCTGAAGCTGAGCGTTTGAAGAAAATCGAAGAGATGCGACTGCAAGCTGAGGCCGACAAGCTGGAGCAAGAACACAAAAAGCGAAAAGCTCAAGAACAGGAATTGGCACGACTCACGCAATTAGCACACGAGCTAGAGGTTCAGAAGAATAGAGAATTGGCCGAAGCCCAAGCCCTGTTGGATGCATCTCCAGAGGTTGCGGCACAAAAGGCCCTAGAAGCGAAGCCTGTGACAGTACAGGATTCTCGTCACCCTCTCAGTTTTCTGTTCAGAGGGCAGGAAGCTTCGATAGTTCCTCCACCTGCGGTTGCTCCGGTTGTGGTTCCTGAAACGCCCCTCACCAGACGAAATGTGACTGGCGAAGATTTGAACATCACGACAGCCGCGTGGAGAGCCGCTATGGGCCAAAATGCCCCTGCTAGTGGCGAGGTGTTTGAACTTCTACAGTGGTTTGATTCACGAGCAGTCCTTCAAGCGATCAAGAGTATGGCTTTTGAGTGGCAACGTAACGGCACTCAACCCCTGTATCAGGTAGAACAAGTCACAACTCGTCTAAAGCATTCGCATACGCAGGTACAGAATACTTCGACTTAATTTATTGGCAAAAGAAAGTGCACTTCATATCCGCACGGTAATTTGCTAATCAACACCGAAGCAACTATCGCGGTACGCCGCTTAACAACATAGTGCGCGGGTCTGGGAACCTTGGTGTGGATTTCTTTGCTGAAGTCCTTGGTTGCCCAGACACAATTGTAACCTGAGAAGAACAGTAGCTGAGTGTAATTGCGAGAGACTATTACGATACAACATATGATTCAATGGGTCAAATGCTGGATACTAAATCGACACTTACCGGGTGTTGGACAATTTGGGCAATGGAGTATGTGGCTTTCGTGTCCCTATTGTGGATTGTTCGTTGATAAACAAGGAAAGAGATTACTTTTCCATGACAAAGAGTAAGGCTTTTCAATCAGGCGGGATGCTTGTGCCTGAGAGTGAATTTGTTCCTGTTGACGAGCGCGATTTTGCATTCCGCTGTAGATGGGAAAAACTGTTAGAGAAATTGGCACTGACAGACGAGGAAGCGTTTGATGATCCTCAGGTTCTGGCATGGGCCAAACAAAATAAAAGCACGTACTACGTTCCGAGTGATTTCCTTGCGTACCACAAATTGCGAGTCCTTGATGATGGTGCATTCTTTGCGTCCGTTGCAGCAGAAGACGGTGATTTCTATCGAGGAATCGAACTATGAAGCGTGGATACCAGCAGAGGCAGAAATATTTAGGCAATCTGTTGTGGTGTCCTCGCTGTCAGGAAACCAAACTCGTAACACACGTAGCGCAAGGCATAGCACGGCTGGAATGTGGACATCATAGGCCGACCGACACAAGTAAGCTGGAGAATGCTGAAGTCGAAGCATTATTTGAAGACAGTACTTCCTCCATAGACACAGAATTATTGTGAAACATATATGACACACAAAGAAGCACTCCCGAAGGATAAAAGCACTTTAGATAAACTAATTGCGTGGGGCTGGGTCGATGCCGATCAGCTTGCCCAGATTCCTTTGTCCAAACTGAGCAGAGGGAATACGACATACTATGAGCAGCCTTATAAGACCCTCCAATCGAAGGATAGGCTGCCTTACTAAGCAATACACCTCATAAAATCATCAGGAAGTGGCCTAGGAGCCCCTATAAACGACTTTTAACGTCTGGGGTAGTAATAGGCCCAAAATAATACAACTGGCTTAAAACTCGTTTAAACGCGATTTTTGAGCTTTTAAACTTCTGGAAGCATTGGAAGGCCCTGTAACAAGGGTTTTACAAAAAGGTGGACTTTGCTTTCCAGAAAACATCGTGGCGTCCACCTAAACGAACAGTGAGAGCGCGGATTCAGGTGACACTCCCATGCTGCCTGTCTCGCTCTCCCGCTGTTCTCATTAAGGCTAAGAAAAGAATTATGGAACAGCAAAAGCAAGACGATACACAACACGTAGATACCATACTCCGAGTGTCCGAATTGACGGATGCCGATCACCTCGATATCAGCGAACTAGAGCGCATAGCCGCTTTAGAAGACACAAGAGACAACTAAACAGGATGTACAACGACTCAGCGCGTATTCCGGCGCAACTGGAAAATTTAACCGAACAGAGTTTCGAGAAGACTCAAGAAAGATAAATATGGGTGGTTTTGATAACGCAATTGGTTTGCTGGACGCTTCTACACCAGACGCTTCAGCAAGCAGCAGCAGTGGTACAGATATAAGCACGTCGCAAGTAGAGACTAGCGCTGATGTGCAATCGACTACGGATACTTCTGTAGATAGCACTACAACAACAGATTCAAGCGAGGGGGATTCGTCACAAAGCGCGACTTCATCACAGCAGACAGATACCTCAGCAGATGAAAAGGCTTTTCCGCTAGAAGCCCGAAAACTTTTCAAACAACTACGAGACGAAAACCCCGACAATCCCAAGCTGAACAAATTAATCAAAAGTATTCATACCGAATACGAGCAAGGCCGCGCATTTCGTGAAGTATACAAGAGCGTCCAAGAAGCAAGAGAGTCTCAGGAGTTTCTACGAGAAGTCGCTGGAGTTGAGCCGGGGAAGACTGTCTCGATGGCACAGGCCCGTGACGCTTGGAACAACCTCCAAGCATTCAAACAGAGTGTAGATCAGACAGATCAAATGCTTTACCAAGGCGAGAGTAAAGAGCTTATTAACAATATCTATGAAGATATGAAGAGTGAAGGTGTACAAGATAATTTCGCAAAACTAGCCGAGCCGATTTTAGGGAAACTTAAGCAACATCATCCAGAAGCCTACTACGCCACCATTCTGCCACATTTGGTGAGCGGATTGTCGGAAAGTGGATTCGTTGACAGTCTAAGAAATTTGGCCGCTGTCACGAAGGATAATCCACAGGCCGCACAAATCGTAAAGGGCATCACCGCATGGTGGAACCAAAACGTAGACCGAGTGGAAAAGGCGAACCAAGGACCTTCTCCAGAGAAGGAAGCATTTGAAAAAGAAAAGCAGGAGTTTTATCAAAAACAGACCAAAGAGTTCAGAACGGGTGTTGCGAAAGACGCTGAATCAATTAGTGCGAAATCCTTAGCTACATA
>Ga0070734_10001777_pt1 | contig 29287 bp, 18 predicted proteins | sample Coa_R1_8_FD_66444 | JGI IMG/M metagenome (GOLD analysis project Ga0070734, IMG submission 66444) | Surface soil microbial communities from Centralia Pennsylvania, which are recovering from an underground coalmine fire - Coalmine... | ecosystem: Environmental > Terrestrial > Soil > Unclassified ... | reverse complement strand
ACTCGGAGATCCTGCGCTCAATGCAAAGCGAATCGCCGACGCAGTCACCGTAGCGAAGAAAGCCGATGTCGTAATTCTCGTGCTTGGCGAAAACGAGCAGACGTCCCGCGAAGCGTGGGCCAAGAACCATCTCGGCGACCGCCAAGGTCTCGATTTGCTCGGCAATCAGGATGAGCTCGCAAAACAAATAGTCGCGCTAGGCAAACCGGTGGTCGTGCTGCTCCTCCACGGGCGGCCAAACTCGATCAACTACGTCGCCGAAAATGTGCCGGCGATTCTGGACGGCTGGTATCTTGGCCAGGAAGGCGGTACGGCCGCCGCCGACGTTCTCTTCGGCGATTACAATCCCGGCGGCAAACTTCCCATTACCGTCCCGCGGTCGGTCGGCCAGCTTCCGGATTATTACTATCAGAAGCCTTCGGCCAAACGAGGATTCGTGGACGGTCCCGTCACGCCGCTTTTTCCTTTCGGCTGGGGTTTGAGCTACACAACATTCAAATACTCCAACCTGCGCCTGGCGCAAGACTCAATCGGTCCGGAAGGCGAGACAAAAGCCAGCGTCGACGTGACGAACACAGGCAAAGTTCGCGGTGACGAAGTCGCGCAGCTCTATATCCATCAAACAGTGAGCTCGGTGACGCGCCCCGTCAAAGAACTGCGCGGTTTCCAGCGCATTTCCCTGAATCCCGGCGAAACGAAAACCGTCGAATTCATGCTCGGTCCAAAGGAACTTTCCTATCTGAACCGAGACATGAAGCGCCTCGTGGAGCCGGGCACCTTCGAAATCATGGTTGGCGGTAATTCCGAGGAACTAACCACGACGAACTTGATCGTGCTAAACCGCTAGATAAATATGTAAACGTTTAGATACAATGCGGCGTCCCGCGCAACGTCGCTCGCCGAATTGTAAGTGGGCGGGCCGCCGCCGGTAACGGTAACTGTTTTCTTTGCACGCGAAAGTGGAGCGAGGTGAATAGAACGCGATGACACTCTTCTCGGCGTTTGCAGGGCAATACCTGGTGCGGCTGTCGACGGTGGACATGGCCATCGTCGTCTTCTACTTCGCGCTCGTGCTGGCCATCGGCTTCTATCTAAAGGGCCGCGCGAACACGGGCGAAGACTTCTTTATGGCCGGCCGCGACATGACCGCCTGGGTCGCGGGACTCAGCTTCCTCTCCGCGAACCTCGGGGCGCTTGAGCTGATGGGCTGGGCGGGCTCGGCGTATCAATACGGAATCCTCGCAACGCACTGGTATTGGATTGGCGCCATTCCCGCGATGCTTTTCCTCGCTCTGGTGATGATGCCGTTCTACTACATTTCCAAGACGCACTCCGTACCGGGTTATTTGAAGCTGCGCTTTGGAGAACCGGCACGCGCCGTCTCCGCGATTTCCTTCGGATTCATGACCGTTCTGATGAGCGGCGTGAACATGTTTGCCATGGCGAAAGTCATGCAGCTCGTTCTCGGCTGGGACATTAACGTGAGCATTTGGCTCTCCGCTGGAACGGTGGCGATTTACGTTGCGCTCGGCGGCTTGCGTTCTGCGATTTTCAATGAAGTGCTCCAGTTCTTCCTGATCTGGGCTGGCGCTCTATTGATTCCGATTCTTGGCCTCTACGAAGCGGGCGGCTGGAACAACTTGAAAATCTTGATTTCGCACCGCGTGTCGGAGCAGTACGTACACCTGTGGGCCGGACTGGGCTCGTTTTCCGATAATCCGATGGGAATCAACTGGTTCGGAATCGTGTTCGGGCTCGGTGCCGTGATTTCCATGGGCTACTGGACGACCGACTTTCTCGTCGTGCAGCGCATCCTTTCCGCAAAAGATATTCGCAGCGCGGAAATGGCGCCGATTATCGGTGCTGGTTTCAAGATGCTGGTTCCTCTGATCGTGATTCTGCCGGGCTTGCTCGGCCTGGGCCTGCTTCCAGAAAAGCTTGTGCCGGAATCGATGGCAGCGGCGACAGGAGCGCACAGTTACAACGACGTTTTGCCGTTGATGCTCGCTCGCTATTGCGGTCCCGGATTGCTTGGCCTTGGCATCACCGCTCTTATTGCGGGATTCATGTCCGGCATGGCCGGCAACGTCACCGCGTTTACGACCGTGTGGACCTACGACATCTATCGTCCGCTCATCAACAGCAAGGGCAGCGACGGACACTATGTCAGCATGGGCCGCTGGACGACCGTGATCGGCGTGCTCATCAGCATCGGCACGGCCTATCTCGTGATGCAGTTCGCCAGCATCATGGACTACGTTCAGGCCCTCTTCAGCTTCTTCATTGCGCCGCTCTTCGGTACTGTCGTGCTGGGCATGTTATGGAAGCGCGCCACGGCTTGGGGCGGTTTCCTTGGGCTTTTGCTGGGAACCGTATCGTCCTTCAGCATGTGGCTCTGGGTGAAGATTGACCCGACGGCGCTTCGCTATGTCGCGCTTTCAAGCCACGCAAAAGCTCTGGCGCAAGATATGTTCCAGGCGCTTTGGTCCTTCATCGTTTGCGTTCTCGTGACGGTGATTGTGAGCCTCGCGACGAAAGCCAAGACCGATGCCGAGCTGGAGGGACTTGTGTATGGTTTGACGAAAGTGCCTTCCGTCGGCAACGTGCCCGTTTATCAAAAACCGCTGTTTTGGGCTGGCATTGTCTGCGTGGTTTTCTTTGTTCTGAATATCTATTTCCGGTAATCGGAGGCTGAGACGATGATTTCGATCTGGTTCTTTATCGGCGTTTCTCTGCTCGTGAACGGCCTTCTGATTTTCGGAGCCGGCTTGTACGAATACAGCCATCCGCCTGCACACCCCGTCGTTTTGTTTGAAATGCACGCATCAATGTGGTGGGGTGCGATTCTTGCCGTGATAGGCGCTATCTATTGCGCCGTCTACCGCCCTGGCAAGAAAACCGAAGGCCACTGAGCAATCCGCGGAGATGGTCGCTATTCCGCGGTCGATTTTTTGCCGCGAAATTTTGTTTCGTTATTGCCCTACTGCAGGCTGTGCAGCGCTGGATAGATCTTGCGGTACGTTCCGTAGTTCTTCTGTAGCATTTTGGAATCGGCCGCGTTCGGAGCGACTCGCGCCGCCACTCTCACGATTGCGTCGCACGCTTCGTCTACCGAGTTCCACTGTCGTGCGCCAACCCCTGCAAGGATCGCCGCGCCATACGCTGCGCCTTCTTCTGCCTCAACCAACTCCACTTCATGCGCGTATACATCCGCCTGAATTTGCCGCCAGACATTCGAACGCGCCCCGCCGCCGCCGAGCCGGATTTTCGTCACCGGCACCTTCATCTCGTCAAAAATGGAAAGAGTATCTTTCAAACTGAACGCAACGCCTTCCTGAATTGCCCGAACCACATGTGCCCGCGTATGCGTCGGCGAAATGTTTACGAGCGCACCGCGTACATTTGGATCGAGATGTGGGGTACGCTCGCCCATCAAGTACGGTGCCCAGAATAAGCCTTCGCACCCGGCGGGAATTTTCGCGGCCTCGTCGGAAAGCCGCTCGTAGGGATCGCGGCCATCGTCTTTGCCGGCGCCGAATTGGTCGCGGAACCATCGCAGCGAAAGCCCCGCCGCTTGCGTCACTCCCATCACGTGCCAGCGGCCCGGAATCGCGTGGCAGAACGTGTGGATGCGGCCGTGCGGATCGAGCGCAGGCCGGTCCGTCGCCGCGAAAACAACGCCCGAGGTGCCGATCGTCGCGCTTACAACTCCCGCGCGCACGATTCCCATTCCCACCGCGCCGGCCGCTTGATCCCCTGCGCCCGCAACGACTGGTGTGCCGATCTCTAGCCCCGTTGCACTTGCGCCTTCCTGCGAAAGCTTTCCGCAAACGTCCGGCGATTCATGGAGCGCGGGCAGCCACTCTTTCGGAATTTTCGCGCCATCGAGAATTTGCGCGGACCACTGCCGATTCGCCACATCCAGCAGCAACGTGCCCGACGCGTCAGCCATGTCGATCGCTCGGTCGCCCGTCAACCGATAGCGAATGTAGTCTTTGGGCAGCATGACGTACCGGATGCGCGCCCAACTTTGCGGCTCGTTTTCGCGCACCCACAGCAGCTTCGTCAGCGTGAAATTCGTCAGCGGCGGATTGCAGGTGAGTTGAATGATGTTCGAGAGGCCAAACGTCGCCTCCAATTCCTTCGATTGCCTTTCTGTGCGCTGGTCGCACCAGATAATCGCGGGACGAATCACGTTGCCCGATGCGTCGAGCATCACCGCTCCGTGCATTTGTCCCGAAAAACCGATGCACGCCACGTCCTCGGATTTTGCATGCGCCGCGGCCATCGCCTTTTTTACAGCTGTGCCGCAAGCGCGCCACCAGTCCACCGGATCTTGCTCGGCCCAGCCGTCTTGTGGCGATGCGAATGCCTGATGCTCGTCCGTTCCGGACGCCACGACCTTGCCCGTCGTGTCGATCAAAAGCGCGCGTGTTCCGCTGGTTCCAACGTCAATTCCCAAAAAGAGCTGAATGGCGGACCTCCCGTGAAGAACTGCGAGAGCGAACTATAGTGGCGATGACGGGAGCGGTGTCAAGAGGGCTTTTCAGAGCGCGCAAAAAATCTTGCGGTCGCGCTATGGTTTTACATTGGATTTCGGCACGCAAGTTGCCGGAATTGAGAGTTCGTGCCCTTCGTCGATCGAGACGATGCAATCGAGCCGCGTACGATTCAACGCCGTCAGGTCGAGCGATTGTTTGCTGCCGCTCGGCCACTGAATCTCGATCCCATCGATTTTCGTCGCGCCGCCCAATCCGAAATGCACGCGAGGATCGGAACTCGATTGATACGTTCCGCCGCTGAAGACGTCCGCGCGTTGCCGTGCGCCGCCCGACGTTAAAAATACTTTCGCTCCTATCGCATCTCTCGGGCTTTTTGCTCCGCCAATCAATTTCAGCGTCAGCCAGTGATTGTCGTTCTTGAATACATTGCGAAGAAGTGTCGGCTTCGAATCAATGTTGTTGATGACGACGTCGATGTGCCCGTCGTTAAAAAGATCGCCGAACGCCGCTCCTCGCGCTGGGATCACATCAGCTAGCCCCGTCCCAATCACCGGCGGAATTTCTTGAAATTTCTTTCCATCCAGATTGCGGAACAGTTGTGGTCGCTCCGCCCACGTCGTGCCCCAATCTTGTTGGTCCACCTGCGGATAAACGTGGCCGTTCGCGATGAACAGATCGAGAAACCCATCATTGTCGTAATCGAGAAACGCCGTCGCCCACGAAAGAAACGGAATCGTCGGTGTCGCCAGCCCCGACGCGTACGAAACATCGGTAAAACTCCCGCCGCCATCGTTGCGATAAAGTGTTTTGTAATCGTCGCTGAACGTCGTCGTAAACAGATCGACTCTCCCGTCGCGGTTGTAGTCGCCGACCGCGATGCCCATCGACGCCTGCTCGCGCCCGTCTTCGCTCAACGCAAACCCCGACGCATATCCAATCTCTTCGAACGTTCCATCGTGTTTGTTTCGAAACAAATAATTCGGCACCGAATCATTCGCAACCGCCAGGTCGACCCATCCGTCGTCGTCAATGTCCACGAAAACCGAAGCGAGGCCGTAATACCCATTCTTGTTCGAAACACCCGCTTTCACGCTCACATCCGTGAATGTTCCGTCGCCATTGTTGTGAAACAAGTGATCCGCTTCGCCCGGCAGCCCGCGGGGGCCGCACATCACATTGATTCCCCGGAACTGGCAGAAATTCGCCGGAATTTCCCCCGTCCCCGCAATCGGCGGATTGTCGATGTCGAACTTCACATAGCCCGGAACGAACAAATCCAGCAGGCCATCGTGGTCATAGTCGCCCCACGTCGGCGAAGTAGACCATCCTCCCAGCCCCACGCCCGCTTTTTCCGCAATATCGGTAAACGTTCCGTCGTGATTGTTGTGATAGAGCCGGTTCTTGCCAAAATTCGCTACATAAATGTCCGGCCACCCGTCGTTATCGAAGTCCGCTACCGCTACGCCGAATCCCCAGCGCTCGTTCGCGACGCCCGCTTTTTCCGTCACGTCCGTAAACGTGCCGTCGTGATTGTTGTGCAATAGCATCGCGCGCGGCGGCGCCTCTTTTCCGCGCAGCGCCGCGATCGTCGAACCGTTCAGCAAATAAATATCAAGCCATCCGTCGTTGTCGTAATCGAGCAACGCCACGCCCGAGCCCATCGTTTCCAGAATCGTTGTTTTCTCCGCCGTTCCCGAGCGGTGCAAAAATTTATCCAGTCCCGCCTGCTTCGTAATATCCAGAAATACGATCGGCCCGCTCTCCATAAATCCGCCAGCCGTAATCGGACGCGACTGCGCATCCTTGACTGCCGCATGCGCCACTCCCGTCGCGACGCCCATTCCGCTCGCTGGTTGTTGCCCTTCCGCCGCCGTTGGCTTTTTCTCTTGCGCCTCCGCGGTCGTCCCGAGCGCCATCGCCAAACACACCAGGCCCACACGTGCCCAGCGCGACAAATTCGCTCGACAGGCGTATCTTCTTTCAAGTGTCCGGGGCTTCATCCGATTGAAAAGCACCATCCGCTGGGTAGCGTTCTGCCGCAAGTTCGAACTCGCCTCGCTTGGCGCAACGGATTCTAAATGCAGATCATGCAACACGCTTCGCAACAAGGGTACACGCGCCGCGAAACCGCAACCAGCGAATTTCGTCGCTTCGCCATGCGCAATTTACATCTCGAATCTGGGGCAAATGTGCGATGACCAAGGAACGCCGCGGCATTCATCTGATTGCTGAACTCGCCAAAGTTTCCATCGGCACCGTTGACCGCGCGCTTCACGGTCGTCCCGGCATCAACGAAGAGACCCGTCAGCGCATTTTGCAGGTCGCGCGCCAGGTCGGCTACACGCCGAATCTCGCGGCCCGCGCTCTCTCCGTCGCAAAAGGCAATCTAAAGGTCGGCGTCTGCGTTCCCCGCGAAATTCATTTCTTTTACGACCAGCTCTGGAGCGGCATCCTGGACGAAGAACGCCGCGCCGGCAATTTGGGAATGCAGTTCGTCAATCGCCCAGTCCAGGTTCTCGGCGAAGGCGACGCGGACGCGTTCAAGGAATTGGTCGACGCCGGCGTCGATGGCATCATCGTCACCGCCGGAAATCCAAAAGATCTCCAGCCCCTTATCGACGATGCGGAAGCGAAAGGCATTCGCGTCGTCTGCGTTTCCACTGACGCGCCTGAAAGCAAGCGCTCTTCGATCGTCTGCGTCGAGCCCTGGACCAACGGCTCCCTCGCAGGCGAGCTCATGGGCAAACTTGTCTCCCCCGGCGCCAAAGTTGCCATCATCGCCGGTATGTTAAGCGCCGAAGATCACCGCAAAAAAGCGGACGGCTTCGCAGAAATGTTTCCGAAGCATTGTCCGGGCGGGAAACTCCTCCGCGTCATTGAAGGCCACGAAGACGAAGAAGAAAGTTTTCAAAAAACTTTTGAACTTCTGCGCCGCGTTCCCACGCTCGCCGGAATTTACGTCAACACCGTGAACTGTTTGCCTGTCTGTCGCGCGCTCGCCGAACGCGGCCTCGCTGGAAAAGTAAAATTGATCACCACCGACTTGTTTGCGGAGATGTCCCCGCACCTTCAGAAGGGCACGATCACCGCCTCAATTTATCAGCAGCCTCATAGGCAGGGCCAGATCGCCGTTCGTTTGATGACCGATCATCTTCCGAACAAATCGCCGTTTCCGCAAAAAGTCCACCTCAGTCCCAACGTCGTTATGTCCTCTAACCTTCATCTTTTCCGCGAGATGCGCCAGGCCGACAGCCGCCTGGACACCCTCCCCCCGGTCCATCGAGCCGCCCTATAGCGGTTTCGCAGTCCCAGTACCCCCGGTTGTTTCTTTAGAATATCGATTTGGCTGAGCAAAAATTCGCTTGACATCAATTCGTTTAAGCAATACAACCCTTACAACCGTTAACGTTAACGGTTTTGCTGGTCGGGGTTTTACGTCGAGAATCTCACGAAGGAATGTAGGGGGTGGATGGATGTATCGTAAGAGCTCGAAATATGTTGCTCGTCTGTTAAGTTCGTCTAAGCTTCGCAATATCAAGTACTTGCTTCTGCTGGTGCTGGCCCTCGTGGCGCTGCCGTCGCGCTCGTTTGGCCAGAACGCCACACTCGTAGGCACCATCACCGACCCGCAAGGCGGCGTCGTGGCGGGTGTAACGATAACTGTTACCAGCGCTGAAACCGGCGCTGTAAAAACATTCACAACCAACGAATCCGGTCAGTATGTTGTGCCGGATTTGCCGATCGGCCATTACGGCATCAAAGCCGCGGCCAGTGGCTTCAAAGTCGCGGAGCGGAAGGACGTCGTCCTGACCGTGGGCGACCGCCTCCGTATCGATTTCCAGATGACCATGGGCGCCGCTTCCGAAACCGTCACGGTTGAAGCGAATCCCATCGCTGTCCAGTCCGATTCGGGCGAAGTCAGCAACCTGATTACCGGTGAGCAGATGTCTCAGATCTCGACCAATGGTCGCAGTATTTATGCGCTTGCCGCATTGACCCCGGGCGCTTCCGGCAACATCACCGGCCTTCTCAACGTTCCGGTCGGCGGCGACTCCAACGTCAGCTTCAACGGTCTGCGCAACGGCCATAACATCTACTTGCTCGACGGCGGCGAAGACGATGACCGCGGCGGCGCAGGCAGCATGAGCATCGCGCCTTCTTCCGACGCCATCGCCGAATTCCGCGCCCTTACTTCGAACTACAGCGCAGACTACGGCCTGTCTTCCGCCGGCACCATGACCATGGTGCTCAAGTCCGGTTCCAGCACGCTCCATGCTTCCGCTTGGGAATTCAATCGCAACAACGCTTTCGACGCGCGCGATTTCTTCCATCCCGCGCCAAACGTCGAACCGAAGCTTCGCATGAACATTTTCGGTTTCAACGTCGGCGGCCCCGTCACCTTGGGTCATCTCTACAATCCCGAAAAGAAGAAGACCTTCTTCTTCTACAACATGGAATGGCGCCGCTACATCCAGGGTGCTGGGTCTAACCAGACTGTTCCTGACCCGGCGACGTACGGCGGCGATTTCGCGACTTCTTTGCCTGCCGATGTGAAACTCAACGACGGCACCGTTGTTCCGAATTCGGGTTTGCACACGCCCTGTGCGTTCCAACTCGGCTCGAATGCCGCGTTGCTCGCCCTATTTGCGGGTCAAACCCTTAGCACCCCAGGAGCTGATGGGTCCTGCAACGTTAAACCAAAGGCGTCAATCGCTGCGCAACCAGTATTTCAGCCCTTCACCGGCAATACGCTTCCCTTCGTCAACTCAAACGCTGCGGCATTGCTGGCCGCAGGAATCTTCCCGAGCGCCGGCCTGACGAGCGTCGGCGGTGGAACCGGCACTTTCTCTGGCGGCTCCGGTGTTCCTACGAGCCTTAAGGAAGAAGTCGTCCGCATCGATCACAACTTCTCCAGCAAATTCTCTGTCTTCGGCCATTTCGTTGCCGAGCAGATCTCGCAGGGCTATGCAGTCGCGCAGTGGAGCGGAGATAACCTTCCGACCGTTGGCGACACGTTCGGCAACCCCTCGTATAGCGCCGTAGTCCACACGACCTATACGATCAGCCCGACGCTCATCAACGAAGCATCTTTCAACTACAACGGCAACCGCATCAACATTATTCCGTTTGCCGCAAACGGCCTGAAGAGCTTGGCTCTCCCGAGCGGGTACGACAGCACAAACTCGCGCTTGTTCACAGGCCCCAACAACCTCTCGCGCATCCCCAATATTTCGCTCAGCGGCCAGAGCGGCGCAAACTTCCAGATCTCTAGCTGGCCTTGGGTCAATAAAGCGGATGATTATCAGGTTCGCGACGACATTTCTTGGACACACGGCACACACCAGTTCAAATTTGGTGGAAGCTGGGCCATCTACAAGAAAGTTCAGGACCTCTTCGGCACCACGCAGGGAGCCTTCAGCTTCACCGGCAATGATGGTTCCTATACGGGCAATAGCTTTGCCGACTATCTCCTTGGCTTACCGCAGAGCTACAACGAACTCGCGGTGCAAGACCACGGCCTCTGGAACAACGTTTCCTGGGCTGCTTACGTTCAGGATAACTGGCGCGCAACGCGTCGCTTGACCTTGAACCTCGGTCTGCGCTGGGACGGCGTACCTCACACGTATGAAGCCAATAACCGCATGGGGAACTTTTACCCAAGTCTCTATCAAACCGCCAACAGAGCGGTCATCCTTCCGGACGGCACCATTGATCCGGCGAGCCCGGGTCTTGGCACCAGCCCCAACCCCATTCTTGCCGGCGTCCCGCTCTACCTGAACGGTATCGGCATCCCGGGACAGAATGGCGTTCCCAAGGGCTTGGTGGATAACCACTGGGCAGCTTTCGGTCCGCGTCTTGGCTTTGCCTATGACCTCACCGGAAACGGCAAGACCGTCATTCGCGGCGGTTTTGGCCTCATGTACGAGCGCATTCAGGGCAACGACATGTACAACGCCGGCCCGAACATTCCCTTCAGCTTGAGCGTCACTTTGAACAACACAGAGTTGACGAATCCGAGTATTGCGACCAAAACCGGTACTCAGGCCGTACGGCCAATCAACGCCGCGAGCCTTACCGGCATTGATCGCGCCAACTACAAGCTGCCTACCAGCAGCCAATACAGCTTGGGCATTCAGCATGCCCTCAGCTCGAAGACCGTTCTCTCTGTGTCTTACGTTGGCAATACCAACCGCCACCAGAACGACTACAGAAACGTCAATCTGCCGAGCATTGCGAATGTCGTCTCCGACAATTCCAATGGCGTTGCTTATGCTTCGGATCCGACTCTGCCCTTCGCGGGCTTCACTCAGATCACCATGGCGGAAAACGAAGCCAACTCGCATTACAACTCCCTGCAGGTCGACTTGAACTCTCAAGTGAAAGACCTGCAACTTCGCGTCCTCTACACCTACTCCCGCTCGATCGACACTTCAACGGGCGGCAGCGGTGGCGACTTGGCCAACGTCTCCAACCCCTATGCGGGCTGGCGAGCTGACCTCGGTCCGGGTAACGCGGACCGCACCCATATCCTCGTGGCCAACTTCATTTATGACATCCCGGTATTCCGTCATTCTTCTAACCGCCTCGTGAAGTCCACGATTGGCGGCTGGGAAGTTTCCGGTATCGCGACGATGGAATCTGGCCTTCCTCTTAACCTCTCTGCGGGTTCCGCAGCCGGTTACGTCGGTGGCGCCGCTCGTCCGGATCTGATCGGTAAGATCTCTTATCCGCACAGCGCGGTTACCTGTACGCCTGCCTGCACCCAGCAGATTGACTACTTTGACCCGACCGCCTTTGGCGCGCCGGCTTCCGGTCTGTTCGGCACCCTCGGTCACAACGGTCTCCGTGGCCCGGGTCGCGACAACTGGGATCTGTCGCTCTTCAAGAGCTTCACATTCAGCGAAGCTCGCGGCAGCCGCTTGGAAATTCGCCTCGAAACCTTCAACACCTGGAACCATACCCAGTTCCAGAACGTTGACACCGGTCTCGGCGATGCCAAGTTCGGCCAATTCACCTCTGCTTACAACCCGAGAGTCATGCAACTCGGCGGCAAGATTTACTTCTAGAGTTCCCTGGAAGAGAAGCGCAAACCCCGCCCCGCTCGCACACACCCCTGCGAGCGGGGCTTTTCTTTCGGCGCAGGTGTAAGCTGGCATTTGCACCGTGCTGAAGAAATCCGTCATGGTGTCATTCCGCGGGCGGTGTTTGCTCGCGGAATCTGCTTTTTCTTCGCTTTTCGCTGGCATTTCGTTTGCGCCGTGCTAAAAGGGGAATAACTCTTGCGGCCGATTTATCAGCTCGGTTCATTCAGCTTGAAAACTACCGTAGTCCTATTCTTCCTTGCTCTTGTCGCCGGCGCACAGTCTGCCGGTCCGGCAACCGCGTTGGCTCTCGATCGCGAGGGCAAGCTTCCCGAGGCTGTGGAAGCATGGAGAGCCTTCCTGAAATCATCGCCGAACGATCCCGGCGCGTGGGCGAGTCTGGGCGTGGACCTCTCCCGTCTGCAGTTGTACAGAGATGCCGCCGATGCTTACCGCAAAGCTCTTTCGCTAGATCCGAACCTCCCCGCCATCCAATTGAATCTCGGACTCGCCGAGTTCAAGTCCAACAATTTCGCTGCGGCGATCAAGCCTCTTCGCGCCGCGCTCGCCGCCGATCCTAAAAACAGCCAGGCGCGCACCCTTCTCGGCCTCAGCTACTATGGCGCCGGCAGCTTTGCTGACGCCGTGAACCACCTCACGATTGCTTCCGCCTCCGATCCAGATAATGCCGAGCTTCACAATGTTCTTGCGCAAAGCTGCCTCTCCGCAAAAAAATTTGATTGCGCCCTGAGCGAATTTTCCTGGATTCTCCGGCGCACTCCGGATTCCGCCGCCGCACACATGCTTCTCGGCGAAGCGCTGGACGGGCAGGGCAAAACGCCGGAAGCCATTGCCGAATTTGAAGCCGCCGCAAAAGCCGATCCTCGCACACCGAACCTGAATTTCGGTCTCGGCTATTTATATTGGAAATTGCGCCGCAACGACGAAGCCGCGCAAGCCTTCGAAAAAGAACTCTCGATCGATCCGAAAAACGCGCAAGCGCTCGCCTATCTTGGCGACGTGGAACTGAAACGCGAAAACCCGGAAAAGGCGTTGTCGCTCCTCCAACAAGCTCTCGCCATCCGCGAGGACCTTCGCGTCGCGCAACTTGATCTCGGTGTCTTGCTCACGCAACAGAAAAAATATCCCGAAGCGCTCGCCGCATTGAAACGCGCCGCCCAGCTCGATCCCGGACAGCCCGAAGTGCACTATCGCCTCGGCCGCTTGTACCAGGCGATGGGCGATTCGCAAACGGCGCAGCAGGAATTTGCCGAGGTCCAGAAGTTGCATCAAAAGGCCGAAGACGACATCGCTGATAAGCTCTCCCCGGGAAAGCCTGGTCCGCGACAATAGTTCTTGCATGCGGGCAAGGAGGCTCGCTTCGTTATGCGCCAAAAGCTTCCGCTCTCCATTCCCGACTGTAAAAATTTGCGTTGGCTATTTTTTTCCGCTCTCCTCTTCGCGACGCCCGTCTTCTGCCAGGACCGCTCCGCTGATCAAAGTGGCATCCGCGGCAATCGCGCGGAAGTCGCCATCACCATCAAGGAAGGCTCCAGTCAGCTCATCGGACCGTTAGTCACCGTCAAGCTCTTCTATCTCGGCTCTCTCAACGCCACGATGACCACCACCAAGGGACGCGCCGTTTTCATCCTGAATCGCCTCGGAGATTACACCATCACCGCCGAAGCCATCGGATATCGCTCCGCACAACGGGAAATCTCCGTGCCCGTTGCCGTCGAAGCGGAAGAGGAAATCGTTCTCCAGCGTGACTCTTCGCCCGAGGCACTCGGCAATGCCGGCCGGCCAGTCCTCGCGCCAAAGGCCAAAGAAGCGTTCGACAAAGGCTTGCAGGCTCTCGGCGAAAACAAACTCGATCAGGCAGAAAAGTATTTAGCCGAAGCGATTAAACTCGCACCGAATCACCCTGACGTTCTCTATCTTCAAGGGATAATCCTCTTGCGCCGCGGCCAGCCCGAACAGGCGCAATCTGCTCTCGAGAAAGTCACGCAAATCGATCCGCAAAATTCGCGCGCCTTCACCGCGCTCGGGATGGCCTTCCTCAATGAAAATAAACAGGACCTCGCCATCGCCCCGCTCAAGCAATCCATTCAACTCGATCCGTCGAACTGGGAAGCGCATTGGACTCTCGCTCGCGCTCTTTACCGCGGCGAGCAGTTCGATGCGTGCCTCGCGGAAGCGCAACAAGCGCTAAGCCAGTCGCACGGCGGGGAGCCGTCCGTCGAACTCCTCATCGCGCAAGCGCAAACCGCTGTTGGAAAATTTGAGGATTCTGCCGAAACCCTTCGCACATTTCTGCGCCTCCACCCGAACGACAAAGGCGCCGCGAACGCGCGCCGCTGGCTCGATCGATTGATTGCCGACGGCAAAGTCCGTAAATAAAAAACTCTTGGCTTTTTGTTTTTTACCGGCGAGTTGTTGCAACTTTTTCTGGAGGTCGTTCCTTGAATCGCTCGAAATATATTTCTCCGCGCTTGCTGGTTGCACTTTGTTTTTGTGTTGCCGCGATTCCCACAACCGTTGTTGCCCAAAATGATCCTGCAATGTCCGCGCCGGCTGCCGTCCATTTAACTTCCGAGCAGGATCACCAGCGCCTCATGGATTTGCTGCACATCAGTGAACTCCGCCGCGGCCCCGACGGCGACCCCAAATCGCACAACGCCGCAAACGTGGACGAATCAAAAGTTCCGTCTTACACGCTGCCCGATCCTCTCCTTTTTCAAAACGGCCAGCCCGTTCGAACGCCCGCGGATTGGTGGAAAAAACGCCGCCCGGAAATCGTCGAACTTTTCGACCGCGAAATTTACGGTCGCGTTCCGCAAATTACGCCAACCGTAAAATGGGAAGTTGTAAAAACACAAACCGAAGACGTCGAGGGAATTTCCGCCGTCACAAAAGAATTGCTGGGCCACGTCGACAATTCCGCTTACCCGCAAATTTCCGTGAACATCCAGCTTTCTGTCACGACTCCCGCTGCTGCGCACGGCCCCGTTCCGCTCATCATGGAATTCGGCATCAGTCCGGAAATTCTCGCCGCGATCAAAAAAAGATTCACCGCCGAACAATGGGCGAACTTCGTCGGCACAGGGCCATCCTGGAAGCAGCAGGTTCTTGCGAAAGGTTGGGGCTACGCGATTCTGATTCCCACAAGCGTGCAAGCCGACAGCGGAGAAGGATTGACGCAGGGAATCATTGGCCTCGTCAACAAAGGGCAGCCGCGAAAAGTTGACGACTGGGGAGCGTTGCGCGCGTGGGCGTGGGGAGCGAGCCGCGCGATCGATTATTTTGAAACGGACAAAGATGTGGACGCAAAACAGATTGGCATCGAAGGGCTCTCGCGCTACGGAAAAGCCGCGCTGCTCGCGATGGCGTACGAGCCTCGAATCGCGATTGGTTTTATCGGTTCGTCCGGAGAAGGCGGCGCGAAGATTCTGCGCAGAAAATTCGGCGAACAAGTGGAGAATGTCGCTTCGACTTCGGAGTATCACTGGATGGCGGGAAATTTTCTGAAGTATGCGGGACCGCTCACGCCAAACGATTTGCCCGTCGACGCGCATGAGTTGATTGCGCTGTGCGCGCCGCGGCCGGTATTTATCAGTGTGGGATCTCTGCAAGTGGAAGGCGGGTGGATCGACGCGAAGGGGAATTTTCTTGGAGGAGCGGGCGCGGGGCCCGTTTACAAATTGCTCGGCAAAAAAGATCTGGGCACCGCGGAATTTCCGCCGATGGAAACGGCCTTGCTCGATGGCGACATCGCGTTTCGCCAGCACAGCGGCGGACACACGACTGGTCCGAACTGGCCGACGTTTTTGGTTTTTGCAAGCCGCTATCTGAAAGCTCGCGGCGAGTAGCGCAACTCTTGTTGGCAATTTCTCCGGTTGAGGATAGATTCTGCTGGAAAGAATTGCGGAGGCACGCGGAATGAGTGCAGAAAGCGCAGCGAAAATTCACAGAATAATTGCGAGTGTGTTTTTCGCGTGGTTTGTGTGTATTGCCGCGCCGGCATTTGCGCAGACGGGCAAGCCGGAGAAATTGCAGTGTGAATCGCTGACTTCGCCGCTCGGCGTGGATGTCGATCACCCTCGCTTGTCGTGGCGGCTTCGCGATTCCCGCTATGGCGCGAAACAAACGGCGTATCAAATTCAAGTCGCAAGTTCGGCGAACCTGCTCCTTTCGGACAAGCCGGATATTTGGGACAGCGGGAAAATTCCGTCGGACAAATCAATCGATGTTGCGTATGGCGGAAGAGATTTACAAGTGAGTACGCGATATTTCTGGCGCGTGAAAGTGTGGGATCACGAAGGGAAGCCATATCCGCCGAGCGACGTGGCGTGGTGGGAAACCGGATTACTCGAGCAGAAAAACTGGTCGGCGAAATGGATCTGTTACGAGATTCCGGAGATGCGCGCGGTGCGGAACGCGAACGCGGAGTGGATTACGAATCCGGAGACGATTGCGCCGAAGACGGAAAGAAGTTCAATCCACAATTTTCGATTTCGGTTTCAGCTTCCGGGAGAAATTCGCCACGCGGCTTTGTACGTGACCGGCCGAGATTCCGCAGCGGCGTGGGTGAATGGAAACCAAGTGCTCGAAGCGCAGCCGCTTCCGCCGTGGCGGCAGATGCCTTGGAAAACTTATTTTGTGAAAGAAATCACGAAGGAGTTGAAGACCGGAGAAAATGTGCTGGCGGTAGGAATCACGCGGCATCATTTCGGAAGACAGGCCAACGCGAATGACGCGCAGACTCCGATGAGCATGACGTTGTATGCAGAGTTTGCGGATGGCTCGACGAAAGTTTTCACGAGCAAGAGCGAGGGCTGGCGCGCGACGCTCGAAGCAAGCGGCGAGTGGATGCAATCTGGCTTCGATGACTCGAACTGGAAAGCGCCGATTGCTTATGTGCCGCCGCCGAATTCGTTTGATGGCTCCGACATCGGAGATCCATGGCCGACGGATTCCGTGATGGCGTTGCGAAAGAATTTCGATGTGTCGAAGAAGATTGCTTCGGCGCGGATTTATGCGACGGCGCTGGGCGCGTACAAACTTTCCCTCAATGGGCAAGAAGTCGGCGACGAAATTCTTTCACCGGGGTGGACGGACTATCGCGAGCGCGTAATTTATCAGACGTACGACGTGACTTCGCAACTGAAACCCGGCAAGAACGCGATCGGCGCGCTGCTGGCGCCGGGATGGTATGCAACGCCGCTGCAGTGGTACCGGCAGGGAAACAACTACGGGAAGACGCCGCCGGCGCTACGGGCGCAGTTGCGAATTCGGTATGAAGACGGCTCCGTCGAATGGATTGCGACGGATGGAAGCTGGAAAGCGGATGTTTCGCCGATTGTGTTCGCGGAGATTTACGACGGCGAAACATACGACTCGCGCAAAGTGCAGAGCGGGTGGAATACGGCGCCTTTCGACGACGCAAAATGGAACTCGGTGCAACTTGTCGAACCGAAAGAGCCGGAAATCGTCTGGCAATATTTTCCGCCGATTCGCGAGCATCAAGTGTTGCCGGCGAAGAGCGTGACGAACCCCAGCGCGGGAGTTTACATTTTCGATTTCGGACAGAATCTTTCCGGCGTGGCGAAGATCCGCGCGAAGGGAAGCGCGGGGACGGATGTGCGGTTGCGCTTCGCGGAAATCGTGAACGACGACGGGACAATTTATACGGAGAATTTGCGAACGGCAAAAGCGACGGATTATTTTATTTTGTCCGGGAAGGGAATCGAAGAGTTTGCTCCCAAATTCACGTTCCACGGATTCCGGTACGTCGAAGTGAGCGGCCTTGCGGCGAAGCCGGAGTTAAGCGATGTGAAAGCGGTCGTCTATCACACGGATGCGCCATTCACCGCGGCGTTGAAAACCGGAAGCGCGATGGTCAATCAGCTCTGGAACAATATTTTGTGGGGACAGCGGTCGAATTTCGTCGGCGTTCCGACGGATTGCCCGCAGCGCGATGAGCGGCTGGGCTGGAGCGCGGACGCGCAGGTTTTCTGGCGCACCGCGACATTTAATATGGACCTGGCGGCGTTTTCGCGAAAGTTCGGCGCGGATTTGCGCGGCACGCAAGTCGGCACCTACATGTACGGAATTTTTGCGCCGGGAACGAATACGCCGAACCCGGGATTCGGAACGGGATGGAGTGATGCGGGCGTAATCATTCCGTGGACGTCGTGGATCCAGAACGGCGACAGGAAGTCGATCGAAGAAAACTGGTCCGCGATGGAAAAATATCTTGCGGCGATTGAGGCGCAGAATCCGGATCACCTCTGGAAGAAAGGATACGGGATTCCGTTTGCCGACTGGCTGTCGCCGGAGGGCGTGACGCCGGTGGATTTGATCGCGACGGCCTATTGGGCTTACAACGCGACGTTGATGCGCGAGATGGCGCATGCGATTGGAAATTCCGAAGGCGAGAAAAAATACGACGCGCTGTTTCAGAAAATTCGCGATGCGTTTTATACGGCGTACGCGAAGCCCGACGGATGGGTCGGCGGCGTGCCGCCGCCTCCTGTGTTTGCTTCGGCGACAGAGACGAAGCTGAGCGAAAAGCCGGTGGAGACACAAACGGGATACGTGCTGGCGCTGCAGATGGATTTGTTGCCTCCAGCGGTGCGGCCGCTTGCGGCGCAGCGGCTCGTGGATCGAATCGCAGCGAACCACTGGCGGCTCGGGACGGGATTTTTGGGGACACCATATTTGCTGAGCGCGTTGACCGACACGGGACATGCGGATGCGGCGTACCGACTACTGCTGAGCACGGAATATCCGTCGTGGGGCTACCTTGTGGAGCATGGCGCGACGACGATGTGGGAACGCTGGAACGGAGACCAGATGAAGAGCGATCCCAGCATGAATTCCTACAACCACTACGCGTACGGGGCGGTGGGCGACTGGATTTACCGGTATGCCGCGGGCGTGGATACGGTGCCGGAAGATCCGGGATTCCACACGATCTGGCTGCATCCGAATTTTGACGCGCGACTGGGGAGCGTCGATTTTTCGTACGATTCGGTTTACGGAACGATCCATTCGGCGTGGACGGTGACCGGCAAGAAAGCGACATGGAACGTGACCATACCTCCTAACACCGTTGGCCGATTGAGGCTGGCTGCAGACGAACACACGGCGTATCAGCTGGACGGGAAGCCGCTAGCTGAAAGTCGCAAGGTCGTCGTCGGCAAAGGAGTCGAAGGCAAGCGACTGTTCGATATCGCTGCTGGAACGTATCAGTTCGAGGTGGCGCTGCCGTAGCGCGGCGCAGTCCGACACCGGTTTTGCTGGCAATGCGGCGTTGTGGTCGTAAGATCGCAGCCAGGGGTGGCTACGCTACCTACCCCCCACCCCCGGTGTTTCTGCAAAGAGTGCGCAAACGATTGAAAACAAGAGAGATGACTTGCCGAGAACGGCAAAAGAGCGCGAAAGAGTGCGCAAGATGTTGAAATGTTTCGACTTAGAACGAGCGCGGGTCCTGCTTGCGTGTCCATCAATGAACTAAAGCCGAGTCGGCGCAAATCGTTGGTTCCGTTTTGGGAATGGTTGACCCCACCCCCTCCCCCTGTTTTTGCGTAAGTATGAGAAATAAAGGAGTTAGCTGGAGGGTAGGGGGTAGTGGAACGATTGGGCGCGAGAATACCCAGAGAGTATTATAACACGGGAGTCAAGGGGTTTGGTGAAAGTTGATGGCGATTTGACTGGAAAGGGATAGAAGCTCGATATCGCTCAGGCTGCGGAATAGGTCGGTAATCGAACCATTTTCGATGTGACAGGCTCCGAGGAACCCGCCACCCGGTAGGCGCTTTACTTTGAGCCGATAACGAAGGCAGAAAATGCGAGCATCCCCAGAACCGTCAAGCTGTAAAAGAGTCCATCGTTTAGCGCGTTGTCGGCCACAGAGAGCAGTTCATCGATCGGAGACTCCGCAGATTGTTCAGTTATCTTACCCGCGAGGTAGAGTTCGTTGATTTTTCTGTGACTCTGCAGGATACGAAGGAAAGGGTAAAGTGTGCCCTGCAAGATGAAGAAAGCTATCCATGCGAATCGAATGGCCAATGACCATTTGCTCCAATTTTTGAATAGAACAAAGATAAGTCCGAGGGACAGAGCGACGACGACTGCAGTGTTGACGCGGAATTTCCATGATTGAAATGGGGAGCGAAAGAAAAAGTCGTTTGGCTTCGCGTCGTTCGCAAACCATACGACCGATTTGTGTTCGTTCATGGATCGCCTCCGTTTCACTGGATGAGCGTATGGCCACTGAGTGCCTGAGAGATTGCTCTACAGGCGAGTCGAAAATAACGCATCGGCACTTGCCCGGCAAGCACGTTGTTCCGACGCTACCGTGCTAGGATGGCGGGTGCGTGCAGGGCGCAGCCGGTCCGCGGAGAGGACAGAAGTCCACCTGGCAGGAACAACTTCGTTGTACGAACTTACTTTCTGCCCATTGATGCGGACCTAGGGCTCATGAAAGGAAGTTCGCATGCCCGTTCGAGCCTTACCTCCGAAGCCCAATCTCGATCACCTGAAATACCAAGCAAAAGATTTGCTCCGTGAGCATTCGCAGCGCGAACTGGGAGCTGCGCAGCGGATACGGGAATTTCATCCAGGATTTATCAATGCGACGGATGGGGAAATTTTCGAAGCGCGCCTAAAACTGAGCGACGCGCAACTTACGATTGCGCGCGAAGCCGGGTTTGCGAGTTGGGCGAGGCTGAAGCGACACATCGAGAAGCCAACGAGGGCCGACGAACTGAACCGGCCTTACCACGAACGAATTGAAGATGCGGTGTTTCGCCGGGGTGTTGAGCTACTCGATGCCGGCGATGAGGCGGGTTTGCGCGCGCACTTGCGACAGCATCCGGATATCGTTCGGCAACGCGTTGTGTTTGAAGGCGGAAATTATTTTCAGAATCCGACGCTGCTGGAATTTGTGGCGGAAAACCCAGTTCGGCACGGCAGGCTGCCGGAGAATGTCATTGCGGTAGCCAAAGTGATTCTCGATGCGGGCGTGGAACAGGCTGCGCTTAACGAGACGCTCGGGCTGGTGGCAACGGGGCGAGTGGCGCGGGAGTGCCGGGTGCAAGTTCCGCTGCTTGATTTGCTTTGCGACTACGGAGCCGATCCCAATAGCGCGGTGCACGCGGCATTGAATGGCGAACCGGAAGCGGTAGGCGCGTTGCTCCGGCGCGGGGCTCGCATGGATTTGCCTGTGGCGGCGGCTCTGGGGCGAATAGAGGATGCGCGGCGATTGCTGGCGACTGCGGAGAGCCGGGACCGGCATAGGGCGCTCGCTCTGGCTTCGCAGTTTGGACATGTTGAACTCGTGAGTCTGTTGCTGGACGCGGGAGAAGATGCGAACCGGTATAACCCGGTTGGGTGCCATTCTCATTCGACGCCGCTGCACCAGGCAGCCGTGGCGGGCCATATTGAGGTGGTGCGACTCCTTGTCGAGCGCGGTGCAAGAGTGGATACGAAAGATATTCTTTGGCGCGGAACTCCGGCCGATTGGGCGAAAGACGGCGGGAAATCGGATGTGGAGGCGTTCCTGCGTTCGCAGGAAAACGACCGGAAGAAGTGATGGGGATCGTGAGGGCGGACGTCGACAGTCGACAGTTGAAAGTTGAAAGACAAGAGCAAGAGGAGCGGCGGGGCTGCAGGCCGTAATGCGTGTCGTGCGGTTGAAGGCCTCAGGCTGAAGAGTCTGAGCTACAGAGTTGGTGGATGGAGCGAGTTGAGATTTGTCGACAATGGGGGCCATCTTAGAAGATGGCCCCTACAGCAAATCGGGATTGGGCGGATGGAGAGTCGCTTTGACGCGCAGAGCTTGGACGGAGGAAAGACGGCAGCAAGCTGCCGCACTCAGGCCTGAGCTGCAACACGGCGGATGGAGCGAGGCAGGATTCGAAGTTGATGATGGGATTAGGGTTGGTCGCGGCCCCTTACAGGGTAAACAAGAGTGGCTACGCTACTGGCTAGCGCCAGGAATTGGGAAGGGAGACGAAGGACGAATCGAGTTTCTGGATGGAAGAGCAGCCGAGGAGGCGGAGGGTGCGGTCGACGCCTTCGCGGAGGATTTGAATGCCGCGAAGAACGCCGGGTTTGCCTGCGGCGCCGAGCCCGTAAGCGTAGGCGCGCCCGACAAGAACGGCGCGAGCGCCGAGGCAGATGGCTTTGACGATGTCGGAGCCGCGACGGATTCCGCCGTCGAGAAGGATTTCGGTTTGACCGCCGACGGCGGCGACGATTTCAGGCAAGACGCGGAGAGTTGGAGAAACGGTGTCGAGTTGGCGGCCGCCGTGATTGGAAACGACGATGGCGGCGGCGCCGACATCGACAGCGCGACGCGCGTCGTCTGCGGAGAGAACACCTTTTGCGATGATGGGGCCGGGCCAGAGTTCGCGGAGCCAGCGAAAATCTTCCCAAGTGACGACGGCTGAGGAGAGCGCGGCGCCGACGTCGATGAGCGGCATGGGGCCTTTGCCGGGGATGACGATGTTGGCGAGAGGCGGAGTGCCGCCGTCGAGAAGGAAGGAAGCGAACCAACCGGGGCGCGCGAAAAATTGCGAAACATAGGGAAGTTTGGAAAAGAGAGAGCCGCCGAGAAGCTCTTTCATGCCGTTGCGCGGATCGCGTTCGCGGAGGCCAGCGACGGGAGTGTCGATGGTGACGACGAGGGCATTGAAGCCGGCTTTTTTGGCGCGATCGATGGCGTGCTCGGCGACGGCGCGACCGCCGACCAAATAAAGTTGATACCACGCGGGGCCTTTGGTGGCGGCGCGAACGGATTCGAGTTTGTGGCCGGAGATGGTGGAGAGGGTGTAGATGGTTCCGGATTCGCCGGCGGCTGCTGCGGCGGCGACTTCGCCGCCATTGCTGCCGGGATTCATCATGCGGGAATAGCCGACGGGAGCGAGAATGGCGGGGAAGGAAAGATCGAAGGAGAGGACGCGCGTGCGGATGTCTGTTTCGGGAACGGCGACGGCCCAGCGCGGGCGAAAGGTGACGTCGTCAAAGATGCGGCAATTTTCGCGGAGGGTGACTTCGGCGTCGGCGCCGCCGTCGAGGTAATCGAAGACGACGCGCGGAATACGGCGCTTGGCGATTTTGCGGAGATCGTCGATGTTGACGACGGAGGGAGGAAGAGTGGTTGGCATCGAGGAGAGATTGTTTAGCGAGAAGGGGCGGGTGTCAACTGGAAGTCAGAAAACAGAAAACAGAAATCAGAAATCAGAAATCAGAGATCAGAAAACAGAAATCAGAGAGCGGAGACTGGGAGAAAAGACTCACGCGTGAAGGGGTGAGCTAGAGTGTGAGCTATGGCGGAGGTACAGGGTTAGCTGCAGGTGAGCGGCGGGGGCTAGTGGGAGCCGAGGTAGTTGCCGTAGCCGACGACGACGGTGGAAGCGATGAGGACGAGGAGGCTGAGCGCGACGAGAGATTTTGTGCGAGTGCCCGCGCCTTTCCATTCCTTGAGGGCGATGCCCCAGAGCGTGCTGAAGATGATGATGCTGGCCATGTGAAGCGTCCAACTGGAAAATTTGAAGCGGCCCATCTGGGTTTCGCCCATGGTGTAAAAGAAAAACTGGAAATACCAAGTGGTGCCGGCGAGGGCCGAGAAGAAATAGTTGGAGAGCATGGGAGCGGAATCGGTGGTCGGAAGATTGAGGCGGGCAGCTTCGGCCATTTCTTCGGAGGGAGCGTCGATGGGATTCTCGATGATGGGCTCATCGGATTTCGCGGGAAAGGCGCTGGGAGCTTTTGCGTTGAAATATTGATGGCCGGTGCGGTTGCGGATGTTCAAGATGACGCACCAGATGAAATTTGTGGTAAAGCCGCCGAGAAGAACAACGATGAGGACGGGAAGGCCTTGCCAGAGGATGGGCGTGCCGTGGCGAAGCGTGATCTCTTTAATGGGATCGCCGGCGGCGAGGCCATAGGCGAAGCAGGCGCTCATGACACCGGAAAAAGTGGCGACGAGGAGACCTTTTTTCAGGCTGAACTCTTTGATGGAGGCGCGCTTTTGTTCGTCAGAGAGTTCGCGCTCCTTGGAGAGGCCGGCAGCGCCGGCGACGACGATGCCCATCAGGCAGATGGCGACGCCGATGAGAATCGTGAAGCCGGAGCGCGTGCCCAAGACTTCCGTGAAAAATTGGCCGCGAAAAATGGGCGGCATGAGCGTGCCGAACGCGGCGGTGTAGCCGAGCGCGACGGCCATGCCGAGCGACATCCCGAGGTAGCGCATGGTGAGGCCAAACGTGAGACCGCCGAGTCCCCAGAGGATGCCGAAGACGTAAGCCCAGAAAATACTTTGGCTAGGAGATTCCTTGAGGACCTGAAGAAGGTCGGAGGTCATGAGGAGAGCGAGCATCCAGGGAGCGATGATCCAACTGAAAAATCCGCCGACGAGCCAGTAAGTTTCCCAGGCCCAACGTTTGACGGCGCGAAAGGGAACGTAAAAGCTGCCCGAAGCCAGGCCGCCGAGCCAGTGGAAGACCACGCCGATTGCAGGATTGGGAATCAAGGATGAGACCTTTCTGCTCGAGAGACTCTTGCGAGAAACAGAGTGCGATTCAGGCCGCGAATGTAGTGTGTCCGGGGCGGTTCGTCAACCGAATGAAAGAATTAAACTAGTGCACGGGATGTCGTAATTCAGTATCGTTTCTCGGCGCGGGGCTGGCGAATTGTTGCGGGCAAAAATTTAAATATTGATACGACGAAGGCCATGAAGACGATTGAATCGCTGAAGTATTTAGAAGACCGATGGGATGAAACGATTGCAAGCGCGCTGGATGCCGCGGAACTGTTGCGGTATCGCTCGAATTTGCTGGGCTCGGATTTGCGGATAACGAATTTTGGCGGGGGAAATACGAGTTCGAAGATTGACGGAGCGGATCCGCTGGATGGTTCGAAGAAGCGCGTGCTGTGGATCAAGGGAAGCGGCGGCGACATCGGGAGCATACAGCGAGCGGGATTTGCGACGTTGTATATGGAGAAATTGCTGGCGCTGGAGAGGCGCTACGGCGGCGTGAAGCATGAAGACGAAATGGTGGAGATGTATCCGCTGTGCGCGTTTGGAAATAACACGGTGGCGGCTTCGATCGATACACCGCTGCATGGATTCTTGCCGTTCGCGCATATCGATCATCTGCATCCGGACTGGGGAATCGCGCTGGCGGCGGCAGCGAACGGCGCGGAAAAAATGGAAGAGTTCAACCGGCGGTTTGGGCACAAGTTGATTTGGTTGCCGTGGCAGCGGCCGGGATTCGAACTGGCGATGATGTTGAAGCGAGCCGTGGAAGCAAATGAGGGATGCGACGGGGTGGTGCTGGGCGGGCACGGGCTTTTTACATGGGGCGAGACGCAGCGCGAATGTTATTTGAATACGCTGGCGGCGATCGATCACCTGGGACAATTCGTGATGGAGCACGTCGAGCGGCGAGGGGCGCAGATGTTTGGCGGTGCAGTGAGCGAGACGTTGTCGAATCATCGCGAGCTGGCGGTGGAGATTTTTCCATTCGTGCGCGGGCGTGTTTGTGCGAAGCAGAGAATGATCGGGCATTTTAACGATTTGCCGGAGGTGCTGAGGTTCGTGAATTCGGCAGAAGCGGCGCAACTGGCGCATTTGGGGACGAGCTGTCCGGATCACTTTATTCGAACGAAGATTCGGCCGCTGTTTGTGAAGTGGGATCCTTCGGGGAATTTGCGAGGGTTAAGAGAAAAGATCGATGCGGCGCTTGCGACGTATCGCGAAGAGTACCGGAAATATTACGAAGCGTTTGCAGAGCCGAATTCGCCGAAGGTGAGGGACGCGAGTCCGACAGTGGTGCTGATCCCCGGGATTGGGATGTTCAGTTTTGGAAAAAATAAAACCGAGGCGCGGATTACCGGGGAGTTTTATACGAACGCGATTCATGTGATGGAAGGAGCGACGGCGCTCGGGACCGGAGCTGCGCCGCGCGAGCTGCCACAGGCAGGACCGGCGGCGAAGACGGAGGCGTTCGCGGTTCATTCGAATTACGTGGCGCTGCCGCCTGCGGAGGCGTTTCGAATTGAGTATTGGCTGTTGGAAGAGGCGAAGATCCGGCGGCAAACGCAGGAGAAAGAGTTGAGCCGGCGCGTTGTGATGGTGGTAGGCGGGGGAAACGGAGTGGGGCGCGAGACAGCGCTAATGGCGGCACAACGCGGAGCGCACGTCGTGGTGACGGATCGGGATCTGGAAGCGGCGAAAACTGTTGCGGCGGAAGCGCAGAAGATCGCTGGGAAAGAAGCGATTGCGGCAACGGCGATTGATATTCGGGAACGCGACGCGATTCGCAAATCGTTGGGCGAGGTGGTTGCGACGTTTGGAGGAGTGGACGTTGTTGTAAATACGGCGGCGATTTTTCCGTCTTCGGCAGATGGCGTGATTCAGGATGCGCAATGGGCGACGACGCTGGACATTAATGTGACGGCGAATCACCGCTTGGTGGAAGAAGCGGGGCGCGTGCTCCGCGAGCAGGATTTGGACGCGAGCATTGTGCTGACGAGTTCGGCGAACGCAGTGGTGGCGAAAAAAGGAAGCGAAGCGTACGACGTAAGCAAGGCGGCGGTGAGCCACCTGGTGCGCGAATTTGCGATTTCGCTGGCGCCGAAGATTCGCGTGAACGGAATCAGTCCGGCGACGGTGGTGAAAGGGTCGACGATGTTTCCGCGTGACCGCGTGATCGCCTCGCTCACGAAATACAAGATTGCATTTGACGCGGCGGAACCGGACGAATCTCTGCGTTCGAAGCTGGCGGAGTTCTATGCGGAACGGACATTGACGCACCAGCCGATTGATCCGCAGGATTGCGCGGCGGCGATTCTGTTTCTGGCGGGGCCGCAAGCGCGATGCACGACGGGGCATTTGATTCCCGTCGATGGCGGATTGGTCGAAGCGTTTCTGCGTTGACGATTGCATTGCGTGCGCGGGCAAACGGCAAGCCAGTTTCGTTTTAAAAAACTGCCGAAAGAACATGGGGCCGTGCGTGGCACAGAAGCAAGCGCTGATCGCGGTGGATTTGGGAGCGCAGAGCTGCCGTGTGTCGCTTTTGCGGTGGAATGGCGAGCGCGCGGAGTTGCGCGTGATTCATCGATTTCCGAACGCGCCTGTCGATGAGGGCGAGGGACTCCGGTGGAACATTGGGCGAATTTTTGATGGTGTGAAAACCGGATTGAAGATGTGTGCGGAAGCTGCGCCGGAGGGAATTGCTTCGATTGGCGTGGATGGCTGGGGCGTGGACTACGTGAGGTTGGACGAGGCGGGGCGGTTAGTCGCGGATCCGTTTTGCTATCGCGATGCGCGGACAGCGAAGGCGGTCGAAGAAGTGTACCGGCGGATTTCACCGGAGAAGATTTACGCGCTGACGGGAATTCAGTTGTTGAGTTTGAACACTTTGTATCAGTTGTATGCGGACAGTCTTGCGAGTGCTGATCGCCGCGCGCGGTGGTTGAACATTCCGGAGTACATCACGCTCCTGCTGGGTGGCAGGCTGGTTTCGGAATACACGAACGCGACGCATACCCAACTTGTTTCACTGGGAAAACGCGAGTGGTGCGAAGAGATTTTCGCGGCGGTGAATCTGGAATTGGCGGCCGCGCCGGAGATCGTTCCGACTGGAACGGCGGTCGGAGAGGCAAAGGGAGAATTGGTTTCGCTCGCTGCGTTTCGCGGAACGAAGTTGATTGTGCCGGCTTGCCATGACACGGCATCTGCGATCGGAGCGATTCCAGCCAGTGGGAATGATGATTGGGCGTTCATCAGTTCGGGGACGTGGTCGTTGGTGGGAACGGTGCTGCGCCGGCCGTGCGTGACGGAAGAAGCGCGGACGAAGAATTTTACAAATCTGGGAGGAGTTGGCGGAACGATCTGTTTTTTGAAGAACGTGAATGGGATGTGGCTGCTGCAGCAGTGCATGGAGGAATGGGAGAAGCTGGGGATTCGCAGGACGATGGAGGAGCTGATTCGCCGCTGCGAGGGTATGGAGGCACCAAGCGCGTTGATTGATGTGGATGAAGCATCGCTGCTGCTACCGGGCGATATGCCTGGAAAGATAAACGCGCAATTGATCGCGGCAGGGAAGGCACCGGTCGCGATGAACGAACGGGGAATCGTGGAGATGGCGTCGCTGATTTTTCACAGTCTCGCGAATCGCTATGCCGAAGTGCTGGATTTGATTGAGAAAACCTCGGGAAAAAAGCTGCGGCGCCTTTTTGTAGTTGGCGGAGGCGGGAAGAATCAATTGTTGAATCGACTGACGGCGGAGCGAACAGGGCTGGAAGTGATTGCGGGATCGAGTGAATGCACGACGATTGGGAACTTTGCGATTCAGCTGGCGGCGCTGGAAGAGAATCGAGCGGACGGCGTGCGAGCGGAGACAGTGACGCGCTATGCGGCGGAGCTGTCGGAGATTCCGCTGGTTTCTTCCGATGCACGGGCGGGCGTGTAATGCGATGTGGAGACAGGCGGGGATTGTGGCGGCGGAGGAGCGAACGTGAACGATAAGCTGACGGAGAAGGCGTGGAGCGCGCTCGACAGGCTGCGGGTGGAGCTGCCGTCGTGGGGATTTGCGAATACCGGGACGCGGTTCGGGAAATTCATTCAAGACGCGGCGGCGACGACGATAGAAGAAAAATTCAGCGACGCGGCGCAAGTAGATAGCGTAACAGGCGCATGCCCAACTTTGGCATTGCACGTTCAATGGGATTTGCCGAACGGATTGAAGGACACCGGCGCAGTGGAAACTCTGAGCGCGAAATTTGGAATTCGCGCGGGGTCGATCAATCCGAACATTTTTCAGAACCAGGAATATAAGTACGGATCGCTCGGGAATCCAGATCCTGCCATTCGAAAGACGGCGCTGCGGCACATATTGGACTGCGTCGAGATTGCGGCCGCACTCAAGTCACGCGATGTTTCCCCGTGGTTCGCGGACGGGTCGAACTATCCGGGGTCGCAAAATATGAGGACGCGGATCGGCTATTTCGAAGAAGGGCTGCGCGATGTGCACCGGGCGCTGAAGCCGGGGCAGCGGCTGCTGATTGAATACAAGCCGTTCGAACCGGCGTTTTATCACACCGACATCGCGGACTGGGGAATGGCGTATCTGCTGGCGAAAGATTCCGGGCCGCAAGCGTTTGTGTTGGTGGACACGGGACATCATTATCAGGCGCAGAACATCGAGCAGATTGTGGCGTGGCTGCTGCATCGCGGGATGATTGGAGGGTTTCATTTTAACGACCGGCGATACGCGGATGACGATTTGACGCTCGGGTCGATTGATCCCTATCAAGTGTTCCGGATCTTTCACGAGATTCAGATGTTCGAATGGGAAAAGGGCGCGGCGGCCGACATCGCGTACATGGTGGATCAAAGCCACAACCTCAAGGGAAAAATTGAGGCGATGATTCAGACGGTGTGCACCGCGCAGGAGCTTTATGCGCGAGCGGCGATTGTGGATCACGCGCGGCTGGCGAAGTTGCAAGAGAGCTGCTCGCTGGTGGATGCGGAAGAGACATTGCGGGGCGCGTTCTGGCAGGATGTGCGGCCCATCGTGACGGAGTGGCGAAGATCGAAAGGACTTCCGGCGGATCCTCTGGCGGCGTTCCGGCAAAGCGGGTATCTAGAACGAATCACGCGCGAGCGGGGCGAAAGGAATTCCGGGG
>Ga0070734_10001776_pt1 | contig 29304 bp, 20 predicted proteins | sample Coa_R1_8_FD_66444 | JGI IMG/M metagenome (GOLD analysis project Ga0070734, IMG submission 66444) | Surface soil microbial communities from Centralia Pennsylvania, which are recovering from an underground coalmine fire - Coalmine... | ecosystem: Environmental > Terrestrial > Soil > Unclassified ... | reverse complement strand
GGTAGCACTGTTCGTGTGCCTTGCGGGCTGGCGGCTCGGGCGTCGCACCATCGCCACCTTGACCGACACTGCCCCCGAAGGCGTCGCCGAACGCATCTCGGCCGTCGCCCGCCGGGTTCGAAATGTGGTCTCGATCGAGCGGGTGCGGACCCGCCAGGTCGGCGCCAAGGTGTTCGGCGAGATCGAGGTCGGTGCGAGCCGCACCCTGCCGCTCGACCGCGTCGAGGCGCTGAGGTCCGAGATCGAAGCGGCTGTTAAGGCGACGTTACCCGAGGCAGAGATCAGCGTCGGCGTGATCCCGCGCGCGCTCGACGACGAAACCGTGATGGAACGCGTGATGGTAATCGCGCGCAATCGCGGAGTCGCCGTGCATCATGTGACCGTGCATGCCGTTGGCGACAAGCTTGCGATTTCGCTCGACCTCGAAGTTGACGGGGAACTGTCGTTCGCCGCCGCCCACGATATCGCGGACGGACTCGAGAGCGCGATCCGCGATGAGTTCGGCTCGGGCGTCGAAGTCGAGACCCATATCGAGCCGCTGCAGATGACAGGCCTGGCCGGGCGTGACGCCCCGGCCGGGCATGTCGCCGCGGTGGAGAGCGCGCTGGCAGAGCTTGCCGCAGCAAGCGGTATGCTGCGCGACGTCCACGACGTGCGGGTGCGGGAAACCGCCGATGGCGAAATCGTGAATTTCCATTGCGACGTCGATCCGGCGCGTACGGTAGCGACCGTTCACGACCTGGTCGATGGGGTCGAGCGCGGCTTGCGCCGCCGCTTCCCGGCGATCAAGCGGGTGATCGGACATGCGGAGCCGCGCGGATAGCGGAAGGCGCGGTCGGTAGGGCGGGCAAAATCGTCTGCCGCGGTCGAGAAGTATAGCTCGAAAGTCGCCGGCGGCTTTGCCCAGCCGTCGCGCAGCAGATCTCCTTGCTGCACAGACGGTCGAACCGCGTGGGCAACACGCCCCGAGGGCAACCGTGACTTGGCAAGCCCGCAGCACGGCGCGTTGCCGCCCTACACGCATTACACGCACAGCACCGCCGCGCCTTGCAGCCTGCCGTCGCGCAAATCCGCAAGAGCATCGTTGGCGCGGTCGAGCGGGTAGCGAACCACCTCGGTCTTCAACCCGCTCTTGGGAGCAACGTCGAGGAATTCTCGGGCGTCAGCGCGGGTGAGGTTGGCAACCGAGACCACCTGCCGCTCTTCCCACAGGATCGCATAGGGAAAGCTCGGAATGTCGGACATATGAATGCCACCGCAGACGACGCGGCCGCCCTTTTTGACGGCGTGCAGCGCGACAGGCACCAGCGCGCCCACGGGCGCAAAGATGATGGCGGCATCGAGCGGCTCGGGCGGCTTCTCGTCCGAGCCCCCCGCCCACGCGGCGCCCAGGGCGCGCGCGAACGCCTGCGCCGCGGCATCGCCCGGGCGGGTAAAAGCATAGACGCGACGGCCTTGCCACACCGCAACCTGCGCCAGGAGGTGGGCAGCGGCACCGAAGCCGTAGATGCCGAGCGCCACACCATCGCCGGCCATCCGGTAGCTGCGCCAGCCGATCAAACCCGCGCACAGCAGCGGCGCCGCGGCGGCATCGTCGAACGCCTTCGGCAGGGCGAAGCAGTAACGGGCATCCGCGACCGTGTGGGTGGCGTAGCCGCCGTCCCGGGTGTAGCCGGTGAAGAGCGGTGCGTCGCAGAGGTTTTCGCGGTTCGAGCGACAGTAGGGGCAGATCCCGCACGTAAAGCCGAGCCACGGAACCCCGACACGCTCGCCAATCTCAAAGCCCGCAACGCCGTTGCCTAGCGCCGCCACCCGGCCGACGATCTCGTGGCCCGGCACGATGGGAAGCTTGGGATCTGGCAGTTCGCCATCAACCACATGCAAATCGGTGCGACAGACGCCGCACGCCGACACGTCGAGGAGAATTTGTCCGGGCCCCGGCTGCGGGACCGGCCGCTCGCGCAGGTGGAGCGGCTGCCCGGGCCGGTCCAACACCATCGCGCGCATCGTCGTGTTCATGGGTGCTCCTGAGCTTGGCCCCGGATGACGCCTCACTGCCTCGTGAGCTACGGGGCTATGAAATTTCTCTCAGACCGCTTAGATCACATCGTGTCCTCTCACCAGCCCCGGAAAAAACATGCGTACCGAACAGGCCGTTCCCGTCCGTCTCGCCGATTATCGCCCGCCGGATTGGCTGGTGGAGACCGTGGACCTCGACGTATCGCTTGACCCGACCCGTACGGTCGTGCGGTCGCGACTTCGGCTCAAGCCCAATCCGCTTGCCGCCGCACCCGCCCCCGTGGTCCTCGACGGCGACGAACTGCAATTGCGCGCCATCAAGCTCGACGGCCAGACGCTTGCGGCCGACGCCTATGTGGCGACGCCCGACGGCCTGACCATCCCGCAGCCGCCTAATCGCGCTTTCGTGCTCGAAACCGAAACCGTGCTCGATCCGTCGGCCAATACCAAGCTGATGGGACTCTATCGTTCCGGCAAGACCTACACGACCCAATGCGAGGCGGAGGGATTTCGTCGCATCACCTATTTCCCGGACCGGCCCGATGTGATGGCCGTGTACACGACCCGCATCGAGGCCGAGAAGGCCGAGGCCCCAGTGCTGCTTGCCAACGGTAATCTGACCGACGCCGGCGACATTCCCAATTCCACGCGCCATTTCGCGGTATGGCACGATCCGTTCCCGAAGCCGAGCTACCTGTTTGCCCTGGTGGGCGGCACGCTGGGCGTCGTCGAGGATTCGTTCACCACGATGTCGGGTCGCAAGGTGGCGCTGAAGATTTTCGTCGAGCCCGGCAAGGAAGCCCGCGCCGCATACGCCATGGACGCGCTCAAGCGCGCCATGCAGTGGGACGAGCAGGCATTCGGCCGCGAGTACGACCTCGACATCTTCATGATCGTCGCGGTGTCGCACTTCAACATGGGCGCGATGGAGAACAAGGGCCTCAACATCTTCAACGACAAGGCCGTGCTGGCATCGCAGGACACCGCCACCGACCAGGACTTCAGCAGCGTCGAGACGGTCATCGCTCACGAATATTTCCATAACTGGACCGGCAATCGCATCACCTGCCGCGACTGGTTCCAGCTCTGCCTGAAGGAAGGTCTAACGGTTTTTCGCGATCAGGAATTTACCTCGGACGTCCGCTCGCGCCCGGTCAAGCGCATCGCGGATGTACGGGGACTGCGCGCCCACCAGTTCGTTGAGGACGCCGGACCGCTTGCCCATGCGGTGCGTCCGGAGGTCTACCGCGAGATCAGCAATTTCTACACCTCGACCGTCTACGAGAAGGGCGCCGAGGTGGTGCGCATGCTCAAGACCCTGTTGGGACCGCAGCGATTCAGAGCCGGGATGGACCTCTACTTTACGCGTCATGACGGCCACGCCGCGACGGTAGATGAGTTCGTAGCCTGTTTCGCCGATGCGGCAAACTACGACCTTACCCAATTCATGCTGTGGTACCGACAGGCCGGAACGCCCGAACTGGTGGTGCAGGGCAATCACGACGCCGGTGCCAAGACCTACACGCTCGAAATCACCCAGACGGTACCGCCGACGCCGGGCCAGCCGGTGAAAGAGCCGATGGCGATCCCGCTCGCGGTCGGATTCCTGGGCCCCGACGGAAGGGACCGTCCGGTTGTGCTCGTGGACGGCACCAAACCGGATCGCGGCGTCCTCACATTGACCAAGGCAAAGGAGCGTTTCGTATTCGTTGGTCTCGACGAGCGCCCGGTGGTTTCGCTCAATCGCGGCTTCTCGGCGCCGGTGAAGGTCACGACCAATCTTCGCGACGACGATCTTGCCTTTCTGGCGGCCCACGACAGCGATCCGTTCAATCGTTGGCAGGCGATACAAACGCTTGCGACCGCGCTTTTGATCGAGAACGTGGCGGCGCATCGCGCGAACGCACCGAAACGCGACGCCAACGCCCTGGCGCACGCGCTCGGCGCCGTCTTGGCGGATCAAGGTCTCGAGCCCGCCTTCGTGGCCCAGGCCATGACGTTGCCGTCGGAAGGCGACATTGCCCGCGAGATCGGCCGCGACGTCGATCCCGACGCGATATTTGCAGCACGGCGCGAACTGCGCGTGGAGATCGGGCGCGAGCTCGCCTCTGCGCTCGCTGACTCATACTTCCGAATGACAGACCGCGAGGCGTTCAGCCCGGACGCCGCAAGCGCCGGCCGTCGCGCCCTGAAGAATGCCTGTCTCGATTTGCTGGCGACCTCGGATCCAGCGAATGGGATCGCGCGCGCCGTGACGCAATACCACGATGCCGACAACATGACGGACCGCATCGCGGCACTCGCGACGCTGTCACACCACAGGGTACCGGAGCGCCAAGCGGCCCTCGACGATTTTTACCGCCGCTACGAAGGCGATCCGCTCGTGATCGACAAATGGTTTGGACTGCAGGCCGCTATCCCGGAGGCGGACACGCTGGCCCGCGTCAAGAGCCTCACCGGGCACCCTGCGTTTTCGATGTCCAATCCTAACCGGGTGCGGGCGCTGATCGGCAACTTCGCTCAGGCCAACCAGACCCAGTTCAATCGCCGCGACGGCGAAGGCTATGCGTTCCACGCCGATACCGTGCTTGCCCTCGATGCCATAAACCCACAGGTCGCAGCGCGATTGATGACGGCATTCCGGTCCTGGCGCGCGCTCGAACCCGAGCGGCGCGACAGAGCCGAAGCAGCGCTCCGCCGCGTTGCGGCGAGCACTTCGTTGTCGCGCGACCTGCACGATATCGTAACGCGCACGCTCGGCACGGGATAAGACAAGGCCCTTGTCAAGCCCAGAATACCGTCGCGTTGTGGTCTCTGGATAACGTCAGAAGTATCGCGTTATCGCGGGTTTTCGCAGCCCTCGCGCGAGCGCCGCTTTTTTTCTCGACTGTGTCTTGGCGACTCTCGACAAAGATTCCTCGTTCGATTCATATGCTGACGATTCGGGAGCGGCGGGCGATACCCTTCCGGAGCAGGGGATAGAATCTGTTTTCGGATGGGGGCAAAGCGATGGCGCCAGCCAATGTTGCGCGCGCGTCGACGAGTACGGATTCGGTTAGAGGACTGGCACAGGCAATAGCAAAACCCGCATATCGGCGTCTGCTGAGCGCCGAGCCGGCGTTGCGCCGCGCGGTCCCGCTGCTGATCATCACATTTCTTGTCACCATGGCGGTCGGCACCGCGGTGCAGGTGCTCGATCAGCGGCGCCAAACGCTGGCCTCTTCAAGTGAAGAGATCGAGGCCCTTGCCGACATGCTGGCGGCGCGCCTTGACGGCGCTGCTGCCGGCGCCAACACCAACGATGCCGTTCGCATTGCGCGGACGGTGATCGCCGCAACGATCGAGAAGTACGGTGCACGGGCCACGATTCTTGTATCCGATGCGGAAGGCACTGTGGCGTCTGCGGGGCCAGCACTTGGTGCCGTCGGACGATTGCTGATGGACGTGCTCGCCCGCGAACCGCCAGATACGCTTGTCAGCACAACGGCAGAGACTTTGGAGAGGCTGCTGTCGGAGCGGACCGGGGCGATCGTGACGATTCGCAATCTCAAGGCCCCGCTGGGCCAAGTCGCCGTGGTGATGTCCAAGGAGCAGGCGCTGTCGGGATGGGATGCGGATACGGCCCTTACGGTCACGCTATCCGCCACGACCGGCTTCGTGGTGCTGATCCTCGGCTTTGCGTTTCACTGGCAATCGACGCGGGCGCGCGAGGCCGACGTGATCCACGAAATGGTGCGTCGTCGCGTCGATACTGCACTCAATCGCGGCCGTTGCGGTCTGTGGGACTGGGACATCGCGCGCGGCCGCATCTTCTGGTCGCAGTCGATGTTCGCAATCCTCGGACAAGAGCCGCGCGATACGCTGCTCAACATCGCCGATGTAAACCGTCTCGTGCATCCGGAAGACGTCACGCTGCACGAGCTTGCCGCGCAAGTTGCCGAGGGCAAGGCGCAAGCGATCGATCGCGAATTCCGCATGCGTCACGCCCAGGGTCGATGGGTGTGGCTGCAGATGCGCTGCGAAATCACGCCGGGCGAGCCGGGCGTCCATGTCATCGGCATCGCGGTGGACGTCTCGGAGCAGAAGCTGCTGGCCGAGCAGACCGCAGCCGCCGACGTCCGGCTGCGCGATGCCATCGAGACCATCCCGGAGGCTTTCGTGCTGTGGGATGCCGACAACCGGCTGGTGCTGTGCAATTCGAATTTCCAGGCCCTGCACAATCTCCCGGATGACGTCGTCAAGCCAGGAATGCCGTTCGAGGAGATCGTTGCAGCAGATCGCCGCGCCGTGGCGCACCCGCAGCGCACGGCCGTGCCAGCGGGCGACGGCACGCAGCCGAACGACACCGGCGCCCGGACGTTCGAGGTGCAACTTGACGACGGACGCTGGCTGCACGTGAGCGAGCGCCGTACCAAGGACGGCGGCTACGTGTCGGTCGGCACCGATATCACTACGATCAAGCTTCATGAGGCGCGCCTCGTCGAAAGCGAACAGCGCCTGATCGCCACCATCGCGGACCTGCGCAGCTCGCAGCAGGCGCTGGAAATCCAGACGCAGCAACTCGCCGAACTCGCCGACAAGTACTCCAAGGAGAAAACCCGCGCCGAAGACGCCAATCAGGCTAAGTCGACCTTTCTGGCGAGCATGAGCCATGAACTGCGCACGCCGCTCAATGCCATCATCGGCTTCTCGGAGATCATGGAAGCCGAAATGTTCGGCCCGTTAGGCACGACCAAATACGACGAATATTGCCGCGACATTCGCCGCAGCGGCCAGTTCCTGCTGGAAGTCATCAATGATGTGCTAGACATGGCAAAGATCGAAGCGGGCCGTATCAAGCTCGACTTCGAGGATTGCTCCGTCGATGAAATCGTTGACGAGGCCGTGCGCGTGGTGTCTGGCCGCGCGGCCATGAAGCGGCTCGCCATGATGACCGATGTCAGGCCCGGCATGAAGCTGCGCGCCGATAAACGCGCCATCAAGCAGATCGCGATCAATCTTTTGTCGAACGCTGTCAAGTTCACGCCGGAAGGCGGGCGTGTGCGCGTACGCGGACGCGCACACGCAGCGGCCCTGGTTCTCATGTTCGAAGACACCGGAATTGGGATTCCCAAGCATGCGCTGAAAAAGATCGGCCGCCCGTTCGAACAGGTGGAAAGCCTGCTGACCAAGACCCATCAGGGATCGGGCCTCGGCCTTGCCATCGCGAAATCGCTCGCCGAGCTGCACGGCGGTGCGCTGCGCATCCGCTCGACAGTTCATCGCGGCACCGTCGTGCTGCTGCGGTTGCCGATGGCGGGTTGAGCTGTTGGCCCCTACAGCATCCGCGAAAGGGCGTTCACGCGCCGCCCAATATCCGCACGAAGCTCCTGCGCACGCGCTGTTGCGTTTCGGCGAGATGAGCGTCAAGGGTCGCGAAATCCGGGAGATCGGCAGCGCGGGCGAGGAGTTCCACTAAACCCGTACCTGCGGACTTCGGGTCGAAAGGCGCCGCGACGCACAAACGCAGGATCTGGCCGAGGTCCTGATAGAGCCGGGTCGCGGGCCGCAGCACGTCCGCATCCTCTGCTGCGAGAATGCCTTGCCGCGCGGCTTTGTCGAGCACGGACGCGGTCGTCGTGTCCAGAATGTCCGGCGCAGCTGCACCGTGCGCGAGTTGAAGATATTGTGCAATGAATTCGAGGTCGATGAGGCCACCAGCGGCATATTTGAGGTCCCAGCGCGCACTATCGCCCTTCTCGGCCGCGATCGCGCGGCGCATTTCCACCACGTCGGAGGCAAGCGCCCGCGCATCACGCGGGAAGCGCAACACGTCGCGGATAATGGCCTCGACCCGCGCAGCGAGCGCCGGCGCGCCCGAAATCACGCGGGCACGCGTCAGGGCCAGGTGTTCCCAAGTCCAGGCCTCGTGGCGCTGATAGCTTTCGAAGGACGTAATCGATGTCGCGAGCGGTCCGGAGCGTCCGGACGGCCGCAGCCGCATGTCCACGTCGTAGAGGCGACCGTAGTTGGTCCGGGTCGTCAGCGCATTGACCAGGCGCTGGGTGAGGCGGGCAAAATATTGCGTCGCGTGGAGCGGACGCGGACCATCGGATTCCGGATGGGCCGGGTCGAAGTCATAGACGACGATCAGATCGAGATCGGAATTCGCCGTCATTTCGCGGCCGCCGAGCTTGCCCATGGCAAGCACCACGGCATCGCCGCGGGGCACATCCCCGTGGCTCGCCCGAAAAATCTCGACCACCTTCGCATGAAGCGCTCGCACGGTCGTGTCCGCAATCGCCGCGAATGCTTCGCCAGCCTGCTGCGCCGATACGGTGCCGGAGAGAATGCGGGCGCCGATGAGGAAGCCCTGCTCCTGCCCGAATCTGCGCACGCGATCGAGAAAATCTTCATAGGAGTTGGCCTGATCCAATGAGCGCGAAAGGCCTGCCGCGAGTCTGTCGGGCCCCGGCAGCGCGCCGAAAAAGGCCGGATCGACCAACAGATCGAGCACCTCCGGATGCAATGCCAGCGTATCGGCGAGCCGCGGTGCCGCCCCCAGCACCCGCGCGACCAGCGCCACCAGGTCCGGGTTCTGCCGCAGCAGCGAGAACAGACGCGCGCCGCCGTGGAGACTGTCGAGGAAGCGGTCGAAGGCGGCGAGCGCTGCGTCGGGATTTTCGGCCCGCGAGATCTGCTCGATGAGCAGCGGTGCAAGCTCCGCAAATTGCGCACGCGCGGTCTCTCCCTTGAGTCCGCGCGGCTGCCCGGCGAGCCAGCCCCGGACAGTCGCCGAGGCGCCGACCGGGTGTCGGAAGCCCATCTCGCTCAGCTTCGCAAGCGTCTCCTTGGCGTCGGCGTCAGGTGGAAACATGAGTCCGCGGCGTTCGGCGGCATGCAGGGATGCATGCTCGAACAGGCTTGCGTAGCGACTTTCCACCGCCCGCAAATGCCTGAGCAGCACCTGAGCGAATGCATCGCGGTCGCTGTAGCCGAGGAAGCGGGCAAAGCCGTCAAGCTCGTCGCGCCGCGACGGCAAGGTATGGGTCTGCTCGTCGGCAACCATCTGCAGACGATGCTCCACGGTCCGCAGGAATCGGTAGGCACTCTCCAGATCGGCGCAAGTTGCCCAGTCAATCCAACCGCCATCGGCGAGTGCATGCAGCGTCACCAGCGTCTCGCGGCTTCGCAACTGCGGGTTTCGCCCGCCGGCGATGAGCTGCTGAGTTTGGACGAAGAATTCGATCTCGCGGATGCCGCCCCGGCCGACCTTGATGTTGTGGCCTTCGACCGCGACCACGCTGTGGCCGCGATAGGCATGGATCTGGCGCTTCATCTCATGAATGTCGGAGAGAGCGACAAAATCGAGATACTTGCGCCAGATGAACGGCGAGAGATCGGCGATGAGCGCCGCGCCGGCCGCGCGGTCGCCGGCGCATACGCGCGCCTTGATGAGTGCAGCGCGTTCCCAGTTCCGGCCGTGGCCTTCGTAATATTCGAGCGCGGCCGGAACCGAAATCGCAATTTGGGTCGAAGCCGGATCCGGCCGCAGGCGCACGTCGACCCGGAACACATAGCCATGCTCCGTTCGCTGCTGCAGGAGTCGGAGCAACTCGCGAGTCAGGCGGACGAAGAACGGGCCTGATTCGATGCCTGCCGCTAATGCGGCTACCTGGGGGTCGAAAAAGACGATGAGATCGATGTCACTCGAATAGTTGAGCTCGAAGGCGCCCATCTTGCCCATCGCTAGCACGAAGAACCCACAACCACGCTCCGGATCGGCGGCGTCCTGCAGGGTGAGCTTGCCGGCACGTGCCGCCTGGCGCAGCACGTGCCGCACCGCAGCGGCAACTGCAGCGTCGGCTACCGCGGTCAATGCTGCCGTAACACGCATCACGTCCCACACGCCTCCGACATCGGCCAAGGCAACCAGTAGTGCCGCCTCAGCCTTCATGACGCGCAGAAGGCGCATTACTTCGGCATCGGTGGCGTCCGCCGGCATATCCGCCGCGGCGGCGCAGATGTCCGCTAGCCGTTCATCGGGGTTCGATTGCAGCAGCCGAACGAGTCGCGCCGGGTCGGCGCGCGCAAGATCCCACAAATAAATCGAGGACGAGGCAATCGCGTCGATCAGGGCGCGGACCGGCAGATGCGTTGCCATGACGTGCCGAACCGCGGCCATGATGTCGTCATCGCCGCGTTCTGTAAGCCACGCGTCCACCCGAGCGCGCCCCGCGTCACTCGCGCGCGCACGGGGCTCCGTAACGCGCGAAATGAAGCTGTGGCGGGGATCGGCCGGAGAGATGATCACGCGGCCTGCTGTGGTGGTGCGGCACGTGGCAGCGATATTCGCGCCCGGAGCCCAGGTGCGTTGTCTTCAAGCTTAAGCTCTCCGCCGTGAAGCCGCGCCACAGCGGAGACCAAGCTCAAGCCCAGCCCGGACCCCGGCAGCGAGCGACTGCGCTCCAGGCGAACGAAGCGATCGACCACGCGAGAGCGGTCGGCTTGCGGAATTCCGGGGCCGTGATCGCTCACTGTCAGCACGATACGATCCTGTTCGGCGTCCGCTGTGACCAGAATTCCGGTCTGCGCGCCATTGATCGTGGCCGATGGCGCCTTCTCGGAAGGCGCCGCATATTTGATGGCGTTGTCAACGAGGTTGGCGAGCGCCTGGCTAACAAGCTCGCGATTTCCCTTCACGGCCGCGTGCTGCTTCGCGTCGACCTCCAGCTTAAGGCCTTTGTCCTCGGCAAGCGGTTCGTAAAGCTCGCTGACATCGCGGGCGACCTCCGCAATATCGAATTCCGCCATCCCTTCGCGCACCTCTCCGGACTCCGCTCGCGCGATCATCAACAACGCATCGAAGGTGCGGATCAGACCCTCCGATTCCTCGATCGTATCTTCCAAGACACGGCGAAATTCCGCTTCGGAGCTGGCGGTGCGCAACGCCGCCTCGCAGCGGTTACGCAAGCGTGTCAGGGGCGTCTTGAGATCGTGGGCAACATTGTCGGTGACCTCTTTCAGTCCGCGCATCAGCGACTCGATCCGCTCCAGCATGCCGTTGAGATTGAGGGCCAGGCGATCGAACTCATCGCCGCTGCCGATGACCGACAGGCGGCCGGAGAGGTCTCCGGCCATGATAGTCTGGGCGGTGCCGGTCATGGCGTCGACACGTTTAAGCACACGCCGGCTTACGAAGACGCCGCCGATGACGCCGAGCACGATAACGATCGCGACCGACCATCGCCCCGCCAGGGCGACGATGTGAAACAGTCGCTCACGCTCTTCGAGATCGCGGCCGACCAGAATGCGGATGCCGCCGGGCAGGCGCGAAACCCGCACCAGCGCGTTGTGCTCCGCCGATTCCGGCTCTTCCAGGCGGCGATAGGCGGTCTCGACCCAGCCCTCGGACTCGAGGACGCCCGGCTCCAGCGAACCGACGTTGCCGGCAAGGCCTTCCCCCATCGGCGTGGTGACGAGATAAAGGCTTGATCCGGGACGCCGCGACCGCACATCTATAATCCCAACGAGGCGGCGGATGCCCGCCTGGTTGTACTGCACCTGGAGCAGCTGCAGCTCGTTGTCGACAATCGTGACGATCTGCTCGTTGATCAGACGGCGGGTATTGAAGGCGAAATAACCGAGCAGGAATGCGGCAAACAGAGCAAAAACGACAAGATATACCAGCGTGAGCCGAAAAGCTGTGGTGCGGAAAAGTTTGCCGAGCGCCATCATCCTCGAATCATATACCCCGCCCCGCGCACCGTGTGCAGCAGCGGCTGGGCGAAGCCCTTGTCAATCTTGGAGCGCAACCGGGATATGTGCACATCGATGACATTTGTCTGCGGATCGAAATGATAATCCCACACGTTCTCCAGCAGCATGGTGCGGGTCACTACCTGTCCGGCATGTTTCATCAGATATTCCAATAGACGGAATTCGCGGGGCTGCAACAGGATTTCCTCTTTGCCGCGGACCACGCGGTGCGACAACCGGTCAAGCTCCAGGTCGCCAACGCGGTATTGGGTATCCTCGCCCCGCCCGACATGGCGGCGCGCCAGTACCTCAACCCGGGCCAGCAACTCGGAGAACGAATATGGTTTCGGCAGGTAGTCGTCGCCGCCTGCCCGCAACCCTCTGACGCGATCATCGACCGCGCCCAGGGCCGACAGGATCAAGGCCGGGGTGGCCACCTTCTTCGCGCGCAGGCGACCGATAACAGTCAGCCCGTCGAGCTTCGGCAGCATGCGATCAACGATGAGAACGTCGTAGTTGCCGTCAAGGGCAAGTGATAGCCCCTCCTCGCCGTCGGCCGCATGATCCGCCACATGGCCGACCTCGCGAAATGCCTTGACGAGATAGTCGGCGGCGTCGCGATCGTCTTCAATGATGAGCAAACGCATGGATCGCACCAGGTAGGCGCCAGACACGCCGGAATCAACCGTCGCTGCGTCGCTCATAGTAGCCGAACCCTACATCGGCTCGAAACGTAATCATTCCAAACGAAACGAAAGGGGCGACGGGATGAACCCGCCGCCCCTCCACCATTGACCCCGGCGGGGGCGATGGATGCCGGGCTCTCTGGTTCCTCTTTTCCAGAAGGGGACGGGCCAATGCCCGTCCCCGGGGGGTGCCGCTGCCCTTGGGGAGGGGGGAAGGGAGAGCGGCGTGCCCCCATATGGGCTCACGCGTTGCCGATCGCGACGGCAACGAACCGGGTCCCTTGACTTGATTTCACGCGCATCAGGACGCTCCGTTTGCCGTCGCTTTGCGCGTCGGTGACCGCCTTGCGTACATCCGCCGGCGTAGATACGGCCTTGCCGTTAACGTCGAGAATGACATCGCCAGTCTGGAACTGGTCGCTCGCCGTGCCGCTGGGATCGACCTGAGTAACCACGACGCCCTCGCTGCCATTGCGTGAGGGGGCAAGCGACAAGCCGAGTTTCGGCACCTCGACGCCTCGCGAGGAGGAACGTTCCTCAGTGTCGGCGCGCGCCTGGCGCTCCTTCGGCAGTTCGCCAAGCGTCAGCGTGAGGGTTTCGTCCTTGCCGCCCCGGATAATGCCGAGCTTGACGGAGGTTCCGGGCGCCATGGCGCTAATGCGCCGGGCGAGGTTGCGGGCGTCCGTGACGGTCTCGCCATTAACCGAGACGATGACATCGCCCGCCCTGATCCCCGCCTTCTGGGCCGGGCTGCCGGATTGCGGCTCCGCCACCAGGGCGCCGCGGGCGTTCTTGAGGCCGAGGCTGTCGGCAATCTCGCTGGTGACCGGCTGGATCTGCACCCCGATCCACCCGCGAGTCACGGCGCCATGGTCCTTGAGCTGAGCCACCACGGCCTTGACGGTTTCGGAAGGGATGTCGAACGCGATACCGACGCTGCCGCCCGACGGCGAGAAGATCGCCGTGTTGACGCCGATTACGTTGCCGTCCACGTCAAAGGTCGGGCCACCCGAATTGCCCTTGTTGACGGCGGCGTCGATCTGGATGAAATCATCGTAGGGGCCAGCACCAATGTCGCGGCCGCGGGCCGAGACGATGCCGGCCGTCACCGTGCCACCGAGACCGAACGGATTGCCGACCGCGAGCACCCAATCACCGATCCGCGGGCTCTGGTCCGCGAAATGCACGAACGGAAAGTCGTTGCGGCCTTCGACTTTGATCAGCGCGAGGTCGGTGCGGGCATCGGTACCGATGACTTTGGCAGTGTAGGTCTTGCCGTCGTCGGCGGTCACGTCCACATGTTCGGCCTTGTCGACCACGTGATTGTTGGTCACCGCATAGCCGTCAGCCGAAATGAAGAATCCAGATCCCTGACCCATGGTGTACTGGCGTCGTTGCGGTCGTGGTCCTTGCCGGTCGCCGAAGCGCGGGATATCAGGCTGGCCGAAGCGGCGGAAAAAATCTTCAAAGGGCGTCCCACGGAACGGATTTTCTTCGTTCAACGAAAAGCCCTCGCCGCCCGCGTTCATCTTGACCTTCACGGAGATGACCGACGGCTTCACCTTTTCCACGATGTCGGCGAAACCCACAGGTCGCTGGGCGTTCTGCGCATGTGCATAAGGCGGTGCGAACACCGCTTTGCCAGACGTACGCGGCGACAGGGCGAAATCCCCGAACAACACCCCGCCGCTCAGAACGGCGACGGAAGCAAGTAAGAAGATGCGGCGCTTGGAATAAAGGCGATGCCCCGCATCCCGGGCCATGCGCATGGACATTTCTCCAACTCCATTTGTTAGAATCATTCTGGCAATGCGGTGCCAGCACTTTCGGACGCTAAGATGGGGAGCGTCGCCTTTCTGAATACTGAAGGCGGCATTAAACTTTGGTAAGGTCTGCCGGCAGATCTGGAGCGCTGGGAAATCCCGCCGGAAAATCAAGTAGTTAAATGCGTTGCCCGGCACGAAACGCGTCATCGGGCCGCAGTTATTGCGCATCTCGCCGTCATTCCGTCAATGTCAGTTGGCGGCCCCGAGTCGGCAATCCAGATCCTTCCCTACCTTCCTTCAGGGAGGAGGGTCGGGAGGGGAGATAGACCCGCGGTGACGAGCAAAGGATGGCTCAACTTCATCGGGCTGCAGTTAGGGTGCCCGGTCGATCACCTCGGCCAGCCGCCGTTCCTCATCGGAACTGAGCGGCGCCGACACCTGGGGCGCGATGCGCCGCCGCCTTATCGCCATCAACACCGCGATGGCGCCGGCGACAAGGGCTGCGGCCGGCGTGAGCCATAGCACTGCGTTGTGCCAGGCAAAGCGCGGCTTGAGCAGCACAAACTCGCCATATCGCGCGACGAGGAAATCCACCACCTGGGAATCGCTGTCGCCGGAGGCGAGCCGCTCACGCACCAGCAGGCGCAAATCGCGGGCTAGCGGCGCGTCGGAATCATCAATCGACTGGTTCTGGCAAACCATGCAGCGCAGGTCGTGCGACAATGCGCGGGCGCGTGCCTCCAGCGCCGGGTCTTTCATGATTTCGTCGGGCTGGACCGCCACTGCGGGGTGCGCAGCAAAAAGCGCAAGCGCAATCACGGCGAAGCGCCACGTGCGTCGAGTCCGCCGGCCCGGTAGACTGCCCTGCCCAGGGTGAGGGTTAGGGAAGGGGCCTTTGCCGCAAACGCGAGTCGTGGAGTTCCCCCTCCCCAACACTTTCCCGCCAGCGGGGAAGGGAGCATATTCCGGGCGAGACTGCACGAATCCCACTCCGCCTCACTCTGCCGGCGCCAGGGCGACGGTCTTCGCCCGAGCGGGTTTAGGCGCGCCGACGCGCAGGCGCCGGTCGGATAGCGACAAACCGCCGCCAAAGAACATGACGACGGCGCCGAGCCAGATCAACAGAACGAGGGGCTTGTAATACAGGCGGATGGCGGCCGACCCATCGGGATTGACCTCGCCGAGCGAAAGATAGAGCTGGCTCACGCCCCGCGCCATCAGGGCAGATTCGGTTGTCGACATTCCGCGCGATGCAAAGTTGCGCTTCGAAGGTTCCATGACGCCGACGACCTCGCCGTGCCGGCGTACCGTGAAGGCTGCAGCGAGCTCTGTGTAGTTCGGCCCGGTACGATTGAACGTGCGGTCGAATGTGATGTCGTAATTGCGGATCGCGACCTTGTCGCCCGGTTTGATCGATACAATGCGCTCCGCACCCCACTGGGTTTCACCGACAATGCCGAGCAACGTGATGCCGAGGCCGAGATGCGCGAACGCAGTGCCCCAGGCCGATCGCGGCAGCCCAGCAGCCCGTCGCAGCACCATCGCGATTGGCGTACGCAGGAGCCCGATGCGTTCGCAGATGTCGGTGACGGCGCCAGTGATAACGAACAGCGCCAGGCCGACGCCGAATGGCGCCAGCAGAGGCTTACCTTCGAGCACGAACGTTGCCGCCAGCCCGATGAGGGCCACCACGAAAGCGCCCGACAGACGCTGCGCGACACCTATAAGATCGCCGCGCTTCCACGCGAGCAGCGGTCCGAACGGCACCACGATGAGCAGACACGCGAACAGCGGCCCGAAGGTTGTGTTGAAGAACGGCGCGCCGACCGAAATCTTCTCGCCGGTAAGGGCCTCGAGCGCGAGCGGATAGAGCGTGCCGACGAACACGGTGGCACATGCCGCGGTGAGGAACAGGTTGTTGACGACGAGCGCGCCTTCCCGCGACACTGGCGCAAATAACCCGCCTTGGCGCAACAGCGGCGCGCGCCACGCGAACAGCCCGAGACCGCCGCCGATGAACGCCACCAGAATCGCCAGAATGAAGACGCCGCGCAGCGGATCGGACGCAAAGGCGTGAACCGAGGTGAGGACGCCGGAACGCACCAGGAAAGTGCCGATCAGCGACAGCGAGAAGGTGAGGATCGACAGCAGTATCGTCCAGATCTTCAGCGCCTCGCGTTTCTCCATCACGACGGCCGAATGCAGCAACGCGGTGCCTACCAGCCACGGCATCAGCGAGGCATTCTCGACCGGGTCCCAGAACCACCAGCCGCCCCAACCGAGTTCATAATAGGCCCAGTAGGACCCCATCGCGATGCCAGCCGTGAGGCACATCCACGCGGTGAGGAGCCACGGCCGCACCCTGCGGGCCCAGGCAGCATCGATGCGCCCCTCGATCAAGGCCGCCACCGCGAAAGAGAACGAGATCGAGAACCCCACATAGCCGAGATAGAGCAGCGGCGGATGAATGGCGAGACCAAGGTCCTGCAAGATCGGATTGAGATCTCGCCCCTCAAACGGCGCCGGCGCCATTCGCAGGAAGGGATTCGAGGTCACCAGAATGAAAAGATAGAAGGTCGCGGCGATCCAGGCCTGAACCGCGAGTACGACCGCCTTGAGGTTGGGCGGAACATTGGTGGCGAACGTCGCTACGAGCGCGCCGAACAACGACAGGATCAGCACCCACAACAGCATCGAGCCCTCGTGGTTGCCCCACGTGCTCGTGAACTTGTAGATGAGCGGCATCGCGGAGTGCGAATTCTCGAACACGTTGCGGACCGAGAAATCGGACGTGACGTAACACGACACCAACATCACGAAGGCTAGCGCCACGAAGCCGAACTGTGCGAGCGCGGTTGGCTCGGCGACAGCCATCAACGCGCCATCCCGCGTGCGCGCGCCGATCAGCGGCACCACCGATTGGATCAGCGCCAGCGCAAGCGCGAGGACGAGTGCGTAATGGCCGATTTCCGCGATCATCTGCCGCGCCCTTTCATTTGCCGTCGTCCCGGTTCGCCCCGACGCGCCTGATGCGGCGTCTGAGTGTCCGGATCCTACCATCCCTGCAGGCGCGGGAGGACAGGAGGGGGAGCCTCATCGGCGCGATACCAGAACCACCTTCACTGCGCCATCGCGCCGCTTTTCCTGCTTTCGTACTCGTCCTTCCAATGCCCTTGCTTCTTCAAGGCATCAGCGACTTCCTTGGGCATGTAAGTTTCGTCGTGCTTGGCCAGCACGTTGTCGGCCTTGAAAACGCCGGCGCCATCAAGCACGCCCTCTGCGACGACCCCCTGCCCCTCACGGAACAGGTCCGGCAAGACGCCCTGATAGGTAACCGGAATGGCGCGGTTTCCATCGGTCACTTCGAAGCGAACCGCCAGCGCTTCGCCGCGAGACACGCTGCCCGGAGCGACGAGTCCGCCGAGGCGGATGCGCGCGCCGGGCGCGATGTGCTTCTCAACCACGTCGGTAGGCGAATTGAAAAAGACAATGGAGTCCTTCATCGCAAACAATACCAGAAGGACAGCCACCGCAAGCACACCCACGCCGCCGGCAATCATGGCAATGCGCCGTTGCTTGCGCGTCATTGCAATCTCCTACCCCCCGACGCCAAGGTCTCTGATGCCGTCGTCCAGCAGCTTAAGCTTTTCCGGCTCGCGGGCGAGCGCCCCACGCGCCTCGGCCGCCGCTGCCTTTGCCTTATCATGCTCACCCATAACCATATAGGCGCGCAATAGCCGCAGCCATCCATCGACATCCGATCCGTCCTCATGGAGGCGGGTTGCCAGTCGCTCCACCATGCCGCGAATCATCTGATTGCGCGCGTCGGGCGGCATTTCGCTCGCCCCAGCCACATCCTCCGGTGTCGGGCCAGGCGACGCCGCACCCGGTTTCTCTACGCGTGCAAGTGATTGGCGCACGATGGGGAGCCATGGTGCGTCCGCCGGCGCTTTGGCGATAAGGTCGCGCCACCTGCGAGCGGCCTCGCTCGCATTGCCATCCTGCTGAGCCGCAAGGCCCAGGTAGAACATGGCCTTGAAGTTATCAGCATCGATCGCGACCGCGCGCTCGAACGCTTCCTTGGAGTCCGCCGTGACGATACCACCTGCCGCGGACGTCAATGCTTCGCCAAGATCCACCTCGCGCTGGGCCGTGGCGCCGAGAAGGCTCAGCGCGTTACGTCTCGCTTTCACGGCGTCGTCATAGCGCTCGAGCTTCATATAGACCGGTGCCACCACCTCCCAGCCCCGACCATCGGTCGGGTCCGCTTCGAGGTGGGCCTCGATCCTGGCAATCAGGGCGGCGATGGAATGCGCCTGGTCGGCTTCGTCATTGCGGCTCCCGATTGGCTCGCCGGGTAGGTCGGGCGAGCCAAGCAGCATGTAAAGCGGGCCTGCAACCAGCGGGACGGCAATGATCGCAGCCGCGAGTGCGGCGATACGTCGCCCGCTTCGTGGGGCTGCCTCGGCCGGCTGGGATCCCGCCGCACCAAGCAGGCGACGCGATACCTCGACCCGCGCCGCTTCGAACTCGTCATGTCCGATCCGACCGTCGGCGCGGTCGCGTTCGATTTCTTCCAACTGGTCCCGATACACCGCGAGATCGCTGGCGCCGGATTGCAGGCGGCGCACGCGGGCCAAGGGCCAGATCACGGCCCCGAGCGCCGCAGCCGTCATCACCGCCAAAATGAACCAGAGCGTCATATTGACCAAGGCGTCGTACGAGACCGTTTTGCCGTCAAACCGACCATGATAGCGCCATTAACTCCTCCCGGACTCGATCGGCGATCGACCCGGCAGTCCGGCACCCATGGCCGGTGTCCCCCGGATCGCCCGACCAATCCCCGGATCAAGTCCCGAGAGGTCAGCGATAGTGTAATATGCCTGGACCTGATTGAAAAATGTTCTAGCCACAGTGTCATCATGCAAAGCCGTTCGTTCCAGAATTCTAACGTTACATCACAGGCGGCGCCCGCATCGCAACGCCAAAGATACACTCTGGCCGCGACTCGCTGTCCGGCTCTGGACGCCATTGCAATGCGGTAAGGCGCCCGCAAGTTTTTTTGCTGACAGTTTATATGGAATATCAATGCCAAACATCGGCACGCTCCGCCCGTGATCGTAGGTGCGTCAATCTGGTAGCTAAGCTTGGGAGGTGCAGCGCCAAACTTGTCGTTTGACTCGGGATGTCGACAACCCGGAGACGCGTTTTCTCTCGTAGCGGCGCTCCAAAACCGCCCCGCCCCGCAATTGCGCCCCTTCCTCGGCTGCGTCCGCGTAGTGTAGTGTTTTTGCAACAGGTGCTGACGGGAGCCGAATACGGTCTCAGCGGATACCAAATCATTTCCGCATCGGGAGGATAAAGATGTTGAATCGCGATTCGATTGCCGCCATTGCGCTCACGACCCTGGCGTTGACCGCCATCGGGTCAGGCGCCCTCGCGCATGACGAATCCAAATATCCTGATTGGTCCGGTCAATGGCTGCGGGTACCGGATGGAGGCCCGCCACGCTATGACACGACCAAGCCGATCCGCAAGCAGGAGGCGCCGCTCAAGCCGGAATACGAGGCGCTCTATCAGACCAGCCTGAAAGACATCGACGCGGGCGGATTCGGCCTTGATACCCATTACGCCTGCATGCCGACCGGCATGCCGCGGCAGATGTCCGGCGTATCGCGCTTCGAGTTCCTGTTCGGGCAGAACGTCACCCACATCCTGTTTGAGGACATGACGCTCTCGCCGCGTCGCATCTACACCGACGGACGCGACTGGCCGAAGGACCTCAAGACGCGGGAGCCGACTTTCGTCGGCTATTCGCTCGGGAAGTGGCTCGATACGGACGGCGATGGCCGCTACGACACGCTTGAGATCGAGACCCGCCATGTGCGCGGGCCGCGCACCTGGGATCAGACCGGGTTGCCCATGGCGGACGACAACGAAGCCGTGTTCAAGGAGCGCATCTATCTCGATAAGAGCAACCCGAAGATCCTCCACGACGAGATCACCACGACGGACAATTCACTCACTCGGCCCTGGACGGTAACGAAGAACTACCGCCGCGAGCAGAACGTCACGTGGGAGGAGAACAACTGCGTCGAAGGCAACGCCTACATCACAATCAACAAACAGGTCTACGCGGTCAGCGGCGATGGCCTGCTGATGCCGCTCAAGAAGGATCAGCCGGGCCCGGATTTGCGATATTTCAAACAAGCCGGGAAGTGAAGCGCCGTACCGGCGTGGTCGTGGCCTGCGCGTGCGGCAGCATTATGAGGCGGGCCCAACGCTGCGGTTTGATTCACTGCGCCTGCCTTGGCCGATATTCCGCTGGTTGTCGAAGGAGCGTTTATTTGGGGCAAAATCGTCGGCGAAGCCACCACGGGTTTCGCTGGCACTCACCTTGTCCCGCGCCCTGCTCGATCGTCCATGATACGATTCAACGCATTGCTGGAACAGATTCAGTAGAGCGAAAGTGAGGGCAGGCGGCCCTTTCGGCGCCAACCGACAACCTGGATTTTCCGTCTTGCAGAATTCTCCAGCGGGAACCTTGTTGCTGCCCCTATCGTCGGGCGGCACTCCAAGATGGGCGATGGCCGCGACGTGCCTGGCAGCTTACGTCCTCCTCGCCTGGATCAGCTTCATTCACGTCCACAAGGGACTGCCGGTCACGCCCTGGGATCCGGGCCTTGGCGTTGTGTTTGCCTTGATGGCATTTGGCGGCCCGTGGGCCGGATTTGTGCTGTTCGCGGGAGTCGTTATCGCGGAAGTACTCACGCTGCAGAATGAAGTCGAATGGCCGATCATCCTCGGCGTCGGCGCAATTACATCGCTGAGTTACACGTCCGTCACGACCCTGGCGCGCCGAAGATTGCGCATCGACGTCGGACTTTTCCGCCTTCGCGACGTATTGATGCTGCTTGCGGTCGGCCTCGCCGGCGCCGTGATCGACACGGTCCTGCTGACGTTGTTTCTGCTCGCCGTCGGGCAACTCGATTTTCGCGACGTCGTGCAGGTCTTTTCGCCGCTGTTGATCGGGGATGCAATCGGCATCGCGGTCATCACACCGCTTCTGCTTCGGTTTGTCTTCCGACGGCGGCGCATCTCCTTGGCCGGCCTATTTTCCATTGCGCCGGAAGGCTTTCTCTATCTGGTTCTGATCGGCGCCGCCCTTTGGGCGATCAGCGGCACGGAAAGCCTTTCCGGCTTCAGGCTCTTCTACCTCCTGTTCGTCCCGGTCGTGATCGCCGCCGTCCGACATGGGCTCGACGGCGCCTGCTTCAGCCTCGCGATCAGCCAATTCGGCCTTATCGGAATCCTCCACCTCTCAGGTTACGACGCAGCCGAATTCACTGAATTCCAGGCCCAAATGCTGGTCCTGACCGTCACCGGATTGATCGTCGGCGTGGTCGTCAGCGAACGTGAAAACGCCGACCGTCTGGCGCGTGACGCGCAGGCCCGCCTGATGGAGAAGCAGGCCGGCGCAGCACACGCTGCGCGCCTCAATCTGGTGAGCGGCATGGCTTCGGCGCTCGCCCACGAGATTACCCAGCCGCTGACGGCCGCACGCGCCTTGGCGCGATCCGCGCAGCACATTGTGCGCACGCCTAGCGGCGATTTGACCCGGGTCGAAGGCAATCTGGGAATCCTGCTGACGCATATCGACCATGCCGGCGCCATAGTACGCCGGATGCGCGAATTTATGCGGCGCGGCCGTCCTCATGTGAGCACGATCGACACGCGCAGGATGTTGGAGGAGGCGCTGATGCTGGCATTCGCCGCGGCCTCCGCGAAGCACGTTCGTCTCGAACTCGACGCGCCAGACGATCTGCCCGCCATCCACGGCGATCGCGTTCAATTGGAACAGGTCGTACTTAACCTCGTTCACAATGCCGTGGAGGCTATCGTCGGGGCGGGTCGATCCGAGGGGCATGTTCGCGTGGTCGTGCGCAAATGCGACCCGCCGCCGCGTCTTGAGATCGGCGTGCACGACAATGGACCCGGAGTTGACGAAGGGCTCGCGACGCATCTGTTTGCCCCCCTTGCGACATCGAAGCAAGATGGTCTCGGTCTCGGCCTCTCGATTAGCGCTTCGATCGTCGAGGCCCACGGCGGGCGCGTGTGGCTACAGAGCCGTGAAGCGGGTGCAACAGAATTCAGGTTTTCAGTGCCGCTCGATCAACCGGAAATGCGGTGACCATGTCTTCCGCGACGATTTTCATCATAGACGATCATGCGGCCGTTCGCGACGCGCTCGGTGAAATGCTCAGCGTGTTCGGGTACGGCGTCAAAACCTACGAGTCGGCCGACATATTCCTTCGAGAACTCGACCAGCGGCACGTCGGATGCATCGTCGCGGACGTAAGAATGCCCGGGACAGACGGCATCAGCCTGGTAGGTGAGCTCGCCCGCCGCAATGCGGCGCTTCCGATCATCCTCATCTCGGGTCACGCGGACGTGCCGATGGCCGTGGCGGCGATCAAGTCGGGAGCCGAAGACTTCATCGAGAAGCCCGTGGACGATGCCCAACTCGTTGCGGCGATCAACCGGGCCCTGGCGCGCCGGTTCGAGCAGCAGGACTCAGATAAGTCACAGACGGCCCTCAGGGAGAAGTTCGCGCGGCTGACGCCGCGGCAAGTCGAAATTTTCGATCTCGTGGTGGAAGGGTTCACGAGCCACGCGATTTCCGAGAAGCTGAAGATCAGCGTGCGCACGGTCGAAAGCTATCGTGCCGAAGTGATGGAAAAGATGCGGGCCGAAAGCGTCGCCGCGCTGGTCCGACAGGCGATCCGGCTGGGACGAATAACTCCGTAGAACTACCACCCGATCGATACGAATACTCGTTTCCGCAGAAGCTCCTAATCTCCTCTGAGAAAAAATGCGCTCTGCCGCCGACCGCGTCGGGGCAGCGGTGAACGACCAAATCTGCGGACGTTCTTCCATAGAGCGCCGCGGAGTGACGTCGATCGCTGGACGGTGGCGCAGACCGAACGGAGCACCTGATGAGCCTGTGGAAGACAGAACGCGCCTTCTCGCCGCTGCGTACGGCAGGTGTGCCGGCGCGCCATCTCGATCCGGCCGCTCTCGCGGTCATTGGAGCGGCGCTCGTTCTGATGCTCTTCTGGCTCGTTCCGCTTCGACTTGCCTTGCCGGTTCTCAGCATGGCGTCTTTCGCCATCGCCGGCATCGTTGCCCTCATCGCACACCACGCGGGAATCGATCGCCGCGCACCTGGCCTATCGGCTTGGGACATAGCCGCCGTATTCACGTTGATTTGGATCGGCGCCGGGATGATGAGCGGCAGCAAAGCATTCAGCGAACTCTTCGAGAGCCTCGTGATCACTCCATAGAGCCCGACTCAGCAGGCGATCGACTCAACGGCGGGCCGCCGGAGAGCATCTAAGGCGGCTGGGAGAAACGAGACGCGCAAACATGATGGATCTGTTCGCGCCCGAGGCCGTCGCGGCATTTTTTCAAGTCGTCATCATCGATTTGTCGCTCGCTGGCGACAACGCGATCGTGGTCGGTATGGCGGCAGCCGGATTACCGCCGCAACAGCGTGCGCGAGCCATTCTGTTTGGCATGATGGGCGCAACGGTCCTGCTCGTGCTGCTCGCAGGGATAACCACGCAACTGCTCAAACTGGTCGGCCTGCTGTTCGCCGGCGGCGTTCTCCTGCTTTGGGTGGCATGGAAAATGTGGCGAGAGCTTCGCTGGCAGGTCAACGAAGAACTGGAAGCCGTCGAAGCGCTGAGCGCATGTGACATCAACGCCGATGGGACGATCGCTGGTCGCGCCCGCCACAAAACCTTGGCTCAGGCCGCGGTGCAAATCGTTGTCGCTGACCTGTCGATGTCGCTTGACAATGTTCTTGCCGTTGCGGGCGCTGCGCGAGAGCATCCGCTTGTTCTCGTTTTCGGACTTAGCCTATCGGTTGTCACGATGGGCATCGCGGCCGGCTTCATCGCCCGACTTCTGCAGAAACACCGCTGGCTCGCCTATGTTGGCCTCGCGGTCATTCTCTATGTCGCACTCGGGATGATCTATCGGGGCGCGCTCGAATTGGGGCCCATCGTAAGCGCGGCTGCCGGTCTTCAATAAGTGGGTGTTGGCACATTTGGCAACCCGCCAGCATCATGGCCGGGCTCGTCGCCCCGGACTTGATCCGGGGCCATCTCGACGACCATTCTGGCGCTTGCGCCTCGCCGTTCGGGGTCGCCGGGACAAGCCCGGCGACGGCTGCTCATCGGACCGCGCTCTACTGCGTCCGGTTGAAGTACCGCAAGTCCGGGGGCGACTGGCCTTTCTTGGACGGCATCAGCTTGCCGTCCGCACTGCGGAAATAGTTTTCATTCTCGATGCGCACGTGCGTGTTGTTCTCCGAGCAAACATCCGAGAACCATACCGGACGCGGATTCGGATTGCGGGTGGCCTTCTGGGTCTTCGTGTAGGGCCGCGTTAGCGCATGATCCAACACGGTGATCTGGTCGTAGAGGGTGTTGGGATCGGTCTTGTCGAGATAGATCCGCTCCTTGATGACGGCTTGGCCGTCGCTGTGAAACGGAATCCCGGAGATGTCATAGCTGCGCGGCAGCTTGAGGAAACGCGTCTCGACCTCAAGCACGTCGTATTTGCCGTCGCCGTCCTCGTCGACCCAATTGCCGATCGAATAGCCCGCGTACGTCGGCTCGGCATCTTTTGGCCACCGGCGGCCGTCGGTGTAGATGCGCCGATATGAATCGTCGTTGTGGCTGATCAAGATGTAAGTGGTGTCCGGCGTGACGATCATCTCCATCGGGTCATAGAAGCTCATCATCGCGGGCATTCCGGCCGGGATGCAGAAGGTCGACGGCCAGTTGCCGGGCCCGCCGGCCTTCAGGTCGGCCTGAATATCAGCCCATATCTTTTGATATTCGGGGGTGAGCGGAGGTTGTCCCGCAAGCGCAATCCAGTTGTTCGGATTACCGGTCCGAACCCATTGACCCTTGAGATTGGGGTACTTGCCAAAATCAACCACCTGGGCGAGCGATGGTGTTGCGAGCAATGCGGCTGCCGCTGCAACCGCATAGATCGAGCTTCGGAAACGCATGCGCATCCTCCCTGAGATCCGCGGGCGGGCAAGATACACCATCGGCCGGTGCGGGCGGAAGGGCTGTCGGGCATTGTGGGATCGAGCGATCTGCAGCAATGCTTATCGACTGATAGTAGCGCGCCGCTGCCAGAAGTGGCGTAGTGGGCGGCCCTTGTGGTCGCCCCGTGTTAATTCGGCCCGGCGCGCACAATGCGCGAACCCGAGGCGACCAAAAGGGTCGCCCGTACCGCAGCAATGCTGGAGACGCTGAGAGGAGCGACCCAGCTCACAGCGAAAACACAAACAGCATCGTCTGGTTGCGCATGTCCCGCAGTTCCGGGGTGAGGATGAGCCTGCCCTTGGAGATCTGGCTCAGTCCCGACATGATAGCGACGTATTGCCTGCCGCCGACCTCGAATGTCATCGGCGGGGCATTGAAGCCGCTGCCGACGTTGATCTTCCACAGTTGTTCGAGGCTCGTGTCGTCATAGGCGACGAACGTTCCGTCGCCTAAGCCGGTAAACAGGAGGCCGCCGGCCGTCGTGAGCGCGGCGCTGTAGTTTGGATAGGCAGAACGCACCCTGTTCTTGACCTCGCCGCTGAGCGGATCGGCGACGACGATCTCGGATTCGGTCCGCGAAAGAAATTTCACGCCGCCGCCCAGCATGGCACCGGTGGGACTCCTGAGCTGGTCGGGGGTCATCGTCATTTCGTTGCATGTCGGCCGCGACGGGATGTAGAGCAGCTTGGTCCGCTGGCTGTACGATGCCGACCAGTAATTGTTACCGCCCTCATGCGATGGGCACAGCCGCTTGGTGCGGTCCGTCAACGTCTGATTCTGTAGGCCTGAATAGACCTGGATATCCTTGGTCGGATCGTAATCGATAGGCTTGCCGGTCTTCTGGTCGATGCCTTTCGTCCAGTTGATCTCTTCCATATAGGGCTTCGCCAGGACGGTTTGTCCGTTGGCCCGTTCGAAGGTGTAGAGGAAGCCGTTGCGCGCCGAATGCGTTATCAGCTTGTGCGACGTGCCGGCAACCTGGCCTTCGATCAGGATGTGCGAGCCGACTTCGTCGTAGTCCCACATGTCGCCCGGCACATACTGGTGATACCAGTTCATCTTCCCGGTGTCGGGATCCCACGAAATCAGGCTGTTGGTGTAAAGATTGTCGCCGGGCCGGTAAAACGGGTTGTACATCGGCACCGGATTGCCGGTGCCCCACAGCACCTGGTTGGTTTCGAGATCGTAGGAGCCTGTGACCCACATGGCGGCGCCGCCGGTCTGCCAGGCGTTGTTCTTGTCCTTCCACGTCTCGGAGCCGGGCTCGCCCGGAGCCGGGACCGTGTATTTTCGCCACACCACCTTGCCGGTTGCGCCGTCGAGTCCGGCGATGAAATCTCGCACTCCGCGGTCGCCGCCGGCAGCGCCGATGATGATCTTGTCCTTGACCGGGAGCGGGGCTGCCGTGAGCTGCAGATCGGCCTGGCCGTCAGCCAGATTGCTTTCCCAGGCGACTTTGCCGGTCTCCTTGTCGGTGGCGATCACGCGCGCGGGATAGTTCGCGACGCTGATGACAAGGTTGCCCCACAGCGCGGCGCCGCGGTTCGACAGCGGCGTTTTCTCCTGCCCGGGGTCCATGCGCCACACGATCCGGCCGGCATCACCGGAACGGCCGTCGATCTTGTAGACCACGCCCCAGAGATCGACCACGTAGAGGTAGCCATCCTCGGCGAGCGGCGTCGACTCGAGGTTTTCGTTTACGGAGGTGCCGCCGATCGCCACCGCATAGGCGAGCTTGAGGCCTTTGACGTTGCTCTTGTTGATGCGATCGAGCGGCGAATAGCGCTGGGCATCATAGGTGCGGTGGTTCATCAGCCAGTTGCCCGGCTCCGGATTGGCAAGCCGCGCCGGCGTCACCTCCGCCGCGGTCGCCGGCGCAAGGGTGAACAACATGGAGCCTGCGAGCAGAAGGGTGCGCAGGGAACCCTGACGATACGTGTGCATCTGCTTCTCTCCCTTTTGTTGTCGTTGTGTTGCGCAATAGGCGTTTCGACCTTCGCGTGCGGCGTAACGCAAGGCGACAGCCGGATTCAGCCTACTGCCCCCGCCTCAGCCATGAGATGACCGGTTCGGGTGCATGCGATTGAGCGCCCCCGGGCTCCCCTCCTCTGCTTGCGGCCGCAAGCGGGGGAGGGAGGGCCCTCGCCTCAAGCGTGTGGCGTGGAGCGGCCCCTTCCTAGCCCTCCCGCGCCAGCGGGGGAGGGGAGAAGTAGGGCGCGCGATCATTCACCATGAGCGCCAACGACCCGTCGTCCCCGCTTTACAGCGCCTTGTACAAACGCTGATCGTAAAGATTGGCCCGCCAGGCGCGGCTGCCCTGCGCGGTGGCGGCGCGGAATTCCCGCGTATGGGCGGCAGTCTCGTGGGCGTCGAAAGCTTTCGCGTCGGTCCACGCGGCCACCACTTCGTAGTGGTTGATACGTGGCGGCGGCATCCGGTAGATGTCGTAGCGCACCGCGCCAGGCTCCTTCTGGCTCGCCTCGGCCAGCGTCTTGACGAGCGGCGCGGCTGTCGCCGCGATGGCGGGATCGCCGCCGAGGAAATCCACGTGCTCCACCATGAAGAGCACACCGCTCGCCGGCGCCGGCCGCGCGGGCGCATTGGCGAAGGGCTGCAGCATCTTGCGATCCGGTGGGCTGTTGCGGATCGGTTTGAGCGCACCCTCGAACTCCGCCTTGGCGGCGCCCTTGTCGTGGGCCTCGAACGCGGCCTGGTCCTTCCAGCCTTCCATGATGACGAACCGATTGGGGCGGCTCGCCTCCTGCAGGACGGTGAACTCTAGATTCCCGCCTTCGCGGCGGCCCTGGTCGCGATACTTCTTGATGAGTTCGACGCCCTGCGGCACCGCGCCGGCGCCGACGTCGAGATACGTCACCGCATAAACCGCGTCCCCGCCGCTTTGGGCCCGCGCAGCGGGCGTCACTGCGACGACGAGAGCGCCGGCCACGACGCATCCGCCTAGCGCAACGAAAAAGCGCTTCGTGACCCGATTCAAATTGATTGGCATGACGGCATTCTCCAGGCAGGTCGGCAGTCAGTTGATCGGCACGTAGAGGCGATCGTCGAATGGCGAGCCGAGCAACGGCCCGACGGTGTCGCGAAACTGCCGCGCATAGGCGGAACTCTCGTAGGCATCGAACGCCTTGCGGTCGCGCCACGCCGCCAGGAACGTCGTGTGACTCTGGGGCGGCTTGATCGACTTCACCACGTCGTAGCGCAGATTGCCTTCGCCTTTCCGCGCTGCCTCTGCCACCGCTTTGGCGGCCGCCAAAGTCGGTTCGATGCCGGGCGGGAAGACGTCGAGATGAAGCTGCATGTAGATCGTATCCGCGCCGGCTGCCGGCTGCGATGGCCCGACAGCAATCGCCTGGTACTCACGGCGATCATAGGGGGCTCCCGCAATGGGCTTGAGCTTGTCGCGTAGCTGCGCGCTGTGGGCAGCCTTCTCGTTGGCGTCATAGGCGGCCTGGTCCTTCCAGCTTTCGTAGATCACGAAGCGATTGGGCCAGTCCACCTCCTGAAGCAGCGTGACGCCCATGTTGCCGGCCTGCTTGAGCGCGCCGTCGCGATACTGCCGCAGCAGGGCCACGCCCTGTGCCGCCGCACCCGGCGCGACATCGAGAGCAGTTACGCCGTAAACGGCGTCGCCCGACTGGGCCTCGGCCTGAGGCGTCGCGACCGCGAACAGGGCGACGCCAAGCAGCACAGCAAGCTGCCTGCGAATGGCAATCATGGTGTTTCCTCCAGCCACAACAGATCGCCCATGGAAAATTCTTGAGCACTTCCACTTCGTGGGCGATGTCAGATAGATTACGCGAATTCACGTTCCTTAGATAGAGGCCGCAGGACGGTGACGTAAGGGATTCTGTGTCAGGCGAGGAAGGGGTACTCCACCTGTGGCTGCCAAGCCCACAACGGAGCACCCCCATGTCACAGCGAGCTGCGACGATTACGAGTTTACCGATGGCC